>ENA-ORXU01002783-ORXU01002783.1-marine-metagenome-genome-assembly--contig:-NODE-2783-length-11524-cov-2.552022_pt1 | contig 11524 bp, 12 predicted proteins | sample MGYA00237869_ERZ511484 | MGnify/ENA metagenome assembly ERZ511484 | reverse complement strand
CTTTGGCAAATCAAAATTCCGGATACCCTCGTCGTCTATTTCCTGCGCTTCGCGCGGATGGTAATAATCGTCCTGCGACAGGATACACAATTCCGTTTCTGTAAACGTATCGCGCAAATGTTGAATAAAAGTAGTCTTGCCGCTGCCACTACCGCCCGTAATACCTATGGTAAATATTTGCATATAAAAACTTTTAAATTTGGGGTTGGTGAGTTAAGTTGTGCGCAATTTAGTCGTTTCCTATAAAAGCCGTTACTTTGGAACAGCAATTTTTTAAGAACGGGAAAACAACTTTATTTATGGATTTTATAGTGGATTTGCTGCGGGCAGCCCTCGGAATCGCTGTGATGTTACTGGTTTGCTACGGATTTAGCGAAAATCGTAAGCGCATTAACTGGCGATTGGTCGGAATTGGTATCGGTATGCAAATCGTACTGGGCGTGCTAATTTTAAAAGTACCGGGAGTAAACAAATTATTTGACTATATCGCCGGAATGTTTCAGGCGGTATTATCTTACAGCAGCGCGGGATCGGAATTTTTATTCGGTGGATTGGTGAAAGATATGGATTCGTTCGGCTACATTTTCGCCTTTCAGGTGCTGCCGACGATTGTATTCTTCTCCGCATTATCCGCCGTGCTGTATTATTTTGGGATTTTACAAAAAGTAATTTACGGACTGGCGTTGATTATGAAAAAATTCATGGGGCTGTCCGGTCCCGAGTCGCTCGCCGCCGCCGCCAACGTTTTTATCGGACAAACGGAAGCCCCGTTAGTTGTTAAACCTTACCTCGAAAACATGACGCGCTCCGAGATGCTGTGCCTCATGGTAGGCGGCATGGCTACCATCGCTGGAGGCGTATTCGCTGCATACATCGGATTCTTGGGCGGCTCGGATGAGGCATTGCAACTCTACTATGCCAAGCACTTGCTTACTGCAAGCATTATCTCCGCTCCTGCAGCAGTAGTAATGGCCAAAATGCTCTACCCTGAACTCGAGGATCGGCCCGTAGAAGACCAGATGCGCATGACTGGCGACGTAGGCAGCAATGTGCTCGACGCCATAAGTCGTGGCACTGTAGACGGGCTCAAGTTGGCTATCAATGTAGGTGCTATGCTGCTGGTGTTTACGGCGCTCATTTATATGTCCAACTCCGTGCTACTCTGGGCAACCGACACAGTCAATCAGGTCGTCAATAGCGTGACCAACTCCGCTAGCGACTGGAACGCGGCCATTGCCGAATCCACCGACGGCCGCTTTGAGGGCCTCACATTTACCTACGTTATCGGACTTGTATTCAGTCCGATTGCTTGGCTGCTTGGTACGCCAAGTGAGGATATGCTGCTCGTAGGGCAATTGCTTGGGCAAAAGACAGTAATCAATGAATTCGTGGCATACGCCGAACTTGATACGATGCGTCGTGCTGGCATCGAGTTGTCACCTAAAGGCCTACTCATCGCCACCTACGCACTATGCGGATTTGCCAATTTCGCAAGCATCGGAATCCAAATTGGCGGTATCGGCGCAGTCGCACCCGGGCAGCGAAAACTTCTCACAGAATTTGGGCTACTAGCCCTTCTCGGAGGCACGCTAGCGTGCTTTCTTACGGCGGTAATAGCGGGTATTCTGGGCTAATCCACGCTTGATTTGCTTAGTATGGCGATGTTGGTGCGCGAGCAAAAACAACATCATGTCGTTGAGACTCATCCGCCCAGAAACGTGCTTAAACGCAGCACCCTTATTCCAACTCGGAGGAAGTTTATTGATGAGGCGTTCTAGCTCGCCCCGCGTTGCAAACAACTCATAAGCAAGTTGGTCGATGTCAGGGCGAGAGGCTTTCGGTAGCAATCGGCTGTCGGTCTCCTCGGGTGCTTTGAATTTGACAGGGCTCATCAACGCAGCCACCACCACTTTCCCACGCAGTCGTTCGGCAAGGCGGGTAGGCGGTGCCTCTGCCCCTGTGTCCAGTTTGTAGAGGAGATAGTCAACCGAAACACGCTCTACGAGGTGGATATGATGAAGCGTCTGCAGCGGCGTCCAAGCACCTTGCACGGGAGGCCGGCGCAGCACCTCCTCTCCTACCCCGCGCATCTGCGTTAATAGCTTACGCGATCGATCATTAAGCTTCGAGAGACGACTTTGAAGTTTACTCACCTTGGCCGGAAGTTACCTTTCCGCCATGACCTGGACAGGACCACACTCAGCGCTCGACCGATTCCTACGATATGTACAGATCAACACTGAGTCCGATCCCCTCGGCGAAGGCACCCCTTCAACGCAGCACCAGTTTGATTTAGCCCGACTTCTTGGAGAAGAATTGCAGGAGATGGGTGCTGCCGATGTAGTGGTCGACAATCACGCATACGTGTATGCCACCATTCCGGCAACAGTAGGCCACGACGTACCCACCCTCTGCTTTTGTTCGCACATGGACACCTCACCCGATGTCACCGGCGCCAATGTGAAGCCTCAAGTCCATCGAAATTATCGAGGAGGGCCGATTGTAATCAACGAGGAAAGCGGGCTGAGCATCGATCCGCACAACCAACCCTACCTCGAAAAGTGCCTTGGCCACAGCATCGTAACTGCTAGCGGCGACACGCTACTCGGAGCTGATGATAAAGCTGGTGTTGCCGCCATCATGGATGCCGCCCAGCAGCTCCTTGGCCATCCTGAAATACCGCATGGACGTATCCGTGTGCTGTTTACCCCCGATGAAGAAATCGGTGCGGGCGTCGACGCGCTCGACCTGCGCCTGTTAAATGCGGACTTCGCCTACACACTCGACGGTGGCGAGCGCGGATCGCTGGAAGGCGAGACCTTCAGCGCCGATGGTGTCGAGGTCGTGATAAACGGCGTGAGCGCACATCCTGGCTATGCCAAGGGCAAGCTAGTCAATGCCTTACGCGCTGCAGGTCATCTCATCACGCTTTTACCGCTCGACAAGCACAGCCCTGAGTCGACCGAGGGGCGAGACGGTTTCGTACACTTAGTCACGATGAAGGGCTCTGCCGAGCAGGCTACGTTAAGCTTTTTGCTTCGTGACTTTGACACGGACCTGCTCGACGATCATTTCGAGGTATTAGCTGCAGCTGTCGCCAAAACCCGCGAGGCGTTTCCTGCGGTAGAAATTAGAGTAGATCGTGAAGAGCAGTACCGCAATTTGGGAGAGATACTGAGCCAGCACCCGGAAGTAATCTCCAGAGCAACGAAGGCTATTCAGCGCATCGGATTCGAACCTCGCCAAGGTGTTATTCGCGGAGGCACCGATGGTAGCCGGCTTTCGTTTATGGGTTTGCCTTGCCCAAATCTGTTTACAGGAATGCAAATGATCCACAGCAGAAAAGAGTGGGTGTGCGAGTACGACCTCAACCTGTCAGCATCGATGGTAGTCGAACTAGCTCGTGTGTGGGCGGAGGAAACAGAACCTGGTGCGCGCTCGTAAGCCTAGCCCAGTTTGCGGCCTAAGGAGCTTGTCGTACTCTAGTTACGCAAGTACATTTGCGCCGCTTTTTGCCTAGCCACCCTAGCTCAGCTGGTAGAGCAACGCATTCGTAATGCGTAGGTCGGCGGTTCGAGTCCGCTGGGTGGCTCATTAAAAGGGCCTGGCGCTATGCGCTGGGCCCTTGCTATTTGACCCTGCTGCTAAAAAAGCCCATATGCCAGGGCTTGTATCGCTTGGGGACAACGGTGATGTGCATTGGCGAGCGTACGGCTGGGTCGAAGAATACGACTCCCCAGCGGTAGAGGTCGATTGTCATGCTAACGCCTGGTTGTGCTTGCACCCAGGCCCAGGCAGCCTCCATACCCGCCGACCAATGAATGTCGTCAAGAATTATCACGCTCCGCGCGTGTGCTTTTGCGGCAACTTGAGCAAAGTAGCTTTTAGTGGCCTCCTCTTCGTGATGGCCGTCCAAGAATGCCAAGTCTAGCTGGTCAACCGAGGCTAGTACACTAGGAAGGGTGGCTTCAAAGGTGCCATGGACTAATCGTACCGGCTTTTGATCGGGCAGACTCGCTAGAGTGCACTTTGCAATGGCGAGTAGCTGCTCGTCGGCATCGATTGAAATTAGCTGCCCATCGCTAGGAAGTGTGCTGGCTAGGTAAGATGTGCCTATACCCAAATTAGTACCCAACTCAATGACGTTGCGTGCGCCCGACCATTCTACTGCGGCTGCGAGGTAACGTCCAAATGCTGGCGGCGTGGCGCTGTGCTTGGCAATTTCCGCAATCGTTTTAGTCGATTTCGGGGCTGCTAGCGAGCCGGCGCCATGATCTTTTAAGTCGATTTGTACGCTCGTGTTCAACAACGACTGCCGCTCTTCCTCGATGGCTTCGTGCGCGTAAAAGTGCCGCTCATCTTCAACGACTTCGCCTACAAAGCTGAAGGCGAGGGGCGCATGGACATCATAGATAGTTTTGGCTCGCCAAGCATAGCGTAAGGCGGATTTAAGTTGATCGAAATGCACTGCGGCGAATGTAATCGCACACCCAAAGTCGGAGGAGTTACGTTGTTGCGCGAGAAGTATGCACACGAACACTCCCTATTTGGTGCGTCGCGCTTTAACCTTAGGTCTACTTCTCGGTGCCACATTCGGCATCGGGCTAGCCCAGGGCTACAACACCGCAGTGGGCCTCCGCGTAGGCCGCGCTGGCGGGCTGAGTGTTGCGCAACGCATCGGTAAGAAGACCTCCCTCGAAGGCTACGTTGCCACAGGTCTCTTCGATGACGGCACTACAGCGACGCTACTTTGGAGGCGCCACCTTCCTTTGGTACTCAAGCGCGTCAATCTGTTTGTTGGTGGAGGAGCTCACAAGGGCTGGAATTACGTAGAAGACGATCCCGAAGGCTTTACCTCGCGTAGAGGCGATCCGTTTGGGCTCGACGGGCAAGTAGGTGCAGAAGTCACCTTCGGCCGCACCAACATCGCCCTCGACTACAACGTGCAAGTCAACTTTTCAGGATCGCTAAGCCCTATCCGTCCCCCTGGTATGGCAGTAACATTGAGGTATGTGCTCATAAAGCGCGAGTCCAACCTCAACATAAAAAAGCCCTGGAACGACGAGGATAAGAGCACTGAGAAGGCGCGTGAAAAGCGAAAACGTCAACGCCAGCGCGACCGCAAGAAGCGCCAACGGCAAAAAGAGCGAGGCGACAAACCTTCATTACGCGAGCGAGTCTTTGGCTCTGGAGGTGATGCACTTGGTGCAAGTATTCCTGCTCACGGCTAAGTTCGCCGCCAATGCCTGAACTTTCCCAGCTCTCAACGCTAGTCTTTGACGTGGACGGCGTATTCACCGACGGTAAGGTTATCGTTGATCCTTCAGGCGAGTTGCTGCGCACAATGTGCATACGGGATGGCTATGCGGTGAAGCGAGCACTTTCGGCTGGATTGCGGATTTGCATTATCACTGGAGGCCGCTCGGAAGCTGTGCGTTTGCGGTTCAAGAACCTTGGAGTGTCTGACTACTACTCTGGGGTCGACGATAAAGCGCCAGTACTTGCCGCCTATATCAAGCGGCACACCCTTCAGCGTGACCAGGTGATGTATACTGGCGACGATCTACTCGATCTACCGGCCATGCGATTGGCAGGACTAGCCTGTGCTCCAGCAAATGCGGCCCCCGAAGTTTTGGCGGAAGCTGATATGATATGCAAGAGCTCCGGAGGACAAGACTGCGTTCGTGAAATCATCGAGGCGGTATTGAAGGCCCGTAAAGCTTGGGCAATCACATGAGCATGCTGTACAGTTGGCTACGCCTACTGCGGCCGCTCAACATCGTGATGATCGCCTTCACCCCGGTGCTGCTTTGGATAGTGCTGGTGCGACCGCAACTGGGAATTCCAGTTCTTTCCTTACAGCAAGTGTGGCGTCTCGGCCTAGCTGTAGCCCTTGTAGCGGCTGGAGGCAACATCGTCAACGACATCGCCGACCGCACCATCGACGAGCTTAACAACAGGCCGAATCCATTGCTGAGTGGCCTGCCACTGTGGGCTGCATGGCTCAGCTATGCCGTGTGTACGCTAGGAGCATTAGTGATTACTTACATCCTTGCCGATCAGCTCCACATGTGGCGCGCGGCTTTTCTTCTGCCGCTAAGCCTCGGGCTACTCTTGGCGTATGCGTTTGCGCTGAAGTGCGTGCCCTGGATCGGAAACTTGGTCGTAAGTCTTTTCTGCGCTGGTGTGCCAGCGTTAATCATTCTTGCCGAACCGGTGATGCGGGAGGATATTGGTGCTCGACCACTCGCCCAGAGTCTTCTCGCCTACGTAATCATAGCCTTCTTCGGCACCTGGGCACGCGAAGTCGTGAAGGATTTGGAAGACCGTGAGGGCGACGACGCAGCTGGTTGCCGACCTTTAGCGGTGCGTTGGCCTATAGCTCGAACGCTAAGACTCGCTGGTGCTTGCCTGTTCGTCACCATGGCGGCGGTTGCCTACGTATCGGTAGTTTGGTACCGGACAGGCTTACTCTTCAATGCTTTTGCATGGGGCGCTTTATACGCACTCTTGGGCAGCATCATGTTTAGCCTTTCGGCAAAACACAGCAAGGCCGACTTTGCGCGAACGAGTCAGCAACTGAAGGTGGCGATGGGTTTCGGGTTGGCTCTTCTACTTCTGTTAGGATTTACGCTATGAAGCTTACGCGAAAACTCGTACTCGCCAGCGCAAGTCCGCGGCGGCGCCAACTCCTCGAGTCACTTGGTTTGGAGTTTGAGGTACGTCCCACGGATGTACCAGAGGTTTTGCCGAAAGGCTACACTGCCTTGAAAAGCGCCCTCTACTTAGCAGAGCTGAAAGCTACCGCTGCCCAAGAAACCGCCGCCCGCGATGAAGTAGTGCTGACCTCTGACACTGTAGTACTGCTCGATGAGGATTTGCTTGGCAAACCAACAGACGCCTCCGAGGCAGTCGATATGCTAAAGCGGCTCTCTGGACGCACGCATACCGTGGTGACTGCGGTTGCCTTAGACTGGATAGACGAGGTGGGTAAGCGACAACACTACGCATTCGATGAGCAGAGCCGCGTCACGCTGGCCGAGCTATCCGACCAAGAGATAGCATTTTACACCTCCACCGATGCGCCGCTAGACAAGGCAGGCGCGTACGGTATCCAAGATTGGATTGGGTGGGCGCGCATAGCGAGCATCGAAGGTTCTTACCCCAATGTGATGGGCCTGCCGACTCGCGCCGTTTACGAAGCGTTGGTTAAGCACGATCTTCTGAGGATAACGCCACGCCCTTAGCTGGAAGCGCTACTTTCGCCACCCCGCTTTACCCACTGCTATGTTTGACAGCCTAAGTACCCGCCTCGAAGGGGCGTTCAAGTCGCTAACCGGCGACGCCAAGCTCACGGAGATAAATGTCGCGAGCTCGATCAAAGAGATACGTCGTGCCCTCGTGGCCGCTGACGTCAACTATAAGATCGCCAAGGAATTTACCGAGAAAGTTCGTGAGCAGGCGCTCGGTACACAAAATGTGCTAGCGGCCGTTAAGCCGGGCCAGCTCATGGTGAAGATCGTCCAGGACGAACTCACCGAGCTGATGGGCGGCCAGGTGGAGCGCATTAACCTCAACGCCAAGCCGGCCATCATTCTCATTGCTGGTCTTCAAGGTTCGGGTAAAACCACCTTCACGGGCAAGCTGGCTAAGTTTCTTAAAGAGAAGAAGCGCAAAAAACCCCTCGTCGTCGCTGCCGACGTATACCGCCCTGCGGCGATCAATCAGCTTACTGTACTGGCCGAACAAGTCGGGGTCGACATTTACAAAAACGAGGAGTCCAAAGATCCAGTAACCATTGCCAAGGAGGCACTCGCCTACGCCAAAGAGAAGCAGTGCGATGTAGTGATTGTCGATACTGCTGGTCGACTTGCGGTCGATGCGGAGATGATGGATGAGATCGACGCGCTCGACAAGGCACTCGATCCAGCGGAGAGCCTTTTTGTGGTTGATGCGATGACCGGTCAAGATGCCGTCAACACCGCCAAGGCCTTTAACGAGCGCATCGACTATGACGGCGTCGTACTCACCAAACTCGACGGTGACACACGTGGTGGTGCTGCTCTAACGGTAAAGTATACGGTTGGAAAGCCAATCAAATTTATCTCTACGGGCGAAAAGCTCGACGCGATAGATGTCTTTCACCCCGACCGGATGGCGCAGCGCATCCTCGGCATGGGCGACGTCATCAGTTTTGTAGAGCGGGCGCAGCAAACCTTTGATGAGAAGGAGGCTGTCGCGCTGGAGAAGAAGATGAAGCGCAACAAGCTCGACTTCAACGACTTCCTCGGCCAAATTCGACAACTGCGTAAGATGGGCGACCTACGCTCGTTGATGAACATGATACCGGGCATGAATAAGCTCACCAAGGACATCGACATCGACGACAACGCCCTCGTCAAGGTGGAGAGCATTGTGTTCTCCATGACTCCGCACGAACGTGAAAATCCCGAAGTTCTCAATACCAGCCGCAAGAAGCGCATCGCCGCAGGCTGTGGCCGCACGATTGAGGACATCAACATGTTCGTCAAGCAATTCGACCAGATGCGCAAAATGATGCACCGTATGAGCAACATGAGTCCGGGGCAGATGCAGCAGATGGCGAAGGCTGCGAAAAGATGACAGCCTAGCGGCCGAATTGTGATGCAGCGCGTTCGCGAGCTCACCGCTGCAAATTGTGACGGCTTGCGGCCGAGTTGTGGCGCTTCGCCAAACCGCGACTCCTAAGCTTTTGCTAACTCTTTGGAGTGCGCAGTCATGAACCGCAGTCGCCACAATCTGAGCCAGCGCAGCGACGCTCATCACAACTCGACAAGGTGAGTCTAAGCGAACCGCAGTCGTCACAACTTGAGCCAGCGCAGCGACGCTCATCACAACTCGACAAGGTGAGCCTAAGCGAACCGCAGTCGTCACACCCTGAGCCAGCGCAGCGACGCCCCTCACAACTCGACAAGCTGAGTCTAAGCGAACCGCAGTCGTCACAACTTGAGCCAGCGCAGCGACGCTCATCACAACTCGACAAGCTGAGTCTAAGCGAACCGCAGTCGTCACAACCTAAGCCAGCGCAGCGACGCTCATCACAACTCGACAAGGTGAGCCTAAGCGAACTGCAGTCGTCACAAATTGAGCCAGCGCAGCGCCGCCCGTCATTCCCAGCCCGCGAAGCGTGGCGTCACTACCTTCCAACCGAGGTCAACTCGTTGACGTTAACCCTTAAAACATCCCCCTATGCTCTTCTTCATCGATACCGCCAACCTTGACCAGATCCGCGAAGCTCACGACATGGGCATACTCGACGGTGTGACTACCAACCCATCGCTCATGCTGAAAGAGGGCGTCGGAGGAACGCATCAAGTCATGGAGCACTACGCTAAAATTTGCGAAATCGTCGATGGCGACGTAAGTGCAGAGGTGACAGCGCTCGATACGGCAACCATGCTGGAGCAAGGCCGAAAGTTTGCAGACATCGCCGACAACATCGTCGTGAAGATTCCTATGACACTCGACGGTGTAAAGGCCATCGCTCAACTTACCAAGGAGGGCATTAAAACGAATTGCACACTGGTATTCTCTGCTGGCCAAGCCCTCATGTGCGCCAAGGCTGGTGCTACCTATGTGAGCCCATTCATCGGCCGCGTCGACGACATCGGCTGGGACGGCACAGGACTTATTGCGGAGATAAACGCTCTCTACGGGCAGCAGGCTTTGACCACCGCTATCCTCGCGGCGAGCATCCGCAGCCCAAAGCACATCACCGATGCGGCACTTGCTGGCGCTGATGTAGTCACGACGCCGCTAGAGCCGCTGAAGAAGTTGCTCAACCACCCACTTACCGATAGTGGACTTGCCCGTTTTATGGCCGACGCTAAGAAGTCGGAAGAGGCCGCAGCTAAAATGGCAGCCAACTAAACTTTAACACCGACAGCTTCTCAGAAAGTCGCACATGGCGAGTGTGTAGCGTGTTAGAAAAACATGCGCTACACACTCGCTTTTTTATTGCTTGCATTCTGCTTCTCTGCATCCTATGCTCAGCCACCAACGAAGGTGGAGCGAGAGAGCCAGGAAGATATTTACGAGGACAGCAAAGTCAGCACCGCTAGTGCTCGCGGCTCCGCGGTCTCACAGCGCCCCTATGCCGAGACTCCTAGCATGCAGGAGGATTTACGGCAAAGTGAAGAGATTGCCGGCACTCCTCCGCCAAGGGTGTATCGCTACACCGCTATCCTCGACAGCGAGCAGGAATTCTACGCTGACGATCCCTCAGCCTTTGACGATTACGATCGCCCGCTGCGTACACGCGTATTGACCGAAGACGGCGTTGAGACTGCCGAGCTTCGCTACACGTATGGCGAAAACGGAGAGCTTAGCCGCATCGATCGTTACCGCCCCGGCACAGATGTGCCCTTCGCGACCTACGGCTATCGCTACACTCGTGACATGACCGTCATTGAGGAGCAATTGATGCCCGACGGAACCCAGCGTTTTGTGCGCGAGGTCGGCTTGGATGAGTTTCAAGCGGCGCAGGGGCCAGGTAATCAGCCCTACCGCGACAACAGGCCAGACAATCAGTACAACAGCGTACCCAACGAGCCAGCGTCTACGCCGATGTCGCCTCGCAATGGAGACGGTGGCTAAATCCTAAACGAAGACTTTTCTACTATTCCCACCAAGCATCCGGGTTGGCCTCCAGCAAGGCAAAGGCAGCGTCGAGCAGCGCTTCGACTGTCTGACCGGGTTGCTCGCTAAATTCAGCAGTTGCTCGATTTGCTAAAATTGCGCTCACACTGAGCGCGCGGTGACCAAGCAGATTAGCGAGCCCATAAATGCCGGCAGTTTCCATCTCGAAATTGTCGAGCCGGACCGTTTCGCCAGACTCCCCTGAGGCCAAGCGCACTTCTGCCAAATCTTCCAATGACGGGCCCTTAAATGCTATGCGCAAGCTCCTGCGCTGAGGTCCATAAAAGCCTGCACAGGTAAGCGTATTCCCGCTGCGTGTAGCAGGCTGAGCCGCCATCCAGGCGTCCAGTAAGCCGCTGTCTCCTAGAACCGCGTAGGCAGATCTAGCATAGGCTGGAAACTCCTTCCTCAACGCTATTGCCGCCTCGAGTTCGGGAAATGGATAGGCCGATCCTAGTCCATCTACTCCTATCGCCATTTCACTGACCAGCAATGTATCGACAGGCACATCCCGCTGGAATGTTCCACTTGTGCCTAGGCGAAGAAATGTGAGTCGTTGGAGCGCTGGCCGAGCCAGACGAGTCTCAAAGTCAATGTTGGCTAGCGCGTCAAGTTCGTTGAGCACAATGTCCACATTGTCTGTCCCAATTCCGGTGCTTATACACATGATTCGCCTTCCGGCAAAACGGCCAACGTAGCTGTGAAACTCACGCCGATGAACGGTATGATCGACGTGTGTGAACCGGTCGGCAACGCGTGCAGCTCGTTCGGGGTCACCCACCGTGATAATGAGTGGCGCTACGTGCTTGGGTAGAAGGCCCAGGTGATAAACCGATCCGTCTGAGTT
>ENA-ORXU01002782-ORXU01002782.1-marine-metagenome-genome-assembly--contig:-NODE-2782-length-11527-cov-3.598341_pt1 | contig 11527 bp, 9 predicted proteins | sample MGYA00237869_ERZ511484 | MGnify/ENA metagenome assembly ERZ511484 | reverse complement strand
CCGAGAACGATCATTCGAGAACTGCCGCGCGCAGATCGGCATCCACCTGCGGCGCGCGCCCGAACCACCGCTCGAAGCCGGGACGGGCCTGATGGAGCAGCATCCCGAAGCCGTCCACGACGGTTGCCCCCCTGCCCTTTGCAGCGGTCAGGAATGGGGTCTCCCCACGCGCATAGACGATATCCGTGGCCACGGTATCGGGGCCGATCTCGTGGAGGGACAGTGCCATTTCCGGCCCCCCGGCCATGCCCATGCTGGTGGCGTTGACGACGAGGGCGGCTCCGGTGAAGGAGGCTTCGGCCTCGTTCCAGTCCAGGACGGTCACGCCCGGAGCGATCTCGTCGCGCAGGGCTTCGGCGCGCGATTTCGTACGGTTGAGAAGACGCAGTTCGGAAACACCCGCTTCCAGCAGCGCCACGATCACCGCACGGGCCGCCCCGCCCGCACCCAGCACCGTGACCGGCCCCGCACCCGCATCCCAGCCGCTCACTGTCCCGCGCAGGTTTTCGATGAAACCGAAGCCGTCGGTATTGTCCGCAAGGGTGCCGTCCGCCGGATCGAAGGTCAGCGTGTTCGCCGCGCCGAGGCGGGTGGCGATATCGGAGCGGGTATCGGCGAGGGCAAAGGCGCGCTGCTTATGGGGCATGGTGACGTTTGCGCCCACGAAGCCGAGTTTGGGCAAGGCCTCCAGCGCCGCCTCGAAATCGGCCTCCGCCACGCCAAGCGGCACATAATGCCCCGCGATACCATAGCGCGCGAGCCAGTGGCCGTGGACTTTCGGCGACAGGGAATGGGCGATGGGCCAGCCGATGACCCCGGCGAGGGGAATGGATTCATGTGTCGTCATGGGCGTAGACCTTCACGAACCCGGCCCGTCTTGCAAGGGGGATAGATCGTCGCGGATGAGGCGCGAGACGCCGACGAAGCGCATGAGGCGGGTAAGTTCGGCGTCGAGTTTTGCATGGCGGCGCGGGGTCCAGCGAATGCCCGGTTCGGGCCAGAAATTCAGGACGCGCAGGGTATCGGCCTTGCGGTCGGCCTTTATCTCGATACGGCCCGTGAAGCGGTCGCCTTCGAGGATGGGAAAGACGTAATAGCCCCAGACCCGCCTGGCCGCCGGGACGAACATCTCGATGCGATAGTCGAAGCCGAAGAGACGGGCGAGGCGCGCCCGGTCCCGCGTCACGGGATCGAAGGGATTGAGGATGCGCAGACGGGAGGTGGGGGGCGTCAGAGCCGCAAGGCGGGTTTCGATATCGGCGGGGGCCAGCGCCGGGAGCCAGTCGCCCTCCGCCGTCTCGATCTCGACGGGCCGCAAGGTGGGAGTGCGGGCGATCCAGTCGGATACCTCGCGGCGGTCCACGGCATCCCAGAATTTATGGATCTCGACGGGGCTGCCGAAAGCCAGCCGGTCGAGGGCGGCATGGCAGAGCCAGTCGATCTGCTCGTCATCGGGTATCTGCTGCGCGCGTACATTCTCGGGAAAGACCCGCTCGGCGAGATCGTAGAATTTCGTGAAATTGACCCGGTGGCAGGTCGCGAGTTCCCCTGCATACCACATGTAATCGAGGGCCAGCTTGTGCGGCGGGCGGGACCACATTTCCCTGGGACCGGCGATCTTCGTGTCGAAGGCATGGGTCGAGAGCGGGCCTTCGGCGCGGATGCGGGCCTTGATTGCCTCCCTGCCCTGCTCGTCCAACATCGTGCTGTACCAGCCGGCCTTGCCGATCCGCTCCTTCTTGCGTCGGAACTGACGCTGCCACATCGGCAGGACCTCCATGGGCAGGACCGAGGCGTCATGGGTAAAATGCTCGAACACGTCCCGGTCGCGCGTCATCAGGCGATCGAGCATCGGCTCGCGGTAATTCTGGTTGCGGCTCCAGAGGATATGATGATGCGCGCGGGCGACGACCTGGATCGAGTCGAGCTGCACGAAACCGAGACGGCGGATGATCGGGAGCAGATCGAGCGGGCCGGTCGGGGCCGATCCCAGCCCCTGAGAGGACAGCCAGAGATGGCGGGCCGTGCGGTTGTCGATCTTCAGGGGGTGCAAGGGGTCACTCCGACAATCATCTTACAGCATTAATATGCTATCGCTAAAACTAAGAATACAAACGAAAAAATATATTTCACTATAACTTGTGCAAGTTCAACAATCTTTGGAACTCGAATTATCAGGGTTGCACATAATTTTCCCATATTATAAATTTAACTTGATAGATTTTTCCCATCGTATTTGGCAGGTGATACATGGATCAAAAAGATATAGAACAGCTAGCAACTGCACTCCATAAACTGAACAGTAACCCAGACTGGCTTAGTATTACTGGAATATTTATTGCTACTGCTGCAGCAAAAGCAGCATTTCTACAACTTCAAAAGATTAATCATCAAATACAAGATAACAATAAAAACTCTAAAGAGGATCATGAAAGAACAAGAAGAGAGAAAGTAATTGATTCAGCTCGTTTTTATGTTTATTATATTAGACCAGAACACGCAAAAGTTATATCTCTTATAGACAACCTCGATGATAGGCAAATAGTTAATCTCAAAGATGGTAAAGAAGTGTTGATACCGAATGATTCTAGAAACTTTTGTTTTAGCTCGTTAGTGTCTAAGTTTCCAGATATAAAGTCACGATACGATGATTTAGATACTGATATACGACTCACTCATTCTGAGTCAATGCATCTTAGATTTTTGACCTTTGAGTTACTAAATATAATAGAGTGCTCGCTTTTGCCATGGCATCTTGGAATAGCGGACGAGGAGACAACTAAACAACAATTCAGTGCACTTATTGATAATGTCAATGGAAAAAGAAAACTTCAAGTAATAAGAGAAATATTAGGAAATGAAAACTTCCCGGCCACTATATCTTTCAAAGAGTTATTAGATTCTAAAACTCCAACGTCAATGATTAAATCGAAACTCGGATAGTAAAACCCGTATACTTTATTCAATAGCAATTTCTCTAATTCTTAAATATTCAAGAATTTCTAATAGAGGCATTCCAAGGATCGAGAAATAATCTCCCGAAATGCGCGAGAAGAGCTGCGCGCCCCGGCCCTCGATACGATAGCCGCCGACGGTGGAGAGAACGGCATCCCCTTCCGCATCGAGATAGGCATCGAGGAACTCTTCCGTGAAGGGGCGCATGGTCAGGCGGGCGATTCCGATATGTCGCCAGACCGGTGCCCCCCCGACGATGATGACGGCGGCGCTGAGCAACTCATGCGATTGCCCGCGCAGGTGCAGCAGTTGTGCGCGCGCTTCGGCCCGGTCCTTCGGCTTGTCGAAGGTCTCGCCCTCGATCACCAGCACCTGATCGGCCCCGATGACGAGGGCATCGGGGTGGCTGGCCCCGACCCGGCGCGCCTTGGCCTCGGCCAGTGCATCGGCGAGGTCGCGGGGGGAGACGCCTTCGGCCCGAAAGGATTCCTTGATCGTCTCTTCATCCACATGAGCCGGGGCGATCTCGACGGCGACTCCCGCATCGCGGAGCATGGTGGCGCGGGCTTCGCTGGCGGAGGCGAGGACGATTCTCATTTCAGGCGCTCCTGCGCTTCGGTTTCGATCAGGCGGAAGATTTCGGCTGCCGTCTCCTCCACCGACCGGCGGGTGACATCGATAATGGGGCAGCCCAGCGCGTCCATCACCTTGCGGGCCTCCACCACTTCGCGCTTCACGCTGTCGAGATCGGCATAGTCGCCTTCGTTCAAATCCGGCTCGCCGAAGCGGTTCAGACGGTTCTGGCGTATCTGCGCAAGGCGTGTTGGCTTGGCGGTCAGGCCGACGACCGGCGTTCCCCTCGCGGGCAAATCCCACAGGGCTTCGGGTGGTGACTTGCCGCCGATGAGGGGGACGTTCGCGGCCTTTACCCCCCGACCCGCGAGATAGACGCAGGTGGGCGTCTTGGAGGTCCGGCTGACCCCGATCAGCACAACATCGGCCTCGGCGAGGCGCTCGGCAAGATTGCCATCGTCATAGGCCAGCGCAAAATCGAGGGCTGCGACCCGGCGATAGTATCGTTCATCGACGGCGTGCTGTGCACCGGGGCGGGTCAGCTCGGCCTTCCGGCTCAGGAAATCGGAGAGGATCGAGATCATCGGATCGAGGAAGGGAACGGCGGTCACGCCGATTTCATGGCAGCGGCGTTCGAGCTGCGTCCGCAGATCGCGCTCCACGACGGTATGGAAGACAAGCCCCGGCTCGCGCTCGACGGCATTAAGCACCTTGGCCAGGGTATCCGCACTGCGGACCATCACGTGCCGGTGGTAATTGATTCGCACGTCTCCGAACATCGGCATGGTCGCGCGCAGGGCGGCGGCGATCGTTTCGCCGGTCGAATCCGAGATGATGTGGATGCAGTTCAGGCTGGCCATAGGAATGTGGATAACGGGCAAAACCCGCCACGGCAAAGCCCGATGACGGATTCGTCCCGGTGATTCATATTCATTACCGCACTTGTCCCATTGTGGACAGTTCGAGAAGCGCCTCCGATCTCGTCCCCCGCAGATGATCCGTACAAGGCACATCGACGAGTCCAAATCTCCGCGAATCGGCCCATACGTTAAGAAACCTTACCTGAATCCTAAGATTTCGGAGGGCTCGAAAGGGCGTCAAGTCCGTTTCGGGGGTGTGGATAACTCTGTGTATCCATCGCCATTCGCGTTCATCCCCGTAATCCACAGGCATAAACCACCTCATCCATCATCTTTAGATTCCATTCATGGAAGTTAAGAAAGTCGAACGGCATCGACCACGCATCGATCGAACGGTCTTGCCATGCAAAACAATCCCGCGCAGGGTCGCCGCCATGAAGACCGATGACAAATTGCTGATCCGGGCCCTGCGGGGCGAAACCACCGACGTGGCCCCCGTCTGGCTGATGCGACAGGCAGGCAGATACCTGCCCGAATACCGCAAGATGCGGGAGGAGGCGGGGGGATTCCTGAACCTCTGCTACACACCCGACTATGCCATCGAAGCGACGATGCAGCCGATCCGGCGCTTCGGATTCGATGCCTCGATCCTGTTCTCCGATATCCTCGTGATCCCCCATGCACTGGGACGGGATCTCTGGTTCGAGCAGGGAGAGGGGCCGCGCCTGAATCCGATGGATGTGGGCGAAGCGGCGCCTGCCTTCGATCCGGAGCCGTTCCATGCCCATCTCAAGCCCGTCTACGAGGCCGTGACCGGGCTGCGCGAGTCGCTGCCTGCCGAGACGGCGCTGATCGGCTTTGCAGGAGCGCCCTGGACGCTGGCCACCTATATGGCGGCGGGGCGGGGCAAGGATGAACAGGCTGCTGCGCGCCAGTGGATGTTCACCGACCCGGACAGCTTTGCGGCGCTGATCGACCGGCTGGCCGAAGCGGTCGCGTCCTATCTGATCCGTCAGATCGATGCGGGTGCAGAGGCCGTGCAGATCTTCGACAGCTGGGCCAGTGCCCTCGCGCCGAATGCCTTCGACCGCTACTGCGTTCAGCCGACGCGGCACATCGTCCAGACGGTGCGGGCGGCGCATCCCGATACGCCGATCCTCGGCTTTCCGCGCGGGGTCGGGTCGTCCTATGCGACCTTCCTCAAGGAAACCGGTGTGAACGGGGTCAGTCTCGACCAGAACGTCGCACCGGAATGGGCCGCCGAAGCCCTGCAACCCCATGGCACCGTGCAGGGCAATCTGGAGCCGATGCACATGGTCACGGGCGGCGATGCCCTGCTGCGCGATACGGATCGCATTCTGGAGGCCCTGTCCGGCGGGCCGTTCGTCTTCAATCTCGGCCATGGCATCACGCCTCAGGCCGATCCCGCCAATGTCGAGGCGCTGCTGCGCCGTATCCGGGGTTAAGCCATGCTTGCCGACGCCTATCCGTGGCTGAAATGGCTGCACATCGTCGCGCTCATCAGTTGGATGGTGGGGTTGTTCTATCTGCCGCGCCTGTTCGTCTATCACGCGGAGGCTACCTCCGACGACGTGCGCGCGACGCTGTCGGTGATGCAGGCCAAGCTGATGAAGGTCATCATGACCCCGGCGATGCTGGTGACGTGGCTGTCGGGTATCCTGCTGGTCGCCTCGCTCGGGCAGGCCGGGCTGTGGCTGCTGCTCAAGATCGTCTGCGTCCTGGCCCTGACAGGGTTCCACGGCGTCTGCGGCAAGTGGCGCAAGGAACTGGCAGCAGGCACCTCGACCCGCCCCGGCAAATTCTTCCGTATGATGAACGAAGTGCCGACCGTGCTGCTGATCGTCATCGTCGGGCTGGTGGTGTTCAAGCCGTTCGGGTGATCGCGCCGGTTACTTCCCGGTGGCCGTGGATACAGGCGAGAAACGCGCATCCGCCTTCATGTCGTCGATCCAGATGCCGAGGCCGATGTTTCTTCCCTGGGCTTCCAGGTCGGACCATTGCTGATTGACCCTGTCGATATCGGCAGGGTCTCCTGTCGTCGTCGCGATGCGATACCGTGACTCGAGACGCTGGACGTCCATGTCGATCACCTGTGGTGCATAGGCGGATATCTCGTCGGCGGTCGCGATGCTGTCATGCAGGAGTTGCAGACCTCTTTCGTCATCTCCCGATCCAAGCGCGATCCTGCCGCCGAGGCAATATGTGGAGACCAGACCTTCGTGGAAGCCCAGGGTCCTGAATTTTTCGAAGGCCTGTCGCCGTCTTTCGATACCATCGCCGAAGTGTTCGCAGGCCGTCGCGATATCGCCGGTCTCAAGCGCCAGACTGGCGCGATACTCGTCGGAAATCAGTCTGAGACGATCGATCAGTTCGGCATCCCCCCTGAGGTCGCCGAACCGACGGTAGGACTCGATCAGATCGGGGAGAACCATTGCCGCATTCTCGAAATCGCGCCGTAGGAAGAGAAGGGCGTATTTCACACCTTGAGTCGTACCAAGAGATTGCCAGGCGGACCAATCGTCTTTGCTTTCTTCCACGATTTTCAATGCCAGGGGCAACAGGGTATCGAGCCGTTCGCCGATGGTTTCGCGCTTCCCTTTGCTCCACAGGATATTGAGTTCGGTGGTCCCTATCAAAAGGTTCACCGTTCGCAGTTTCTTTTCATCGTCATGGGCGTCTTCAAGTGCCTGGAAATGTTCTCTTGCGGAGGCGATGCCGATATCGGCTGCATTCAATTCGTGCAGGGCAGCATAGGCTTCACACAGGGAAAGATGTACATGGAGCTTCGATGCTCGCGTCGTAATCGTCTCACCATCGGTGGATCGCCGGTCGTGAAATGCGAGCGCGCGTTCGTAGAACGCGATGCTCTGGCGATAATGTCCGGATCGATCGAGTTGAGATGCGATGAAGCGGCATATCTCGGCACCGCCGCTGAGCCAGTTGGGCTGGGCCGGGAAGTCCCTGTCCAGCACATCGATTTCCGCCTCGATGGTATCGAAGACGGAGGGCGGGTCTCCGAGCGTCCAATGGAGAGAGATATCCCTGACCATGAGGTAGCAAAGCGTGATGCGCTGTTGCAGGGCAACGGGATTTGCCGCGATTTCCTCGCGATAGGAGGTGATCAGTGAACGGTTGAGGCGCTTCTGCGCATCCATGTCGTGTCGTTCACAGGCAACGAGGAAGCGTCGCCAGTCGATCGATTGTCCGAAGCTTCTGTGCAGCCGCACATTACGATCGAAGGACGGCAGAATGGTTCCCATCCTGTCGAGCAATTCCTCGGTCCTGGAAAGATCGGATGCCGCGATCGCATGGGTGAATTCCGACTCATAAGCGCCGAACAACACCGCCTGCGCTCCCGGATCGGGATTGTCCTTTGCATAGTTCTCGACTGCTTCCACGTATTGCCGTTGCAGCGTATCGGCCTCGATGATTCTGCCGATCTCGCGCAGGGTATCCGCTTTCTTGGATATCAGTTGTGTATGGCGGCGTTGTCCGTCGCGATCCGGTCGATTGTGTCCGGTTTCGACGATCTTCTCTGCCTGTTCGATCCGGTCCAACGCATCGTCCAGCCTGTTCCTGGAGAGCAGCAGGTCGGAATGGGTAAGCAACGCATCCACGAGGCCGTGGCGGGTTCCGCGCTTTTCCGGGGCGGCCTTCAGGTCATCCTCCAGCAATGCGCAGGCTTCGCCAGAAAAGTCGAGCGCGCGTTCCGAGGAGCCTGTCGTGCTGTGAATGTCCGACAGGGACGAGAGCGCGCTGAAGATCGCCGGTCGCAGTCGCGCGTGGTTGCTCGTCTTTGCTTCCAGCGAACGCAGGTCTTCGAGCGCCTGCTCGGTGATCTCTCTGGCTTCTTCCGTCTTTCCCGCCATGTTCAATTGGGCAGCATAGACCCTGCGTGAATCATAGAGACCGTGCAGGGCATCGAAACTCGACGGATTTTCCGCAGCGACCTGTTCGTAGAGCATCAAACCGCGTCGTGTAAGGGCCAGCGCCTCGTCTTCGTCGAAGCAGCGGCGCGATGCATCCCCTGCCTTGAGCAGGGAATAGGCCAATGTCTGTTTTGCGGTCCAACTCGCAGGGTGCTTCTCGACGACCTCCTCGCTTACCGCCAGTTCCTCCTGCACCATGGTCCGATGCCGCAGACACTCTTCCCTGTCATTCGCCAGATCCGACAAACGGCCCATCGCATGGATCTTTTCCCGCGTTCTGCTGATGCTGTCAGGGTTCGCTGCGCTGAGTGAATGTGCGATTTCAGCGGCCTCCCCGAAGCATTCTTCCGCCTCCAGCAGGTCATCCAGACCTTGTTCGATACTGCCTTTTTGATCGAGGGCGACCGACAGCATGAATCTCGCTGCATCCGTGCCGTTCCGTGCGTGGTCCCGAGCCAGATCGACCATGCGTTCGGCAGATTTTCGGGCCTCGTCGATCCGGTTCCCGGCGAGGTGAAGCCGTGCCTGCAGGGTGAGTGACCAGATCAGCGAGCGCAATGCGTTGGCATTCCGGCTGTTGCGGTTCACCAGTTCCTGAGCCAGTGTTTCCGCGCTTCGAGCATGGTCGAGGGCACTGTCGTCGCGTCCCAGTTCATCTTCCTTGAATGCCAGTAGCAGCGTGGCCTCCGCGACCGCCGCTTTGAGCCAGATATTTCCGGCATTTCCGGTCAGGGCTGAATCGGCCTTGCGCTTTGCCTCCCCGAGTGTGCGCACGGATGCCGCGATGTCGCCCATCTCCGACTCGAGCCCGGAGCGCAGGAAGAAGGTATCGACTGCATCCTGTACGATCTCTTCATCGTCGGGGGCCTTTTCTGCGAGGTGATCGTAGAGCTTGAGAGCCTTGTCCGTGTCCTCCGCTGCTTCGACGAACTGCCCCATCTCTGCGCGCGTCGATGCCGAGACTGCAAATGCGGCGGCGAGAAAGCGTGCAGAATCCACATCCATTGGATTGGCAATCGCTGCCTCCCTGGCATGGTCGATGGCCCTGCCGGCGATTTCGAAAGCTTTCTCCAGCCGCCCGTCGGCGCGGACGGCCTTCGACAGCCGGATCGACGCCCTGGCACGGTGTTCATCGGTCGATGATGCCTTCAACGCCTTGGCGGCAAGGTCTTCCGCCTCCTTCGGGCGATCGGCTTCCAACAACGTGCGCGAGAGGCGACACATGCTGGGAACATCCTGCGGGTCGAGTTCGATGGCGCGCCTGAGTGCCGCTTCGGCCTGCGATATATCGTGCGGATACGCCAGAGCGGCGACCTCGCGCCAGATCGGCGCGCCCTTCTTTCCGGCCTTGTGTGCTCGTTGTTCGAGGGAATGGATCGCGACATCCACCTTTCCGCGCGCGTAGTTCAGCACGATCTTGCGGTCCACGGCTTCGGATGACATGGCGAGTTCGGTCACGACATTCGTGAATGAACTTCTGTCTTCGCGTTCGCCAGCGTCGCTCGTGGAAAGCGCGGTAGGCTGGTTGCCGGCGAGCGTCTCTCTGCTGCCACCACTTTCCGCAACGTAGATCGTCCGGGCTAACTCTCCCGCTTCCGCCGCCGTGGCGGAGCCATTCTCGACGAGTTTCAGAATCCGGTCGAGTCGGGGGTCTTCGGCCGGAGCAGCCACCACATCGACCTTCTTCGCGGTCCGCCAGCGAACCAGACCGTAGACTATCGGGCTGATGCAGGCCGCAGCACCGAAGATGAAGGTAATCTGGGCAGTCGGGGTCAGAGCCAGAAAATCGCCAACGAATTTGGTGATCCAGAGGTGGATTTGATCCATAGTCGGATATCCGGGAGATTGCAGACGTTTCCTGTGGTCATCTAATCCCATGCCGGTTGGATGACCAAGCGTTATGGACCTGTGAATCCTGTCGCGTGGACTGCAATATCGAGAACAATCCACTTGACAATGCTTGCATTTCCCTCCACTCGTCCCGTTACCGAACAGTGATGATGCCGCCCGGTGTCCGGATTTTTTTTCAATCCACTGTGACGACCTTCCAATACCTGCGAGACGATCCGTCCCGCCCTTCATCCGTTCCTCCCATGTGCCGAAAGAATTCCCCATGGAAGACTCGACCCTGAAGCTTCAGGTTCTGAAAGACAAATCCCCCACCGAACTTCAGAAATTCGCCGAAGACCTCGAAGTCGAGAACGCCAGCACATTGCGGCGTCAGGACATGATGTTCGCGATTCTGAAGGAACTCGCCGAGCGCGAGACCGAGATCACGGGGCATGGAGTGCTCGAAGTCCTGATGGACGGGTTCGGCTTCCTGCGCAGCCCTGAAGCGAACTATCTGCCCGGCCCCGATGACATCTACGTCAGTCCGCAGCAGATCAAGCGCTTCAGCCTGCGCACCGGGGATACGGTCGAGGGCGTGATCCGCAGCCCGAAGGATGGCGAACGGTACTTCGCGCTGATGAAGGTCTCGACGATCAATTTCGAAGATCCCGAACGTGCCAATCACAAGGTCAATTTCGACAACCTGACCCCGCTCTATCCCGACGAGCGCCTCGTCATGGAGATCGAAGACCCCACGCTCAAGGACAAGTCGGGCCGCATCATCGAACTGGTCGCGCCCATGGGCAAGGGCCAGCGCGGCCTGATCGTCGCGCCGCCGCGCACGGGTAAGACGGTTCTCTTGCAGAACATTGCAAAGTCAATCGCGCACAACCATCCCGAGTGCTACCTGATCGTCCTGCTCATCGACGAGCGGCCCGAGGAGGTGACGGACATGCAGCGCACGGTCCAGGGCGAGGTGATCTCTTCGACCTTCGACGAACCGGCGGACCGGCATGTGCAGGTGGCCGAAATGGTCATCGACAAGGCCAAGCGGCTGGTCGAGCATGGGCGGGACGTGGTGATCCTGCTCGATTCGATCACCCGACTGGGCCGGGCCTACAATACGGTGGTGCCCTCCTCCGGCAAGGTCTTGACCGGCGGTGTGGACGCCAATGCCCTGCAACGGCCCAAGCGGTTCTTCGGCGCGGCGCGCAATATCGAGGAAGGCGGCTCGCTGACGATCATCGCGACGGCCCTGATCGATACGGGCAGTCGGATGGACGAGGTGATCTTCGAGGAATTCAAGGGCACGGGCAACTCCGAACTGATCCTCGACCGCAAGATCGCCGACAAGCGCGT
>ENA-ORXU01002781-ORXU01002781.1-marine-metagenome-genome-assembly--contig:-NODE-2781-length-11527-cov-3.912314_pt1 | contig 11527 bp, 7 predicted proteins | sample MGYA00237869_ERZ511484 | MGnify/ENA metagenome assembly ERZ511484 | reverse complement strand
AACAAAAATTAAAGTTGCGATGGTTTTCATGACTTGCGTTTTATATATAATTAAAACGGGTCAGACCCCATTCTACGGGGTTTCGCTTCGTTCAACGAGCACCATTATTCGGTAATCGACACAACTTCGGTTCAAGTGCAAAAAAGCTTCGGTGAACGTAACTTGGCCCAAAAACACCTTACCGAAATAAGATGTCTTTTATCGGAAAAAATGGCCTTCGAAATGTGCCGAAAAAGGAGGTTTTTGCGGTTTCGTACATTGAAATAAGCAGAAATACACCTGAAAATCGCGTTATATACGCTAGTTTTAGATTGTGCAAGAGGCTAACTTTATACCTCCGGAGGCGCTACGGCCTTATGTAAACCGTATTATGGTGATGGAAACGAGTGCGGTCGACGCACATACCAACGTGCCGCTCTACGCCGATGGCTACCCGGGTATCATGTTTCAGCAAGCTACGAACGGGCTTTATTTTCTTCCGAAGAACAAAAGTTTGTCCGAATTGTTTTTATACGGGCAGACCTTGTATCCCGCTTCTTTAGATGCGCAGGGGCCATTTAATTTTATTGTTTTTCAGTTATATCCCTTTGCCTCCAAATATTTGTTGGATGTAGATCCCAAAATGCTGAACGACGACTGCTATGACCTGCTGCAATTACGGCATGTCGATGTGGAATCTTTTGCGGTACGATTGCGGAGCACCCAAATCTTCAAAGAGCGCGTCGCCATTGTTTCCGAACTGATGCTTGAACTGGTAGCTTATAACCAAGTTCCGCACGACGACCGTATTCAAAAGGCAATTTCCATTATCCTTGAACATAAGGGGCAGACTACCATTGCGGCCGTGCGCGAACAGCTTTTTATTACCGAACGTACTTTTGAACGGCAATTCTTGGCCCAAGTCGGCCTGAGTCCGAAACAGTTTGCCAAGATCATTCAGTTTAAATCTTCCCTGCGGCAGTTGATCGAAGAGCGTCCCGATCAATTATTGGATGTCGGTCTCGATAGTGGTTTTTCCGATCAATCACACTTTATCCGCAGTTTTAAAAAATATACCGGGCAAACACCTTCCGAATTTATTCGGACTAGTAACGCCTAAAACCGTTTTGTCGGTTTTGTTCTATTTCCTGTACACCGCCTCCTCTTACATTTACACCATTAAATAAGTATTCTGGGATAAGCCCGCGAGGCATTAAAATTCCAAGCACTCCCGAAGGGTCAGGGCCAAAAATAAATCCACTAAAAAAATTAGTGCTAATTCATGAAATTCGTGTCCAACCATTATAACAAAAGAGTTAAAACATAAAAAAAATGAACGTAATCGTATTCGGTGCCACAGGCACTATTGGAAAACATGTAATCGAGCAGGCTTTGGAACAAGGCCATAATGTAACCGCATTTTGTAGAACCCCTGAAAAGCTTTCAGCGTTTCAACATCCCCAGCTTTCAATTGCCCTAGGCGATGTATTACAGCCGGAAAAGGTAACACAAGCTATCAAAGGCCAAGAGGCCGTTATTGTGGTGCTAGGCTCTGGAAAAAAGCGAACAGGTACCATCCGGTCGCAAGGCACAAAAAATATCATCGAGGCTATGCAGGCCCATGATATCAAACGATTGATTTGCCAGACTACCTTGGGTGCCGGTGAAAGTCGCGGTAATCTCAATTTCTTTTGGAAGTATATTATGTTCGGCTGGTTCCTTAAAGAGGTTTTTTTAGACCACGAACTACAGGAAAAAATCGTCATGGAAAGTAATTTGGAGTGGACCATCGTACGCCCCGGCGCTTTTTCCGATGGGGCACATACCGGCAACTATCGCCATGGCTTTGCGTACAACGACCGGAATGTAAAATTAAAGATCTCGCGCGCCGATGTGGCCGACTTTCTTTTAAAGCAAATGCAGAGTACCAGTTATTTACATCAAACGCCGGGGTTGTCTTATTAATCTAAATCCGTATGTTTTGAAAATCTATAAATTAAGGGGTTGAGAGGATACATTATGAGCAGCAAAATATCTAGTTTTCGAATGGTTTTTGGTCAGGATTGTCCCCTTCTTGCATCCGACGAGCGACCAAAGGAGCGAGAGGAATGCACAACTTTAGGGGTGTTCTTCGGAATGGTGAAGTCAACAATTCAGCTTATTCGTATATTAACGGATTGTCAAGTAACTCAATAACCCAATGACTAATCGCTTACGCCATTTTCGCTCTGCTTCTCTTCGTAGTAAAAGAAAGCGACTTGTTTACTCTTGCATTGCTACGCTTATATAAACGCGCAACTTCAGTAGCAGTTTCGAAAGTAACATCTTCAAAAGAAGTTTCGGTTATGATAGTCATTTCAACAGTAGCAACTTTCAATTCTTCAGTAGCCGTTTGTGCTTGTGCAGCTACTCCGATAAAAAGAACAAAAATTAAAGTTGCGATGGTTTTCATGACTGTTTGTTTTATATATAAAACCCACAGACCCCATGATACGGGAGTTTGGTTCGTTTAACGAGATAAAATACTCGTTATCTGGCACTACTTCGGTTGAGGTGTAAAAAAGGCTCGGTGAACGTAACCGCACTAAAGAACACCTTACCGATTTTTATTGTTATTAATCGATAATTGTGGCAGTTTTTACGGCCTTGTTTGTAGGATAAACCTTTTTTCTACATATTTGTGTTGCCTCTTTTCGTATCTACTCTTTTCATTACTTCCATTTTCATAGTATGGCATATTTTGTACGGATGAAAGCCAAAAATGTCTTTGTCCTGAACCCAAGCTATTAAATAGAACTATTTGTACTTATTACGGAAGTTATCTTCAAGATTAAAACCGAGACTATCAATGATAAGAAACGTTACCATAAAAAATACTGCAACTTTTGACGAAACAGGAATTGAAGTTCCTGAATTTAAAAAAGTGAATTTCTTTTATGGAGCAAATGGTAGTGGTAAAACAACAATTTCAAACTTCATTTACGAACCAAATAATGCTCGATTTCCAGATTGTCAATTAAATTGGCAAAACGATATTGAATTAAAATCTCTTGTTTATAATAAAGAATTTCGGGACAGAAATTTTGGAAACGGAACTATTGCAGGCGTATTTACTTTAGGACAAGCCACTAAAGAAGAAGCTGAACTCATTGAAGAGAAACGAAAGGAACTTAAAGAGCTAAAAGAAAAGGGAATTCAGCAAAAAGAAGTACTTGACAAACAAACTAAAAAGAGAGACGATTTAGAAGACGATTTTAGGGAAGAAGTTTGGACTACAATTTACAAAAAACACGAAGTAAACTTCAAAGAAGCTTTTAAAGGTGTAATGCAAAAAAAGCCATTTTTAATAAAGTTACTTGACGAATTTGAAAACAATTCTTCTGATTTAAAAACAATTGAAGAATTAAAAGAACGAGCTGAAACTATTTTAGGAGAAACACCTTCAAAAATACCTGAAATTCCTTCAATCGAATTCGCCAAACTTTCGGAAATTGAGAATGACAATATTTGGTCTAAAAAAATAATAGGTAAGTCGGATGTTGAGATTGCTCAATTAATTCAACGACTAAATATTAATGATTGGGTTAATGAAGGTAAAAAGCATTTACAAGAAGATGAAACTTGTCCTTTCTGCCAACAAGATACAATTACACAAAGTTTTAGAAATCAGCTGGAAAGCTATTTTGACGAAACATTTATTAGCGATACTAAAAAAGCAAAAGAATTAAGTGATGATTACATTAGAATTTTTGACAACTTAATTAATGAACTTCAACAAATCGAGAGTACAGAAAAAATCAATAAAAAAACAAAAATTGATTTAGATAAATTCTCTTCCTTTTTAAAAACGCTTAATAGTCAATTTGTAGCAAATAAGGAACTACTCAATAGCAAATTGAAAGAACCAAGTAGAAGTCTTGAGCTGACTTCCACAAAAGAACAGCTTGATGACATTGCTAAACTAATAAGCACAGCAAATATTTCTATTAAAAAGCATAATGATATTGTAGATAATTACGCAACTGAAAGAAACAAATTGGTAAATGAAATTTGGAAATTAATCATTGAAGATAATCGTACTCGAATTGAGTTTTTTGTAAAGCACAAAACTGGGTTACAAAAAGGTATCGATAACATTACAAAAAAGGTAACTAAACTGCGTGATGATTATAAAAAACTTGACAAGAAAATAAAGGAGTTAACCAAAAATGTAACGAGCATACAGCCTTCTGTTGATGAAATAAACCAAACTTTAAAATCATTTGGATTTCAGAACTTTGAGATTGTGCCTTCTCAAATAGGTACGAATCAATATCAAATCCAAAGAGCAGACGGAGAATTAGCAGAATCCACTTTAAGCGAAGGAGAAATAACGTTCATCACTTTTTTATACTTTCTACAATTAGTAAAAGGAAGTACAAATGAAGCAGAGATAACTGATGAAAGAATACTTGTAATTGATGACCCAATTTCAAGTTTAGACAGTAATGTTTTATTTGTCGTAAGTTCTTTGCTAAAAGAAATAACTAAAGGAATTAGAAATAATCAAGGAAACATAAAGCAATTAATTCTATTGACTCATAATGTTTACTTTCATAAAGAAGTATCGTTTATAAATGGCAGAACAAAAGAATGCAATGAAACTAATTTTTGGATTTTAAGAAAAATCGATAATGTTTCCTATTTACAAGACTTTAAGTTAGTAAACCCAATCCAAAATTCTTACGAGTTACTATGGAGAGAACTAAAGAATAAGGACAATAATTCAGGAGTTACAATTCAAAATACAATGAGACGAATTATAGAGAATTACTTTAAAATACTTGGTAAATATGGAGATGATGATTTAATTGATAAATTCGATAATCCACAAGAAAAAGAAATTTGTAGGTCATTGATTTGTTGGATTAACGAAGGTTCACATACAATTCCAGACGACTTATTCATAGAATTGCAGGATACCACTATTGATAACTACTTCAAAGTGTTTAAATCGGTTTTCAAGGAAACAGGGCATCTTGAACATTATAATATGATGATGAACTAAACCTTGTATTACAAATGCAGATTAAACATTAAAGAAAAAGCAATGTCATTTTTTGAACTAAAAAGTAACTGAGTACAAACCCTCCACAACTTATACAAAATACCCTTAAGCCATCTTAGCCCGACTTCTCTTAGTAGTAAAAGAAAGCTCTTTGTTCACTCTAGCATTGCTACGCTTATATAAACGGGCAACTTCAGTAGCAGTTTCTAAAGTAACTTCTTCAAAAGAAGTTTCGGTAACGATAGTCATTTCAACCGTGTTAACTTTAACTTCTTCAGTAGCCGTTTGTGCTTGTGCAGCTACTCCGATAAAAAGAACAAAAAGTAAAGTTGCGATAGTTTTCATGTCTGTAGGTCTTATATATATAAAACGTCTCAGACCCCATTATACGGGGGTTCCGTTCGCTCAACACGGTCAAATACTCGTTAATCGACAGCAGTTCGGCTGAAGTGTAAAAAAGGCTCGGTGAACGTAATCGCACCCAAAAACAGCTTACCGAAAGAAGCTGCGTTTTATCGTACTTATGAGCTTTAAAATTTTAGGCGATACCTGCTTTCTGACATCCTATACATTAAAAATGCTTAGATTTAAGGTTCCCAGTTGGTGATATGAAAAAGCGATATATTTTTATAGGATTAGGCACTTTGGCCGTTCTTGTGCTGCTTTATCTTGGTAGCCGCAACAAAGTGGACCCTGAATGGGTGGCACTGGACGAAAAACTCGATGCCGATTATCTTACTTTGGCGGCCGCTAACGATTCGCTAAACCTTCTTTTCGAGAAGATTCATGGCACAAAGGCAATATCTACAGATGTACAGCGCCGTATCGGAGAACCTTTTGTTCCCGATTTTGAATATGCGACGTTCCGGTATTATGCCGATGAAATAGCTACGCATAAGTTTGCCGTATTTTCAAGTATCAACGGTAGTGGTGCGACTACCCTAGTAGACCGATTAGCGAATTTTGTCGCGACCGATGATGACCATATTCTTAAAATATTCGGGGTCATGAATTTTGATCTAGATTACCATCGCAAATTTATTGGCCAAGAAAAAGACGGTGTATTCGTACGTGGTGAGCTATTCGATTTCTTTGATCGCTGTATGGCGAATCCCGACGAACGTTTTGTACTGGTTTTCAACGATGTTCATAAAATCGAGCCCGAAACGTTCTTCGGTCCCGACTTTTGGTACAAGCTCTACAGTCCTGAGTTGGATATAAAAATAGATGGTCGTGCTATCGTTATCCCCGATAATTTTCACATGGTTTCAGTATCGCACTTCTTACCGCACGCTAAAGTGACACTTACCAATGACCATTATCGGCGAATCGGTCAGGTGTACCCCTTAAAACCCAATGATACCGAACTTATTTTTTACTTGCGAAACCAACTGAAGACGAAAGAACTTTCGGCCGTACCGAACATTAAACCCTTCGTCTATGCATTTAACAAGTCGAATGAAATCGTGGCCGAGCAGTTCAGCAAAAGTTATATGCTCGGTCAATGGAGCGAGTTGCGCACTTTATACGACCAAGAAGATATCAATGTGGTGCTCGATTATTTCGTTGATCACGTGAACAGTTTCGTGCCCCGTACCGAGATGACCCGAGAAGACCTTAGACCGGTGAAATATGCTATCGCCAATCAGGGGCGAATGGTCGGCAGTAATTTTTTCAGTACCCAGTTCAAAACGCTGGAGGAAAAAGGTTTTCTTACGGAGTTTATTGTCGGGCTTTCCTTTATCTTGATTTCGGCCCTTTCGAGCTTTTATATTTTCAAGCAACGGGAAAAAATAATCTCCCATCAAATTTTAATGGTGGACACCCTTTTTACGGAGTTCGAAGACAAGACCAGAGGCTACGACGTAATCTCTCAAGAAATCAACCAAATCAAAAAGCAGGTCGATAAATTGGCGCTCAAAAAGAAAATCAACTATCAGGAAGCCACTTTTTTCTACCAGTATATTTACGACAAATCAAGGCGTATCGAAATCGCCAAAGAGGCGCGTAACCATTTTGATGATTTAATCTTTGTTTCCTTAAACGATGGGGAGCTTTCCGATACCGAATATCAAAAACTGCTCGACTTTCTAAATCGCATCAAAACAAGGATCGGAGCAAAAGATTACAAACACTTTAAAGCCGAAATCGACCGTATTCACGAAGAATTTTCCAAAAACTAAAAGAATCTGGGACGACCTAAAACAAACTTTCTTACACAAAGTCTATAAGGGATTAAATTGGTAAGTATATTTCACGCAAAGAGCGCAAAGAGATTCGCAAAGAACACAAAGAAGATTAAATTACTGGCAATCAAAACTTTGCGAGGCTTTGCGTTTTTTACTTTGCGAGCTTTGCGTGAAACCTTCATATCTACGACACCACAAACAAACTGAATATTAAAAAGGCAAAATTCAACTAAAAATTTCTATTTTTGACACCATGGATTTAAAGAAAATATTCGGTACAATACTTACCCTATTGGGTATAGGAGGTCTAGTCTACACAGCAATTCTTTTTGCGAACGATTCGGGCACCACAAAAATGTTAATGGTTTATGGTATTCTGGGCGCTATCTTCTTCTTCGCAGGAGTAGGCCTCATCAGGAATACGAAAAGTGGGGCTTAAGTAATCCAACAAGAGGCATTTCGTCATAAAAGACCTCCCTTAATCCCTCCCAAGGAGGGAAACTGTTGCGATATCTATATGGAAAATCTACAAAGATTCCTTAATTCAGTCAAAACGTTAAACATCAAACAGGTTCCTTCCCCTGCAAGGGGAAGGTGGTTTTCTACTTTACTGTGGAAAATCGGAAGGGGTTCTTTGCGAGCTATACTGTTTAAATCGGGAAATTACCTTCTTCGTAACGAATTATATAATATCTCTGTACGGCAAAACAGTGCGTGACCCCTTCCGTCATCTTTGCCTATCATGCCTACGGCAAATAGGCAAAGATGCCACCTTCCCCTTGAAAGGGGAAGGAACATTACCCGATACAAATAAAATTTCAGAACCCTAACATGCTTTCGTAGCATTTGTGCACAAGATAACTGTTGGCCTTTAGACAGGCTCAACAATCTATTTTGTCTGCTCCCGACAAAAGACGGGATTATCAAAATGGGGTTCACTAATAGATTACTTCCTGAAGTTTATTGGTGAGATAAGTTTCGATTTCTTGAAGCTCTGAATTCGTTAACTGTACTTCGGCCGATTTTGCATTTGCATTCGCCTGTCGTGCATTCTTGGCACCGACCAGGGCGGTGGTAATTCCCTTTTGTTGTACCGACCATGCTATTGCGACCTGTGCGACAGTGCAATTATGGCTATCGGCGACTGTATCCAAAACTTTTAACAAGCCTTGTAGTTGCGGCCAAATATCTTCACGATAGTAATTATAGAAACGACTACGGGCATCGGCATCCGCAAAGTTCGGTAGCTCTCGATACTTTCCTGTAAGAAAACCTCCGGCCAGCGTACCATAGGTTATCAGGCCAAGTTCATTTTCCAAACAATAGGGCACGATTTCTTCTTCGATTTTTCTATTCAACATCGAATAATTGGGCTGTAGGCAGACGATATTGGTCATCTCCTGAATTTGATTCATCAATGCGGTGGTAAAATTGGAAACGGCCAAATACCGAAATTTACCTTGTTCGTGCAATTTGATTAGCGTATTTACCGAATCTTCCAACGGCGTATTTACATCGGGCCAATGAATGTAATACAGATCGATATAGTCGGTATTCAACCGCGTTAGCGATTCCTCCATATCTTTTAGGATGGTCTCTGGTTTTAGATCCCGTAAAAAAGCATCCGAAGTACGGACTACTCCCGTTTTAGTGGCGATGATGGTCTTGTCCCTCCTGCCTTTAATCGCCTTGGCCACAACTGTTTCGGCATGGCCGGCACCATAGGCGGGGGCCGTATCTATAAAATTGATACCGGAATCCAAAGACGCTTGTATGGCCGCAATTGATTCTTTATCATCGACATCGCCCCAAAAATCGTTACCCATGGCCCATGTGCCGAGAGCGATTTTAGAAACGTTTAGGTCTGTATTTGGTATTTTTCTGTATTCCATAATTATGATTTAATAAGAATTGATATTGAGAATATAACTGGGCCTTCGATAATAATGAACAGAATCACTTTAATTTCTTAAACGCAAGGTTCGCAAGGAAAAAAAATCGCAAAGTTCGCAAAGACAAAAGGGATGATAATAACCCTTCGAGCAGATGGACTACTAGAATCAAACATAAACAATGTTCAACAAAAGTAAAAGTTCCATTTACCAACCGCTAGAAAGCCTCCTTGCGCAGCACCTCCAAGGGCGGGCTTCTTAAAACACTTCGATTATTTGAAAGACCAATAAGAAGCACCAAGGCTGTTATGCCGGGCAGTACCACAACAAAAGGTATCCATGAGGGGACAAAAGCGGTCTTAAAAATAAATAATGCCAATAACTGACTGCTGACCAACGAAAGTAAAATTCCGATGCCACTGCCCAAAATACCCAGATATAGATATTCCAAGGCCGTGATTTTTGAAATTTGGGTACTTTTCGCTCCCAAAGTACGTAACAGCACGCTTTCTTTTATACGTTGGTATTTGCTCGTACGCACCGAACCGATCAGTACGATGATACCCGTAAGGATACTAAAAAACGCCATAAAATTGATGACCCAAGATATTTTATCCAAAATGCCTTCTACAATCGTCAATACCTGCCGCAGGTCGATTATGGATATCGTCGGGAATTTACGCACCAAAGCCTTTTGTACTTCCGCGGATTTTTTTTCATCGGGAGCATTGGTAGTCAGCACATGAAACTGTGGCGCACTTTCCAAAATTTCCGAGGGAAAGAGAATGGAGAAATTCAATTGCATTCGGCCCCAATCCACAGCGCGTATACTCGCTACTTCCGTTTCCATCAAAACGCCCTGTACATTAAAGGTAAGCCTATCGCCTATTCCAACCTGTGCATCGCGCGCCACGTTATCGGAAAGCGAAATCGGTACTAGACCTGCCTCGGAAGCAGTTGCGGGCCAAACTCCGGCATCCGAAGTTTCGGAGGCGATAAGCGAATCGCGATAAGTGACCCTAAATTCATGGTTTAAAATCCAATGATTGATCGTAGAAGACGTATCTACACGAATATCATTTGCCGACCGATCATTAATTTTCTGCACCCTCATGGTGACGATGGGAATATTGTTCAATACCGGCAATCCCATTTCGACGAGGCTTTTTGCCGCTTCCTCTTTTTGTTCCGTTTGTACGTCAACTAGAATTAAGTTGGGCGTATTCTCCGTTTTTTCCAAAGAAGTTTTGGCCAGCAGGATATCCTTGGAAAAATATAAGGTACTGATCAAAAAAGTACCTACACCAATGGCCAGAATTAACACCATTGTCTGATTGTTCGGGCGAAACAGGTTTAAAAGGCTCTGCCGCGCCGTAAAGCCCCAAGATGTTGGGAAGTATTTTTTTACGGCTTTCATAAATAGGGTTGCGATGGCCGCTAAAATGGTAAATACGACCAAAATCCCTAGAACAAAAGACAGGGCATACTTCCAATTTTGTAGCAGCCAAAACGAAAAGAAAAAAATAAAGACCATAATGGCCAATAGCACCAAAAGACTTGCTTTTCTCGATTTCTTCGACACGTTTTCCTGTATACGTAAAACCTGTAGCGGCGAAACGTACCATGTACCCAACAAGGGAGTAAGTGCAAACAACACGGACATAAAAAGACCGAGCAAAAGACCAAGAACAATAGGTTGAAACGAGAACGAAACCGCAACTTCAAAAGGTAGAAAACCTTCCAATAATAAAGGGAACAGCTGTTGTAAAAGCAAGCCAACGACCGATCCGATAAGGCCACCGATCAGCCCCATACCCGCAATCTGTATCAAATAGATCAAGAACGTTTGCTTACGCGTCGCCCCGATACATTTAAGCACCGCCACGGATTGTAATTTCTCTTTGATATAAATATGTACCGAACTGGCAATGCCCACGCAGCCCAATAACAGGGCGATAAAAGCAACGAGGTTCAAGAACTTTCCGAAATTCTCATAACGACGGCCCAAACGTTGACCCGTAGACGTATGGGTATCGAGATCAGCGTTCTCTGCATCGAGTAGTGGATCTACCTTATAATCCAGATACTTTAAATCTTGGTCAGGTTTGGCCACAAAATAAAAATCGTAACCAACGCGGCTTCCTACCTGCACGAGTCCGGTCGCTTCGATAAATCGATAGGGAATCAATACTGGCGGTGCCACGGAAGTCGAAACTCCCGTACTACCGGGCGCGGAGACCAGCGTACCGACAATCGGCAAACCAATATTGCCGATAAGAATCGAATCACCATGCTGTAGGCCGTATTGCAACATTAAAGTTGCATCGACCAAGGCACCGCCCTTTTCTTGATAATCAGAACCTGCCGAAGCCGGACTTGTCTCCAACTCCCCATAAAAAGGGTATGCACCCTCCAAGCCC
>ENA-ORXU01002777-ORXU01002777.1-marine-metagenome-genome-assembly--contig:-NODE-2777-length-11538-cov-2.874182_pt1 | contig 11538 bp, 9 predicted proteins | sample MGYA00237869_ERZ511484 | MGnify/ENA metagenome assembly ERZ511484 | reverse complement strand
GATCGTGGCGGGGGTCGAGGGGCTGGCCCGGATCGCGACGCTCGACCTGCCGGGGCTGACGGTTCGGCTGGACGTGACGGACCTGCCCGCGACGGGCACCGTCGGCCGCATCGACACGGGCGCGGAAGACCCGGCGATGATGATCTACACGTCGGGCACCACCGGAGAGCCCAAGGGCGTGCTGCATGCACACCGCTTCCTCTGGGGGCATCTGCCCTGCGTCGAGGCGGCCCTCGAGGGATTTCCGCAGGCGGGCGATGTCGGCTGGACGCCGGCCGACTGGGCCTGGATCGGCGGGCTGATGGACCTCGCCATGCCGTGCCTCGCCCTGGGCGTGCCGGTCGTGGCGCATCGCTTCGCCAAGTTCGACGCGGCCGAGGCATGGGACCTGATGGCGGCGGAGCGGGTGACCGCCGCGTTCCTGCCGCCCACCGCGCTCAAGCTGCTGCGACGCGAGGCGGTGCCGGGCGGGCTGGCCCTGCGCGCGGTGATGTCGGGCGGCGAGGCGCTGGGCGCGGACCTGCTGACCTGGGGGCGCGAGGCGCTGGGCGTGCCGATCAACGAGATCTACGGCCAGACCGAGGTCAACCTGGTGATGGCCGCCTGCGCGGGCACGCAGGACGTGGTGCCGGGCACGCTGGGCCGCGCGGTCCCGGGGGTCGAGGTCGAGGTGCATGGCGCGGAGGTCGGCGAGGTGGGCGAGATCCGCGTGCGCGGGTCGCCGGCGGCGTTCCTGCGCTACTGGAACAAGCCGGCGCAGACGGCGGCCAAATGGCGGGACGGCTGGATCCGGACCGGCGATCTGGGCGAGCGGCAGGCGGGCGGCGGCATCCGCTATCACGCGCGCGAAGACGATGTGATCACATCGGCAGGCTACAGGATCGGGCCGACCGAGATAGAGACCTGCCTCGCCGCGCATCCGCGCGTGGTGATGGCCGCGGTGGTGGGATTGCCGGATGCCGATCGCGGCGAGGCGGTGACGGCCTTCGTGGTGCCCGAGGGCGGCCCTGACGGCTGCGACGCGGGGCTGGAGGCGGAGCTGATCGACTGGGTGCGCGCGCGCCTGTCGCCGCATATGGCGCCGCGGGCGGTGCATCTGCGCGACGGCCTGCCGATGACGGCGACGGGAAAGGTCATGCGGCGCGGCCTGCGGGAGGAATGAGCGCGCGGAGGGTCGTTCGTTAACGGTCCGTTAATCCATCTGGGCGCATGGATCCCTGTGCGATTCCGGTCGACGAGCACACGGCCGTGCAACGCGAGGTTCGCTCGACGCGCCTCCTCGGGCAGGATTGGTGTCTCGTCCTGCCCGAGACGACTTTCGCCGCCGCGAGCCTGCCCTGTCAGGCGGCGGGCATCCGGCGCTCCACCATCTCGGCCCACCAGGAGCATCCCGCGGGGATCGCGTCGTCCTCGAAATTGTATTCCGGGTGGTGGACCGGCGCGGTGTCGCCGTTGCCCACGAGGATGTAGGCGCCGGGGCGTTCCTCCAGCATGAAGGCGAAATCCTCGCCGCCCATGACCAGCGGCGCATCGGCGCAGTCGCCCGACACCGCGCGGGCAGCGTCGCGGGCATATTCGGTCTGCTCCTCGTGGTTGGACATGACCGGGTAGTTGCGCTGGTAATCGACCTCGATCGTGCCCCCGAAGGTGGCGGCGATGCCGGCGGAGATCTCGCCGATGCGGCGTTCCGCGAGGTCGCGCATGGCCGGGTCCATGGTGCGCACCGTGCCCTTGATCGCGACCTTCTGGGGGATGACGTTGAACGCCTTGGACGAGGTCTCGAACGAGGTGACCGAGACGACGATGTTGAGGATCGGGTCGGCGTTGCGGCTGACGATGCTCTGCAGCGCGGTCACCAGATGGGAGGCCATCAACGTCGTGTCGACCGTCTCCTGCGGCTTGGCGGCGTGGCCGCCGCGCCCTTCGAGCGCGATGTCGAACACGTCCGTCGCCGCGAAGAAGGCGCCGGGCCGGATGGCGAAGGTGCCGACCTCGCGGCCGGGCCAGTTATGCATGCCGTAGACCTCCTGGATGCCCCAGCGGTCCATCATGCCGTCCTCGCACATCTCGCGCCCGCCGCCGCCGCCCTCTTCGGCGGGCTGGAAGATCACCACGACGGTGCCGTCGAAATTGCGCGTCTCGGCGAGGTACTTGGCGGCGCCCAGCAGCATGGCGGTGTGGCCGTCATGGCCGCAGGCATGCATGGCGCCATCGGTCTTGGACGCGTAGTCGAGCCCCGTCGCCTCGTGGATCGGCAGCGCGTCCATGTCGGCCCGCAGGCCGATGACGCGGCCGCCATCGGTCTTGCCCCTGATGACGCCCAAGACGCCGGTGCGGCCGATCCCCTCGACCACCTCGTCGCAGCCGAAATCGCGCAGCTTGCCCGCGACGATGCCCGAGGTGCGGTGGGTGTCGAACAGGATCTCGGGATTTTCGTGCAGGTCGCGGCGCCACGCGGTGATCTCGGGCAGCATCTCTGCGAAACGGTTCTTGACGGGCATGGGACATCTCCTTTGACCGGAGCCTGCGCCCCGGGGCGGGCGACTTCAAGCGCGCCGCTCGTCGCGCCCCCGGGGCAGGGCGCGCGCGTCGGCGTCGCCGGGCCGGGGCGGCTCCTCGCGGTCGCCGTCCTCGGCGCCGGTCTGGTCGTGCCAGAGCACGGTCTGGGTCGGGAACGGAATCTCGACGCCGTTCGCCTTGAACGCGTCCTCCACCGCCAGCATCACGTCGGACCCGACGCGGATCACGTCGGCCTGGCCTGGCTTCGACCACCAGCGCAGGCGCACCACCTTGGCGAAGTCGCCCAGATCGGTGGATTGCACGTCGGGCCCGGGGTGTTCGGCGACGCCGTCGACGCCCCCGGCCGCCTCGAGCGCGACCCGCATGGCGAGCTTGGTGTCGCTGCCATAGGTGATGCCGAACCCGTATTCCGAACGCCGCAGGTCATAGGCCGTGTTGACGGTCACCGCGTTGGTGTAGACGTCGGAATTGGGGATCACCACGCGGCGCCCGTCATAGGTGCGGATCATCGTGGCGCGGGTCTCGATCCGCTCCACCGTGCCTTCGTATTCGCCCGCGACGATCTGGTCGCCGACCTGGAACGGCTGCCGGATGAGGATCAGGATGCCGGCCAGCAGGTTCTGCAGGATGTCCTTGAACGCGAAGCCGATGGCGACCGAGCCGATGCCCAGCCCCGCGATCAGGTCGCCGGGGCGCAGCGACGGCGTCAGGATGGTCAGGGCGATCATGCCGCCGAAGACCCAGACGGTCCACTTGAAGACGCTGCCGATCACCGCGCCGAGATCCGAGCGTCCGCGCGACCGGGTCGCGCGCCTCAGCGTCCAGCTCGCCGACCAGCCGAAGGAGAGGAAGATCGCCATCACCACGGCCGAGACCGCGATGTTCGGCAGGAGGAGGAAGAAGCCGTCGATCCAGTTGTCGATCGTCCGGAGGATCAGCTCGGGATCGGCGTCGATCGGTTCCGCCGCCTCCAGTCCGCCCTGGTCGGCCTCGTCCTCTTCCATGGCGCGACACTCCTGCGTTTCAGCCGGGAATGGCGAATCCGGCGGGGGGAATCAATCCGCCAGGGTGTCGACCAGACGGCGCAGCAGCGCCTCGCCGGATTCGAACTGATCGACGGCGATCCATTCGTCGGGCTGATGCGCCTGCGCGATGTCGCCGGGGCCGCAGACCACGGCCGAGTAGCCGCGTTCCTGAAACTGCCCGGCCTCGGTGCCGTAGGTGACGACGTGGGTGCCGTTGTCGCCCGTCAGGCGGCGGATCAGCGCCTCGGCCGGCCCGTCCGCCTCGGGGACCAGTGCGGGGACGCCGAAATTGCGCGCATGCGTGATGCCGGCATCGGGATGGCGGGCGCGAAGGGCCGCGTCGAGCCCGTCGAGGAACGGCACGAGCGCGTCGCAATGGCGTTCGACATCGTCGCCGGCGGGCACCCGGAAGCCGAGGTTCAGGTGGCAGTCGCGTGCGGTGATGTTGTGAGCCGTGCCGCCCGAGATCATGCCCACATGGGCGGTGGTGAAGGGCGGGTCGAAGGCGGCGGAGACGGGGTTCGACGTCTCGGCCTGCAACATGTCGTTGTAGTCGTTGACCCATTGCAGGATGCGGCCGGCCTCGTGCACCGCGCTGACGCCTTCGGGCAGCCTGGAGGAATGCACCTCGAACCCGTGGACGTGGATCTGGAACATGGTGCTGGCGTTGTGGCCCGTGACGGGGCGCAGCATCGTCGGCTCGCCGATGAGCGCGGCGGCGGCGCGGGGCAGGTGGGCGACCATGTCGTCGATCATCGGCGGCGCGCCGATGCAGCCCACCTCCTCGTCGTAGCTGAGCGCGATCTGGAGCGGCCGTTTCATGTCGAGCGACAGGGCGTGCGGGACCATGGCGAGGGCCAGCGCGTCGAAGCCCTTCATGTCGCAGGTGCCGCGGCCGTAGAGCCTGCCGTCCTTCTGTGTCACCGCGAAGGGGTCGAACGACCAGTCCTGCCCGTCCACGGGCACCACGTCGGTATGGCCCGACAGGACAAGGCCGCCTTCGACCTCGGGGCCGACATTGGCGTAGAACGCGGCCTTGGTGCCGGTCGGGTCATAGACCCGGCGACCGGCGATGCCGAAGCCCGAGAGATACTCCTCGACCCAATCGATCAGGTCGAGATTACTGTCGCGGCTGACGGTGGGAAAGCCCACCAGCCGGTCGAGGATGTCGCGCGCGGAATGTTCCATGACACCAGAGGTGCGCGGCGGGCGGGCAGGGGTCAAGGCCGGGTGCCTTCCCTCCGGGCGTCGGGGGCAGTCCGCCTGCGGATCGGGCAAGAGCCTTGCGCCATCGCCCGCCTCTGCTAGCGTCGAGGGCAATGTCGGGCGCAGACCCGGTTCTCATGGGGAGACGCGGATGCCGGAAGGCGACCGCGCCGTGCTCGAGGTCAAGGGCCTCCGCACGGCCTTCAGCACACGCGGTGGGGCGGTTCACGCCGTCAACGACGTCAGCTTCGACGTGAAACGCGGCGAATTGCTCGGCGTGGTCGGCGAGAGCGGATCGGGCAAGTCGGTCACGATGATGTCGCTGATCGGCCTGCTGCCGATGCCGCCCGCCCGGATCGAGGCCGGCGAGGTGCTGCTGGAGGGCGAAGACCTGCTGACGGTGAGCCCCAGGCGCCTGCGGGAGGTGCGCGGCGGCGAGGTCGGCTTCGTGTTCCAGGACCCGATGACCTCGCTGAACCCGGTCTTTTCGGTCGGCTTCCAGATCGTCGAGCCGCTGCGCCGGCATATGGGGCTGGGCAAGCGCGCCGCCCGCGACCGGGCCGTGGAGTTGCTGGAACTCGTCGGCATCCCCGGCGCGCGCGACCGGCTGGACGATTATCCGCACCAGTTCTCGGGCGGCATGCGCCAGCGCGTGATGATCGCCATCGCGCTGGCCTGCGACCCCAAGCTGCTGATCGCGGACGAGCCGACGACGGCGCTGGACGTGACCATACAGGCGCAGATCCTGGAGCTGGTCCACAAGCTGCGCGACGAGTTGGGCATGGCGATCGTGTGGATCACCCACGACCTCGGCGTGGTGGCGCAGATCGCCGACCGGGTGCTGGTCATGTATGGCGGGCAGGTGGTGGAGCAGGCGCCGGTCAAGCCGCTCTTCACCGATCCGCGGCATCCCTATACGCGGGCGCTGCTGAAGACGATCCCGAGCGTGACGGGCGTGCGGGAGCCGAAGCTGCAGGTGATCGAGGGGCAGCCGCCGATCCTGGGGGCGTTCCCGGTGGCGTGTCCGTTCCGCGACCGCTGTCCGCTGCGCTTCGAGCGGTGCGACGCCGAGAACCCGGCACGCGAGCCGTGCGGGCCGGGCCACGACGTCGCGTGCTTCCACCCGATCGCGCAGACGGCGCGCGAAGAGGCGGTCGCATGAACGTCGAGGCGCCCCTGGTCGACGTGCGCGACCTCAAGATGCACTTCCCGATCCATGCGGGCCTGCTGCGCCGGCAGGTCGGCGCGGTGAAGGCCGTCGACGGCATCACCCTGTCGATCCGGCAGGGCGAGACGCTGGGGCTGGTGGGCGAAAGCGGCTGCGGCAAGTCCACGGTCGGGCGCGCGATCCTGCGGCTCTACGACATCACCGGCGGCGAGATCGTCATCGACGGGCGCGCCATCGGGTCGGTCGGCCAGGACAGCCTGCGCAAGATGCGGCCGACCATGCAGATGGTGTTCCAGGATCCGCAGGCCTGCCTGAATCCCCGCATGACGGTGGCCGAAATCATCGGCGAGCCCCTGCGCGAGCATACCGACGCATCCAGGGTCGAGCGTCGCGCGCGGGTGGTGGAGCTGATGAACCTCGTCGGGCTGAACCCGACATTCGCCTCCCGCTATCCGCACGAGTTTTCCGGCGGCCAGCGGCAGCGGATCGGCATCGCGCGGGCGCTGGCGCTGAACCCCAAGTTCATCGTCTGCGACGAGCCGATCGCGGCGCTCGACGTGTCGATCCAGGCGCAGGTCGTCAACCTGCTGGAGGAATTGCAGGACGAGCTGGGGCTGACCTACCTGTTCATCTCCCACGACCTGAGCATGGTGCGCCACATCGCCGACCGCGTCGCCGTCATGTATCTGGGCAAGGTGGTGGAGCTGTCGCCCCGCGACGACATCTATTCCGAGCCGCTGCATCCCTACACGCAGGCCCTGCTGTCGGCGGTGCCCGAGCCCGACCCGATGCTGGCGGGCACCAAGCGCGACCGCATCGTGCTGCAGGGCGACGTGCCGAGCCCGGCCAACCCGCCCGAGGGCTGCAACTTCTGCACGCGCTGCCCGCAGGTGATGGACATCTGTCGCGGGATCGACCCCGCCTTCCGCGAAGTGGCGCCGGGGCGCATGGTCGCCTGCCACCTGCTCGACCCCGCCCATGGCGGCACCGCCCCCACCCGAGCCGCGCGCCGAGACGCGGCCGAGGCATCCGAGCCGAGACACGACCAACAAGGAGAGACATCATGAGACTCACCCATGCCCTGCTGGCCAGCGCTGCCGCCTGCCTGCCCCTGACGGCCGTCGCCGACGGCCACGAGGGCGAGCGTGGCCGCGACGGCCAGGTCAATATCATCTACTGGCAGGCGCCCTCGACCCTGAACCCGTTCCTGTCGGGCGGCACCAAGGACGTCGAGAGCGCGAGCCTGGTGGTGGAGCCGCTGGCGCGGTTCGACGAGACCGGCACGATCCAGCCCTGGCTGGCCGCGGAGGTGCCGACGGTCGAGAACGGCGGCGTGTCCGAGGACCTGACGACCGTCACCTGGAAGATCAAGGAAGGCATCCTGTGGTCGGACGGCACGCCGTTCACCAGCGCCGACGTGGTGTTCACCTACGAATACTGCACCGACCCCGAGGGCGGCTGCGCGCAGATCACCAAGTTCGAGGGCATCTCCTCGGTCGAGGCGCCCGACGACCTGACGGTGGTGATCACCTTCGCCGAGCCGAACCCCTATCCCTACACCGCCTTCACCGGCGGCGAGAGCCCGATCCTCCAGAAGGCCCAGTTCGAGGCCTGTACGGGTGCGGCCGCCTCGACCTGCACCGACGAGAACTTCAACCCGATCGGCACCGGGCCGTTCGTGGTGGACGAGTTCCGCACCAACGACGTGATCGCGTTCTCGGCCAACCCGAATTACCGCGAGGAGGGCAAGCCGGCCTTCGCGAGCGTCAACTTCAAGGGTGGCGGCGATGCCGACGCGGCGGGCCGCGCGGTGATGCAGACGGGCGAGTTCGATTATGCCTGGAACCTGCAGCTGGCGCCCGACGTCATCGCCCAGATGGAAGCGGGCGGGCAGGGCGTGCCGGTCGCGGGCTTCGGCCCGCTGGTCGAGCGCATCATGCTCAACCAGACCAATCCCGACCCGGCGCTGGGCCCCGACGAACGTTCGGTCATCCGACCGCATCCGTTCCTGCAGGAGGAGGCCGTCTACAAGGCCATGTCGATGGCCATCGACCGGCCGCTGCTGGTCGAGATCGGCTATGGCCAGGCCGGCAAGGTCGGCTGCAACTGGGTGCCCGCGCCGGAGGTGTTCGCGTCGACCTCGATCGACTGCTCGACGCAGGATCTCGAAGGCGCCAAGGCGATGCTGGAGGAGGCAGGCTGGGTCGACGGGAACGGCGACGGCGTGCGCGAGAAGGACGGCGTCGAGCTGCGCGTCCTCTACCAGACGTCGACGAACGCGGTGCGCCAGGACTTTCAGGCGCTGATCAAGGAATGGTGGGAGGAGATCGGCATCGCGACCGAGCTGCGCAACGTCAATTCCAGCGTGTTCTTCGGCGGTGACGCGGGCAGCCCCGACACGTTCCAGAAGTTCTATGCCGACGTGGAGATGTACGCCAACACGTTCAACGGAACCGACCCGCAGGCCTACCTGGGCAACGGGCTGTGCGACAAGGCGCCGAGCCCCGCGACGCAGTGGCAGGGCGAGAACATCTCGCGCTTCTGCGACGAGGAGTACGACGCGTTGTGGAACGAGCTGGCCAAGACCTCCGGCATCGAGGCCCGGGCCGAGATCGCCAAGCAGCTGAACGACATGATCGTGACGCGCGGCGGGATGATCCCGCTGGTGCATCGCGGCCGGCTGTCGGCCCATGCCAATTCGCTGGGTGGCGTGAAGCTGAACGTCTGGGACAGCGAACTGTGGAACATCGCCGACTGGTACCGCATCGGCGAGTGACCTGAACCCGGCCCGGGCGGCGCGCGTCGCCGCCCGGGCCACGGCGGGGTTTCCCCGCCGCCCCAAACCCGCGGATCCCGCATGCTGACCTACACGCTCCGCCGCATCGCCTTCGCGATCCCGACGCTGCTGATCATCGCGGCGGCGATCTTCTTCCTGCTGGAGCTCGCGCCCGGAGACCCGATGGCGAGCGTGCCGCTGACCGTGCCGTCCGAGGTCAAGGAGCAGATGCGTCAGGCGCTGGGCCTGGGCGAGCCCGCCCCGGTGCGCTTCATGCTCTGGCTGCGCCAGTTCTTCTGGATCGAGCCGCTGAACGTGGTCGACGCCCTGTTCGGCACGACCTTCGCCGAGGGCGAGCTGCGCATAATCTCCTGGCAGAACCGGGCGCCGGTCTTCCTGCAGATCGCCGAGCGCATTCCGCAGACGCTGTGGGTGGTCGGCACCAGCTACGTCGTGGCGATCCTGATCGCGATGCCGATCGGCATCTATTCGGCCTACCGCCAGTATTCGCTGTTCGATCAGGCCGGCACGTTCATCACCATGGTCGGCTTCTCGGTGCCGCCGTTCTTCTCGGGCGTCCTCGTCATCATCATCTTCTCGGTCCAGCTCGGCTGGTTCCCGACGATCTACGACACTCGGCACGTGGTGAACGACTGGAGCAGCTTCTGGGTGCAGGTGCGCCAGATGATCCTGCCGGTGATGGTGCTGGCGCTGCAGATCACGTCGCAATTGTCGCGGTTCATGCGGGCCAGCGTGCTCGACAACCTCAACCAGGATTACGTGCGCACGGCGCGGGCCAAGGGGCTGGTGGAGCGCCGGGTGATCCTCGTTCACGTGCTGCGCAACTCGCTGCTGCCGGTGGTGACGGTGATCGCGCTCTACGTGCCGGCGATCTTCTCGGGCGCGATCATCACCGAGCAGATCTTCAAGGTGAACGGGATCGGGCAGCTGCTGATCACGGCGCTGCAGGCGAACGATTGGCCGATGGTGCAGACGCTGAGCTTCATCTTCGCGGTGCTGATCGTGCTCTTCAACCTCATCGCGGACGTGCTCTACGGCCTGCTCGACCCCCGGATTCGCTATGATTGACCTGACATGACCGACCCCCTCGCCAACATGCCGCTCCGCCAGGAGGTGAAGTCGATGCGCCCCGAGCGAGTGCGCAGCCAGTGGTGGGACATCTGGGCGCAGTTCCGCACCCACAAGGGGGCGCTCGTGGGCCTCGGGTTCCTCGTCTTCATCACGCTCTTCGTGACCCTCGGACCGCTGTTGTGGGACGTCGACCCCGGCAAGCTGAACCCGCGCAACAAGGATTTCCGCCCGTATTACACGATCCTGTGGGACGCGGACGCCAAGGTCGGGTGGCAGCACCCGCTGGGGTCCGACAACCTGGGGCGCGACATCATGGCCAACCTGATGGCGGGGGGGCGCGTGTCGCTCGCGGTGGGGTGGACGGCGATGCTGCTGGCGATCCTGATCGGGACGGTGATCGGCGTGCTGGCGGGGTATTTCCGCGCCATCGACGGGCTGCTGATGCGGTTCACCGACCTCGTGCTGTCGCTGCCGCTGCTGCCGCTGCTGCTGGTGATGATGCTGCTGTTCCGCGACTCGCTGCGCGCGGCGTTCGGGCCGGAAAACGGCATCTTCATCCTGATCGTCGTCGCCATCGGGGTGACGTCGTGGATGCAGACGGCGCGCATTGTGCGCGGCGACGTGCTGGCGCTGAAGGAACGCGAGTTCGTGCTGGCCGCGCGCTCCATCGGCACGCCCGCGCGGCGGATCATCCGCCGCCACGTGCTGCCCAACGTGCTGTCGCCGATCATGGTGTCGGCGACACTGGGCCTTGCCGCCGCGATCATCACCGAAAGCGCGCTGAGCTTCCTGGGCCTCGGGTTCCCGTCGGACTTCCCGACATGGGGCAAGATCCTGTTCGACAGCACCGACCGGATGACTTCGTTTCCCGAACGGGTGATCTGGCCCGGCCTCGCGATTTCACTCACCGTTCTGGCGGTGAACTACATCGGCGACGGGCTGCGCGACGCGCTCGACCCCGCATACGCGGTCAATAGCGGGGCAATAGCGGGGCGGACGGGCCCCCCGCCGCCCTAATCGATGTGCCGCCGCAACCGCCGCACCATCCACCACACGAGGCCCACGACCACGGGCGTGGCGATGGCGGCCAGCACCGCCTTGCTCACCCCCAGTTGCGCTTCGAGCGGCCCGAGCATGTAGAGCGCGAGGTTGACGGCATAATAGCTGATCGCCACGACGCTCAGGCCCTCGTCCGTCTTTTGCAGACGCAGTTGCAGGTCGGCGCGCTGGTCCATGCTCTCGAGCAGGACCTGGTTCTGCGCCGAGCGGTCGACATCCACCCGCGTGCGCAACAGGTCGCCCGCGCGCATCGCGCGGTCGGCCATGGCGTTCAGGCGGGCTTCCGTGGATTTCACCGTGCGCATCGCCGGGTCGAACCGCCTCATCATGAACTCGCCGAAGGTCTGGCGCCCGGCGAACCGCTGTTCGCGCAGGACCGCGATGCGCTGGTTCACGATCGTCTCGTAGGCGCCGGTGGCGCCGAACCGGAAGGCGCATTGCGTCGCCAGCTTCTCGACATCCGCCGACACCTCGAGCAGGCCCTTGAGCGTCTCGGCGGGCTCCGCCATCCCCTCGCTCATCGACGCCACGAGGCCCGAAAGCTTGACGTCGAGCTTGCCCATCGCGGGGCCGAGGCCACGCGCGCGCGCGAGGCCCAGCATCGACATCGACTTGTAGGTCTCGATCTCGCACAGGCGCTGCACCACCCGGCCCGTGCGCCGCGCGCCGGTGTCGGGGCGGGCAAAGACGGC
>ENA-ORXU01002775-ORXU01002775.1-marine-metagenome-genome-assembly--contig:-NODE-2775-length-11540-cov-2.961528_pt1 | contig 11540 bp, 9 predicted proteins | sample MGYA00237869_ERZ511484 | MGnify/ENA metagenome assembly ERZ511484 | reverse complement strand
TGCAGCGATGATGAAACCGGTTCCGCTCGTCTGCAAATCTCAGGAGATGCTGGTCCCTATACCGTTCGATGGAACGACGGACAAGTTGGTGCCGAGAGAGACGGATTGCCTGCAGGTACACACTCCGGTTTTGTACGTGACAACGAAGGCTGCGAGACGAGTTTTGCCGTAAGGCTAGAGGCCCCCGAATTACTAAAGGCACGTCTGGAAGTTGAACCCAACTGGTGCTTTGGCGAAGACGGTGGCGCAGTTTCGATACGTGTTACCTCGGGCGAAGGCCCTTATGAATGTCGAGTCGACGGCGGTGCCTGGCAAGACGGGACGCTGCTATATGGCCTCAAAGAAGGCCTTCACGAGATTGAGTTGCGAAACCAAGCTCGATGCACATGGACCTCAGACGTATTTGTACCCACACTAAGTCAACTGCGTGATACCATACCGGTAATTCTCGGGCGGGTCATGTATGGAGAGCCTGTCGACATCGCTGCAGCTCCTGGTAAAGCAAGAGCCCTCGTAAGAAGCTCATGGACTTTTTCAGCAGATGGTGAGCTGGCCTGTGACACTTGTCTAGCCACTACGATCACCCCTTTTGAGAGTGGGCTTCTCACGGTTTTCGCAGAGGATACCCTTGGGTGTAGCGCCGAAGGGACTGCTCAATTGCTGCTCAGTAAAGACACAGAGATATTCGTGCCTACAGGATTTTGGCCTGACGGGCCCGATCCCGACAACCGTCGCTTGCGAGTCCACGGGCGATCCGGTACAGTAATTGAAAGCTTCGTACTGTTCGACCGGTGGGGTACGCGAGTGTATGCTTCAGGACCCACCCGGACAAATTCTGCGGAAGGATGGGACGGAATGTTTCGCGGGCAGCCGGCTGAGGCCGGTATCTACCTCTACGAGGTAACAGCTCGAGATCGCTCTGGCAGTCTCATTCAACTTCGCGGAAACACGACACTCTTGCGGTAGCTCCCCCCATTGCCGCGACTCCCCTGCCCCCCACAAGCAGCGATGAGTCAACTACAGGCAATGGAACCCAAGACACCCCTCCTATCCGGCATATTGGCTGCGGCTATAGTCGTGCTAGTTGCTACGAGCAGCTGGGCGCAAGATCCGGTCTTCTCACAATACGCTGCCTCGCCAGTCTACACCAATCCAGCGCTGGTAGGACTTTATGAGGGCGAACTCAGACTTACGGCAAATTTTCGCGAGCAATGGCCGAGTGTCTTAGCACCGGAACCTCTTCGCACCTATGCTGCCAGCGCCGAGTTGCGCTACAATACCTCGGGAAGAGATTATATCGGGGTAGCCGTGAATGCGCTCCAAGATCAAGGAGGTGCCAGCCGCTACACGATCTCTCGGATAGGATTTGGCTTGGCCATGCAGAAGCATCTTGCTGGAGGGCGAGGAAGAAACGCAACCACCCTCGGCTTCGGCGCACGCGTAGGCTACGGCCAAAACTCGTTTGACCCGACAGGACTCTGGTTTTCGAGCCAGTACGACAGTCTCAGTTCTACAATCAACTCAGATGGAGCATCTCCGCTTCCCGCTGGGTTTGTTACCGAGACATTAGGCTATCTCGACATATCGACCGGGGTCAACTTTGCAGTGGTCCGTGAAGATTACAGCATTCTAGTTGGAGCAGCGGCTCACCACGTCAATACACCCAACACGAGCTTTCTTTTCGACGCCAATGAAAACCTGGCCGCTAGGTTTTCAGGAATCGTAGGTGGTGAATACCTCATCGAGCGGAACCTGCGAATCATGCCTTCTGTGCTTTTTGAGCGTCAGGGGCAGCTGAACCGTCTCACCGCTGGAGGCGCACTCTACTATCGCTCAGAAAATGCGGGCGATGGTGACGCTGGATTCCGCATGGGACTGTATGGAAGAAGTGCCAACGACTTTACCGACAATTCATTGAATTTTGAAGCCATCATCCTGGCTGCACAACTCGAGTACCGCGACCTCACGGTTGGGTTGAGCTATGATATCAATGCCGGTCATCTGGGTCGTACTACCGACGGTCGCGGGGCTTTCGAAATTAGCCTCAGCTACATACGCGAAGGGCGGACGCGCGGCAAAGTCGTTTGCCCTAAACTTTAGTCTTTTTCTTCTTAGAAGACTTGCCATTCTTGCTCGCTTTCTGTTGAGTCGATTGGCCTAATGCAACTTCGAGCACATCGTCGAAATAGTCGGCGAAATGGACTTCGACGCCCTCTGTGATATGAGCAGGCAACTCTTCCCAGTCGCGCTGGTTGGCCTTTGGAAATATGAGCGTGTCAACATGGACTCGTCGCGCTCCAATTGTCTTTTCGCGCACCCCGCCGATCGGTAGCACTTTGCCGGTAAGCGTAAGCTCGCCTGTCATAGCCAAGCCTTCACGTACGGCATTGTCTTTGGCCAAACTATACAGCGCAAGCGCCATGGTGATACCGGCACTCGGCCCGTCTTTCGGAGTGGCTCCGGCCGGCACATGCAGGTGTACAAAGTGATTGTCGAAGTATGAAATCGACTCACGCTCACATCTGGACCTGACATAGCTGTACGCGATATCGGCGCTCTCCTTCATCACGTCGCCAAGTTGGCCTGTGTAGCGAAAGCCAAATTTTCCGGACTCGATAGCCGTGGCTTCGATATAGAGGGTCGTGCCCCCCAAAGAGGTGTAGGCTAAGCCGAGGGCAACACCTGGAATGCCAGTGTTGTACAACTCTTCTGTATCAAACAGTGGCTTGCCCAGGTAGCCCGTCACCTCATTCGCTTCTACAATTTTGATGTCTTCTTCAGAAGTGCCCTCGTCCATCTCAGCAAGTTCTAGACTCACCTTGCGGAGGATTTTGCGAATCTGCTTCTCTAGGTTGCGAACACCAGCCTCGCGGGCATACTCGTCGGCGATTTGATTGAGCGCCTCCTCCGTTATGCTGACTTCCTCTTTTTCAAACCCAAGCTCTTCGAGTTGCTTTGGCAACAAGAAGCGCTTAGCAATCTGCACCTTCTCCTCCTTGATGTATCCGCTAAGACGGATCACCTCCATACGGTCGAGCAGCGGACGTGGAATAGAATCTAGTGAGTTGGCGGTCGTGATAAAGAGCACATTGCTCAAATCGTAGGGCACATCCAAGTAGTGGTCGACGAAAGCGTCGTTTTGCTCAGGGTCGAGCACTTCGAGCAGTGTTGACGCCGGATCGCCGCGCCCACTCGAGCCAATCTTATCAATCTCATCGAGCATGATTACCGGATTGCTCGATTCAGCGCGCTTTATCGCCTGAATGAGCTTGCCGGGCATAGCACCGATATACGTTCGACGGTGACCTTTAATCTCCGCCTCATCACGCATACCACCTACAGAAAATCGGAAAAATTTTCGTCCTAGTGCTTCTGCGATGCTCTTACCAATCGACGTCTTCCCCACTCCGGGAGGGCCAACCAAACAAATGATGGATCCGGCCACTCTGCCCCGTCGAACTATGGTAGCGAGAAACTCAAGGATGTTGTTTTTCACGTCATCGAGTCCGTAGTGGTCTCGTTCGAGTACAGCCCGCGCCTTTTTGATGTCGTTGGTGTCCGAAGTGAACTCACTCCAGGGTAGATCCGCAATCAGTTCGAGGTAGCTGCGAGTAACGTTAAACTCGGGGCTCTGGGCATTTAACGTTGCGAGTTTGCGCAGTTCTTGATTAGCAACCGTCTGTGCTTCGCTCGGCAAGTCGAGCGCACTGATTCGTTCTTGTAGAGACTCTAGTTCGGCCTCCGGGCCCTCTTTGTCGAGGCCGAGCTCTTTTTTGATCACTTTGAGCTGCTCGTTCAGGAAGAACTTTCGCTGCTGCTCACTAACGGTGTCTGATATCTGCTGATTGATATTTTCCTGTATGCGAGCTACTTCGACCTCTTGCTTGGCTAACTGGAGAAATTCCTTAGCGCGCTCAAGTGGGTCGGGAGTTTCTAATAGGTTTTGGAGAATTTCGGCTTCTGCATTCAAGAGGTTGGACAATACATCCAAGGTCAAACTGGGCGACTCGTAATTGAGTCGATCGACCACCATGTTGACCTGCTCTTTAAAGTGCGGATTGAGCGATATTAGGTTTTTGATCTCTGTAGAAATTGCCATCATGTACGCCCTTAGGTCCGGAGTCGGGCGAGATCTATCGATTTCATGATAGCGGACCTTCCAGCGATGATGAGGCTCGGTCATTGTTTGCTTTACCCGCTCGCATCGGACTAAGCTGACGCCAAGCACCTGTACGTTTGTCTCGCTGACAGGGATCACCCGCTGAATCCGAAACAGCGTACCTACATCTCGGAGATTTTTTTTGGATGGGGAGGTGTTTTTCTGCGCTTCCTCCTCATCGTCATCTGAAGCGGATTCAGTGTAGTCATTGTCGGCGAGCACCACCGCACAATATCCTTCCTCATTCCGCATGACTTCCTGGACGGTAGCCACCACGTCTTCCCCTGTAAAGTTTATCGGCACGGTGAGGCCTGGGAACAAGGGCCGCTGGGTTACCGTAAGTACGATGAGCGAGTCTGGACGATGTTGATCGAGGCTTTGTAATCCCCCACCCCCGCCGAGTACGCGGTCGGTAAGTTGTTCTTCTGAAGTTTCTTGCTCGTCGGCCATAAAGAGTGAGTCCCGGTTAGGTAATCAGCAACCCTTACGCTGCCGCGTAGTTCGCAGGTACTTGGGCTGTGCTGATCGACTACATTCGCGTCGATGTGGTACTTATGCCCTGGTCGGCACTCATTAGCTAGTTGATCTTGATGATGTTCAAAACCTCTGGATAGCGTGCTCGACACTGCCGTGTTGCTGCTGAAAATTGGTTTCCTCCCGGTATCGGTGTGGGATATCCTGGACGTAGCTATAGTGAGCTATTTGCTGTATAACCTGTACAAGCTGGTACGAGGCAGCGTTGCCCTCAACATATTTTTTGGGGTACTCACGCTCTATGCCACATGGTATCTGGTGGGCCTTCTCGGTATGGATATGCTGCGGGCCGTCCTCGGTCAGTTCGTAAGTGTTGGCGTCATTATCATCATCATCATCTTCCAGCCTGAAATCCGGCGCTTTCTCATATTGCTCGGCAACAATACCCTCAGGCAACGGGGTACGGTATTACGGCGGGTGTTTGGTTTTGGCGCAAGCCAGCGCGTACAGTCTGAGCAACGCTTAAAAACGCAGCGATCAATAGCACTGGCGGTGATGCGGATGTCGAAGAATCGCACTGGGGCCCTCATTGTGATTACCGACAATGCTCAAGGCGAGCCGATTGGCATGTCCGGCACGCGCATAAATGCTGATGTAAGTACTCCCTTGCTCCTTACAATATTTGATAAGCACACGCCGCTGCACGACGGCGCCGTCATCGTCCAGGATGCCACTGTAGTGGCGGCCGGCTGTGTGCTACCAGTAACAGAGCGCTCTGATCTGCCTCAGAGCTTAGGTCTGCGCCATCGAGCGGCGGTTGGACTTACCGAGCGATCAAAAGCAACCTGCTTTGTAGTGAGCGAGGAGACCGGGTCTATTTCTGTAGCGAAAGGAGGAAAATTGCTACGCAGGCTCAGCGAGTCGAAGCTCGATCAAGAGCTTGCCGATGCGTACGGTTTTCCGTAGGGCGGATCACAGCAACTGCATATCGTGCTCGTCGAGCACCCTGCCGTGGTGGCACCGAAGTATACGGCCACCGAACTGTTCGAGGATACGGTAGTCGTGTGTGGCAAACAGGACTGCCATACTGTATTCGGAAGCGAGGCGCCGTATCAGCAACATAACATCGTCTGCAGTCTCGGGATCTAGGTTGCCAGTAGGCTCGTCTGCAATCAACAACTCGGGTCTATTCAGCAACGCGCGAGCGAGGACAAGACGCTGCTGCTCTCCTCCGCTGAGTTGATAAGGCATAGAGGATCCCCGGTCTGAAAGCTCAACCTGATTGAGCACTTCGCTGAGTCGCTTGTCCATGTTGACTTTCTCGCGCCAGCCCGTCGCTTCCAGCACGAAGCGCAAATTGTCAGCTACCGACCGATCAAACAGCAAGTTGAAGTCTTGAAAGACGATGCCCAGTTTGCGACGAAAGGGAGGAATCGTGCGCCGATCGAGTCTGCGCAAGTTGGCGCCAACCACCATGCCCGATCCCTTCAACAGCGGCAGTTGGGCGTAAAGCGTTTTGAGCAGGGTCGACTTACCACTACCCGTGCGACCAATGAGGTACGCGAACTCCCCGGCTTCAAGGCTCAGGTTAATGTCAGTAAGAATGCAGCGCTCTTCTTGATAGACCGCTACATCCTTTAGATCAATTACTGGAGGCCTCACAGTGGGGAAGGTAATTGGGCGAGTGCGCTCTCCTAATCAAGCATTGAGCAAGGAAGGTGAATACTTTTGCGCCTCAAGCTCTTTTTATGCAATACATCTCCGCTCTTGTTTTCGTGATCCTTCTAGCGTCTTCGTGTACCAACGACAATCAAGCCGCGGTGGAAGATGATGTTGTTGCCGCAGATACTACACTTGCAGCCCCCACTCCAATTGTGAGTACGATCACCGCAGCTGGCAACTTCGGCGAGGGCAATGCCCTGGCCGACTACCAAGGCACGAGCATAGAGTACTTATCGAGTTGCGACAGCATGTCGCTCATGAAGCTAGAGCTAAGCGATCCACAGGGGGGTGCACGCTATGCCTACCTCATGGGCGACTGTCACGCTGCGGGCAGCTATGACTTGGTACTCGTTCCACGTTCGGGCCACGAAGCCGCATCAGCTTTCGGCAACCCACAAGCCAAGCTCGATGCAGCCAAGGCCAACAACTTTGCGGATTACACCCTCTACAGCTTCATTTATCCTCGCACCAAACGCAGCTCGGACACTGGTATGGAGGGTATGTACCCCGCGAACTACGTGGTTTACCGCTACGACAAACCGTACTGGAATCGTCTCGGCGCTGAGCCGGTAGATGACCTTTCCGACTACAACGACTTGCTATGGCGGATCACTCACAACGGCTACCCTGAGTTTAACTGAGGTTGATTGTGTGATTGCCTGGTGGATACAAGCGTCCGCTTGACCACGACCTTACAATCCTTGCGGGCGGCCGATGGTTGACTAAGTACCTTCACTCCACTAGCGCAACCGCCATGAAGAAAAGCTACGTCATCGCCGCGATCTGTGTCGTGCTTGCCTTGGGCATCATTGTTAGTGCTGCGCGAGAAACAAGCAGCTACGCCACTTTCACCGAAGCAGAGGAGCGCGCAGAGCGGGTTCAAGTTGTGGGTGAGTTGGCGCGGGACATGCCCATCGTGTACGACCCTCAAGTCAACCCCAACTACTTCAGCTTCTTCGCCCGAGACATAGACGGCACTACTGAGGAGGTGATCTTGCTACAAGCCAAGCCGCAAGACTTCGAGATGAGCGAGCAAATTGTCGTGACCGGCGAGATGAGCGAGGGCAAGTTTGTCGCTACCGACCTGCTCATGAAGTGCCCCAGCAAGTACAAGGACGAAATGGTGGCGCTCAAAGGTGATAGCTAGTCCATGCTTTGGATTGCCTACGCCAACGAACACCTAGCCGCAGGCGCCCTCGGAAGAGCAGGCGTTGTAATCGCTTTCGTGGGAGCACTTCTCGCGGCCTATAGCGGGTACAAGGCAACCCAAGCTTCACGCAAAGGCATCGACAACGTGCACTGGACACGCCTGACGGCTGCCAGCTTCGCTGCAATGTCGATATCCATCGTCGGTGTAATCGCTTTACTGCTAAGCATGATGACGCAGCATTGGTACGAGTACCAGTATGTACAGCAGCACGTCAACGATGATCTCGCCTTCCGTTATGTATTCACGGCCTTCTGGGAGGGACAAGAAGGGAGCTTTCTCCTGTGGCTTTTTTGGCATTCTGTGCTAGGCAGTATCGTCTATTTTACCAACAGACGTTGGCGTATGCCTGTAATGGCAGTGATCGCAAGCGTGCAGGTGGTACTGCTCAGTATGCTGCTAGGAGTATACCTACCGTGGGGCGAGGCCGCTCGCATCGGCAGTTCGCCGTTCTTGTTGCTGCGGGAAGTCATGGACATTCCGCTCTTTTCCCAGTCCGATTATGTTTCCTTGATTGAGGGAACTGGATTGAACCCTCTCCTTCAGAACTACTGGATGATCATTCATCCACCAACGCTATTTCTAGGCTTTGCCTCTACCGTGGTGCCGTTCGCGTTTGCGATTGCTGGGCTTTGGACCGGCCATCACCGAGCATGGTTGAGCCCCGCATTGCGGTGGACGCTCTTCAGCGCCGGCATTCTCGGCATCGGAATTTTGATGGGAGGAGCATGGGCCTACGAAGCGCTCAACTTTGGAGGGTATTGGGCCTGGGATCCAGTAGAAAACACCTCCCTCGTGCCGTGGCTATTGCTGATTGGAGGCCTGCATACCAACCTCGTTGCAAAGTCCACCGGCCACTCCATTCGAAGCACCTACGCATTTTACCTACTGTCTTTTGTAGCCGTCTTGTACAGCTCTTTTCTCACGCGCTCTGGGGTACTTGGAGAAACGAGTGTGCACGCTTTTACGGAAATGGGATTAGAGGCACAATTGATCGTACTAGTCGGCACCTTCTCCCTCATGGGTGGTATCCTCCTCGCCCTTAACTGGCGGTCGATACCCACCAAAGCGACAGAGGAATCTGTGGGCAGTCGCGAGTTCTGGATGTTTCTCGGCAGCTTGGTGCTGCTCTTTAGTGCAGGTATGATCACGGTGTCTACTTCACTGCCAGTCTTCAACAAACTAGGCGATGCGCTTGGGCTCACTTTCGGGCACCTTACCATCCAAGAGCCTGTCGCGCATTATAACCGGTATCAGCTTTGGGTTGGGGTGTTTATGGGGGTGTTCACCAGTATCGCGATGGTATTGCGCTGGCGTGGAGAGCGCTCTGCTGCAGCAAAGAAGAGCTTATCGGTGCGGATGGCCATTACGGCAGGTGTAGCACTCGCCGCAGCAATTGTTACCGGTCGGTACCTCGCTGATACTGGCTATCAGTTTACAGCTTTGGCTTTCGCTGGGTACTTCGCCGTATTTGCGAATCTGGACTATCTCGTCCGTAGCCCTGTCGCGCTGTGGCAACGGGCTGGAAGCTTTACGGCCCACGCCGGTTTCGGAATCATGCTCATCGGCATCCTGTTTTCCGGGCTCAACCAGCACCACATTTCCAAGAATACTTTTGCTATGGAGGGCCTCCTCGCAGAGGAGCAGATCGGCAAGAATGTCCTCTTGGTACGTGGCCTTCCTATGGTGATCAATGGCTACGAGGTCACTTACCTCAGCGATAGCCTCGACGGCAATCGACGCGACTTCGAGATACGATACCGCGAACTTTCGCGCGAAGGAAAAATTGGCCGCTCGTTCACGCTAAAGCCCTATGCGCTATACACGAACGATTTTACCAAGATTGCCAGCATGAATCCGGACACCCGGCATTACTGGGATCATGACGTATTCACGCACTTAACCTCTCTGCCGCCGGCAAGCCAGAGCGCAGAAGCTGCAAAATCCTTTGAGGATAGTCTGCAGTATCAGCAACTCCATTTGCCAGTTGGTGCCTCAGCGCAAACGGAAAAGCACCGCGTCACCCTCCTCAGCGTCAATGATGCACCGACGCATCCGGAGTACACGCCCGAACCAGGAGACATTGCACTAGGCATGCGTGTCAAGGTTACTCGCCTCGATTTTGATACGGCACAGATAGCAGAGCCCGTGCTCGTGCTTCGAGAAAATCTCGTGTACAGCTATCCGGCGCAGATCAATCCGCTCAGTGTGCGCGTACAGGTGCCAGAAGCTGCTTTTGCGGCTCGTTTTGAGGCAGAGGAAGAACTCGACTATCAAGAGGTAGAGGTGAGCCCTGGCGAAACTGCAACCGTGGGCAGCACTTCGTTTAATTTCCTAGGCTTCAATACCGAGGCAAGTCATCCTCAATATCAGCCTGAAGAAGGAGATGTCGCTGTAACGGCCCAGCTCGAAGTTCTGCAAGAGGATGGCTCTACGACGCGGCTAGATCCGCTCTTCTACATCCGCGGCAATGAGCCAAGAAATTTGAAGGCTGCCAACTCCAGCGCCGGGCTACACGCCCGACTGGTGAGCATAGATCCAGAAGCGGGTGCAGCGCGCTTACGCTTAGCCGTGAGCGATGCTGCAAACGTGTCTGCACTCCCGATAGAGATCGCCGAGAATGCCTCGAGATCCGACTGGGTGGTGTTGGAGGCGACGGTCTTTCCAGGCATCAACTTGTTTTGGATAGGCTCAATTTCTATGTTGCTTGGCCTGCTTGTTTCTATGGGTTTCCGGATTCGTGAAAAGGCACTCGAGCAGGCACCAAACTTTGAAACTGAGCCGCTGATCGAGGAGAAACCAGTAAGCAAGCGGGAACCCGCAGTGGTGTGAGAAATTACGTCGTCGGTCTGGGCCGCTGGGGCGCTTGGCTTGCCGTTCGACTCGACTTCCTGGGTCAATTGGAGGGTGTGGCCTCGCGTCAATTGCGCCATGACGATTTGCGCTTGAGCGAACTATCGGTCGAGCACAGCGATGATGTGTTGCTTCGACGCCGCGATTTGGACGCGAACGACTGCATTTGGCTTTGCATAAGCGACGACGGATTGCCCGAGTGGCTGACGGGTTTTGCGGAAGCGCACGAATTCTCAGAAAACGAGGAGCCCTTGATAATTATCGCCTCTGGCGGCACTTCGCTCAATCCGCTTAGCGAAAAGTATCCGCGTGTAGCCGCTGCCTGGCCGGTGCAGAGTTTCGTGCGAGATAAAGTCCCGGACTGGTCTGAGCTAGGCTTCCTCGTACAAGTCGTCAAGCGGGAGGATGCTGATTCGCTGCTCGAGGTTTGCCAACAAATAGGCGGGCTTTCGCCAAAACTGGTCAAGGATGACACCACCCGTCAAACCGCGCATTTAGGAGCAGTCGTCGTACAAAATTTTGCAAATCTCCTCTGGCGGGAGGCAGACGACTTGCTCCGTGAAGTTGGCTTGAACTGGCAACTGCTGTTACCGCTTGCCAGAGCTCACTTCGCTGGGTTGGCTTTGCAGGTGCCGGACAGCTTACAAACTGGTCCTGCAGCCCGTGGTGATGTTGCCACCCAAGAGGCTCACCAAAGATTGCTCAGCGCATTTGGCAAGCCAGAACTCGCCACCCTCTACCGCGAACTCAGCAAGCGGATCGCAGAATTGGAAGATGAGTAACCTTAGCGCCCATGCGCATCATCGGTGAAATTAGCCATCCTACTCTCAAGATCACGCTCATGCACCATGGGCGCTACCTACTCAAGCTCGAAGATCGGGACGTAGAGCTGGTGTATCGCTTTCGCGACGAAGAGGGCGTCGCCAATCTAGCTGATGCGCGCAAACTGCTCGACCTCGGGCTTTTGCAGAGTACAGAAAGGCAACTGCACGAGTTGAGTGCAGAGCGCAAGCGCTTAGTCCAAGCACTTCACCAAGCACCGGGAGAGGATGAGTTCCCGATCATTATATGAGCGAGCTCGTATCGCCGAGCAGCCTACGTCGAGGTGGTTTGTTGCTCGTCCTC
>ENA-ORXU01002771-ORXU01002771.1-marine-metagenome-genome-assembly--contig:-NODE-2771-length-11548-cov-2.786505_pt1 | contig 11548 bp, 10 predicted proteins | sample MGYA00237869_ERZ511484 | MGnify/ENA metagenome assembly ERZ511484 | reverse complement strand
TTATCAGGTTCGTTCGATCTGTGCGCCGATGGCATTGAGACGCACGTCAATATTTTGATAGCCCCGATCTATTTGATGAATATTTCGGATGATACTGGTTCCTTTGGCCGATAGCGCAGCAATCAACAAGGCCACTCCTGCACGAATATCAGGCGACGTCATCTCAATAGCTCTTAATTGCTGGCTTCGATTCAACCCAATAACGGTAGCACGATGTGGATCACATAGAATAATTTTCGCGCCCATATCTATTAACTTATCCACAAAAAACAATCTACTTTCAAACATTTTTTGATGAATCAACACACTGCCTTTTGCCTGCGTAGCCATTACCAAAATGATACTCATTAAATCCGGTGTAAATCCAGGCCAGGGTGCATCATATACTGTCATAATAGAACCGTCAATAAAAGTTTGAATTTCGTAATTATCCTGAGCAGGAATATGAATGTCATCATCTTGCAGGTTCATCTTCACACCCATACGATCAAAAATATGCAAGGTATTTCCCAGCTGATCTATCCGACAATTTTTAATGGTAATATCAGATTGAGTCATAGCTGCCAGTCCAATAAAGCTGCCAATTTCGATAAAATCAGGCAACATTCGATGTTCTGTTCCGCTTAGTTTTTCTACTCCTTCGATGACGAGCAGGTTGGAACCGATACCGGAAATTTTTCCTCCCATTCGGTTGATCATCTTACAAAGCTGCTGCAAATAAGGTTCACAGGCTGCATTATAAATTTGAGTAGTTCCCTCTGCTAAGGCAGCCGCCATCACAATATTCGCAGTTCCTGTTACGGATATTTCATCCATCAGTAAATAAGTTCCTTTGAGTTGTTCGGCCTGAATAGCATATGCGTTTTCATCTGGATCAAACTGAAATTTAGCTCCCAGTTTTTCGAGTGCTAAAAAGTGCGTATCTAATCGACGACGCCCAATTTTATCTCCTCCTGGACGAGGTAAATAGGCCTTACCAAACCGACCTACCATCGCTCCAATCAACATAACAGAACCACGAATACGACTTGCATTTTTTCTAAATTCCGCAGAATAAAAATAATCCAGATCTATATCATCAGCAGTAAAAGACCATTCGCCAGGAGCTAGATTTTTTACTTTCACGCCCAATCCTTTTATCAGTGCTATCAATCTTTGTACATCCAAAATATCCGGTACATTTGATAGCGTCACGGTCTGATCTGTCAACATTACAGCACACAAAATTTGTAAAGATTCATTTTTGGCTCCCTGCGGGGTGATTTCTCCGTGTAGTGATTTCCCTCCAATAACTTTAAATGCGTCCGTATTCATAGTAAGTTTTTTATTAATTAATTTCAATATTAAAAAAGCTCATTCGAACATCATTGGAAAATTTTCCGATTAATGAACTCGAACAAGCTTTTTATAAAATCTCGTAAATCGTTTTCTTATTTTCGGCGATAATTCTTATTGCTACGGCCATATTTTCCACCGGAGCGACTTTGATTACTACCACGCTTACTACGTCGTTTGTCCTTTGTGTCGTTTCGGACATTGTTTACAGGATCTATATAGATGCTATCCTTAACGGTAAGTTCTCCTTCAGAAAGGGAGCTTAAGTCTCCTTTAATAACTTCGTCGCTAATAAAATGTTCTTTGTTCCACGTACGGTATGCCAGTTTCATGTAAGAAGCAATAATATTGGCAAATGCCTGTCGCTTTGGACCATCTTCCATATCGCGGGCTTTGCGAATCATCCGTTTAACATTCGTGCCATAATGACGGTAACGTGCATCCGCTTGTGGATAGGGAACTTTAGTAGGTTTAGCCATAAATTCTTCCCGCGTAGGTGGATCACCTTCAGGTGGTTGAACTTTTAAGTCAAATCTTGCAATCTGAAAAAGGTGTTTCCACAATTTAGATCGATAGTCTTCGATAGTCCGATTTTGTGGATTCATCTGCTGCATCAAATCTATAATTCGTTCGGCGAAGGCCTGACGAAATTCATCATCCTCGATGGTACGGGCATGGTTAACGAGCAGTTGCACGTTTCTACCATATTCCGGCATCTCCAGATTTTCTTTATTTGAATTGTATTGCATTTGCATAATATTAGGTTATTGTGGCTAATGAATATTAGACTATTAAATTATTCTACGGTTACAGATTTTGCTAAATTACGTGGTTGATCGACATTGCAACCTCGCATGAGTGCAATGTGATAGGATAATAATTGTAAAGGAATAACGGAGAGTAAGGGAGACAGCGGTTCATCAGTAGATGGAATTTCAATTACATGATCTGCCAGCTCTCCGATGACTTGATGACCTTCGTTGATAATGGCGATAACTTTTCCTTTACGTGCTTTCACTTCTTGAATATTACTCACTATTTTTTCGTGTGCACTCTTATTATTGGCAATCACGATTACTGGCATATTTTCATCAATCAATGCGATGGGACCATGCTTCATTTCTGCAGCTGGATATCCTTCTGCGTGGATGTAAGAAATTTCTTTCAACTTTAAAGCGCCTTCCAACGCTACAGGGAAGTTATAGCCTCGACCTAAATAAAGTGCATTATCTATGTCCTTAATTTCTCCGGCAATAAATTTTATCTGTTCATTTTTTTGTAAAATCAATTCTACTTTAGCAGGAATTTGCTCTAGCTCGTTTATCAACTGTAGATAATAGGAACGTGGAATACGACCTCTTTCATATCCTAGATTAATAGCCATTAGTGCTAGCAAAGTTACTTGCCCTGTAAATGCTTTGGTACTCGCTACGCCAATTTCTGGTCCTGCATGAATATATGAACCAGCGTGTGTAATACGTGCAATGGAAGAACCTACTGAATTAACAATTCCATAGATGGTAGCACCTTTTGATTTTGCCATTTCCAGTGCTGCTAGGGTATCTGCTGTTTCACCAGACTGGGACAAGGCAATAATTACATCATTTGAATCAATGATCGGATTTCGGTATCGCATTTCAGAAGCATATTCTACTTCTACAGAGATACGCGCCAGTTCTTCAAAGAGATATTCTCCAATAAGTCCAGCATGCCATGAAGTACCGCAAGCTGCAATTATGAATCGTTTTGCTGCTCCTATTTTTTCATAAATAGACATCATTCCTCCCACTTTTATCCATCCCTCTTTGGCACTTATTCTTCCTGCCATTGCGTTTGTGATAGAAGTTGGTTGCTCAAAAATTTCTTTGAGCATAAAGTGTTCATAATCACCTTTTTCCAGTTCCTCTATGTTAAGCTCCAATTGTTGTATAAAAGGAGTCTTTAGCTCGTTGGCAATAGTTTTTATTGTGAGATCTCCATCGCGATTTACTACGGCAATTTCTTCATCATTTAGGTACACTACCTTCTGAGTATATTCGACAATAGGAGTTGCATCAGAAGCAATGAAAAACTCTCCATCTCCTATTCCAACGACTAAAGGGCTAGCTTTACGCGCAGCAATAAGTTGGTTCGGATTTTCTTTATCTATGATAACAATTGCATATGCACCAGCTACTTGAGAAAGTGCTACTCGTACTGCTTCTTCCAAAGATAAATTATCCCGGCTTTGAACTGCCTCGATCAAATGAATCAGCACCTCTGTATCTGTCTCGCTAGTAAAGGTATGTCCTTCTCTACTCAAGGCTTTTTTTATCGAATCGTAGTTTTCAATGATCCCATTATGGATAATAGCCAGTCGACCATTCCCAGAAGTGTGTGGGTGAGCATTTATATCGTCCGGTTTACCGTGGGTAGCCCAACGAGTATGTCCTATCCCAACTGTTCCTTCAGTAGGTTTTGATTTTGCAAAATCTACTAACTCCTGCACCTTTCCTTTGCGCTTGTAAATATTTAAATCATCATCAATAAGTGCCACTCCAGCACTGTCATAGCCACGATACTCCAATCTCCTCAAACCATTGATAAGAATGGGATAAGCTTGTTTGTCTCCAATGTAAGCAACAATTCCACACATAATTAAATTTTTTTTAATTTAAAAAAGTAAAATTAGCTTTTAGGGTTACCGGATAGTCAGGATGATCTGAACCAAATAGAATGGCTCGTCTTGCTTTTTGCGTTTTTTGAAAAACTCGCAAATATATTTCACTAGGAATTTCATCCCCGTTATTTATCATTCTTTGTAGGTGTGCTGCAATATTCATTCGATATCTTTTTAACATCTCGCCATTTGGACCTACAAACTCTTCTGGTTGTCCGCCAAAAACACTGCTTCCTAATCCATTAAAAGTAAAGCGTACATCATCAATGTTTATAAAATTGCCTTCTCCATCTTGATAAACAATAGTCAACTGTTCAGGAGCAGGATATATATCTTCGTTCATCTGAGATTGTATAGTGAAGGTCAAAATAGCATTATTAACAACTACCTGATCTTTAAAATCAGTAATGAATGGCATTTGAACAAGAACATCAGGGCCATTCATTGCTTGCAAATAAAGTAAATTCTGACCAGCAGTAAAACCACCAGTTTTTGCAGAACTAACAGCATTGGAAGGCTGATTATTAAAACTTGATAATCGAACACTAGCCGCCGTAATATCATAAATATATTGTAGCCTCGTCGTGTCATTGTCTTTTGTATGATAATGCAGTACAAGAGCAGTGGATGCAGAGGAAGCATTAAAACTAGGCATAGCAGCAGTTGGACCGCCAACAGGTTTTATAACCAAACCACCAAAATTTAACAAAAAGTCCTCATTGCTTTGATCTTGATCATCTGTATAGCTCATCAATTCAACACCCAGATCGTCTGATAATTTTATACTTAACTGAGGAGCAAATGTTCCAATGCTATTGCCGACTTTAATATCCACACTATCCATTAAGTTTGGAACAAATTCAATACTCCCTACCGCATTCTCATCAATATCAAACTCTTGGTCTGAAAAGTAGGTTGTATCTACTTCAATATTTTCATCTATAATTCTAAATACATCATACTGCTGAGTAGCCATTGTATCCCCATAAAAACCACTTTCATCATAATCCAACCTCAATACCAAAGAGTCGAAGACTAATAAGCTGGTATCAAAACGAGGCAATGCATTTTGGTTCACTCTAAATTGAGCATAAAAATCAGATCGAATATCTCCAAAAAGTGGGTCAGCAAAATGACCAATGGGATAGTTGGTGAATTGAGTAGTGGGACTGTAGATAATTTGCTCATCTTCAGTACGGGTAGCCGTTCGAATAGTAAAAGTATCTACAGCAGTAAGTGCTGCTTGATCCTGATCCAGAATCTCCCCTCCGATTGTCGTGGATTCAGTACAACCGAAGATTAACAAGAGTAGAAACATGGCAAGTATACCAGTTAATTTCATTAAAAACGCTTTAGGATGATGGAAAATAGATTGTGCAGTTAATAGATAGTAACTTGATCTTAGCTAATAAACGGCATTAGACAGACAGGATTGTACGAAGTATTGCAAAAAACATTGCTAAACCGTAAATCGTCACTATTTGGCGAAAGTGGAATGGAAAACCACCTGTGTATTGTTTTCCATTCCTATTTATTTTTTTCTAAATACTGTTATTCTACCTCCTGCTCAAGCAAGGAGTTGTAAAATTCAAGATACGCACTCAGGTAAGCCTCTGGCTCCTGATAACTTAGCGTAGGTTTATCAAAATCAGCAACCAGTTTTTTATACTCGTCATCTAATGTCTCACTTCCAGTGATAATTGCATCTGAGAATGCTAGCGCACCCTGATGTAAGGCGATCTTATCACCATTTTTATAAGGAATCAAATCTTCCGGCTCCAGGTCATTGATAGAGGCTTTAGAGGCAAATGCATCGGTATAATCCTCTTTCAAATCTGCATTATAGAGTGAATACACTACATGAGAATGCTGAAATAAAGGCTCTGTTTTATAAGCCGTCTTTAAATATAATGGAATCAAGCTAGTCATCCATCCGTGGCAATGCACGATGTCTGGTGGCCAACCGAATTTCTTAACCGTTTCGATTACACCTTTACAGAAAAAGATCATACGATCTGCATTATCCTCAAATGGCTTACCATTTTCATCTTCAAAAATGGCCTTACGCTTGAAAAAATCCTCATTATCTAAAAAATACACCTGCATCCTTGCACCTGGCAGGGAGGCTACTTTAATGATCAACGGAAAATCATCGTCATCTACGATAATATTCATTCCGGATAAACGTACTACTTCGTGCAGGCGATGTCGACGTTCGTTGATGGTTCCATAACGGGGCATCAACACTCTTATTTCCATTCCTTTCTCCTGAACATGTTGGGGTAGTTTTCTCGCTATATCGGCAATCTCAGACGCCAAGGTATAGGGATTCATTTCTTGTGTAACAATCAATACTTTCTTCTTATCCATAAACACATAAATATTTTATTAAAAAGCGGTATTAGCTTTTCTTCAATGAACGGGTTTGCAAATTTACAAAAAAAACACGAATTAGCCCCTAATTTTACCCTGCTATTATGTTACCAGGCAAATTTACAGACGTCTATATAGCAGCCATTGTCATAAGTTAATCTAAAATCTTTACTAATAAGTCTATTTTAAATATGTTATTATTCAAAACCGTCTCTGACCTTCAATCTTATTTACAGAAGACTACCAATGAGGGCAAAAGGGTTGGCTTCGTTCCCACAATGGGTGCATTACATAAAGGTCACCTGTCTCTTGTACAGGAATCTAAGTCGAACTGTGATGTTTCTGTAGTCAGCATTTTTGTCAATCCTACTCAGTTTGATGATAAAAAAGATCTTGAAAAATATCCTCGTACTATCGGACAGGATATTGAATTGCTGTGTTCAGTTGGGAATGATGTACTGTTTTTGCCTTCTGTGGAGGAGATTTATCCAAAAGATCTTGATACCACGCTTCAATTGGATTTTGGGCAATTGGCAGAAGTATTGGAAGGTGCTTTTCGACCAGGCCACTTTGACGGAATGGCGCAGGTAGTTAACCGATTGCTCAACATTGTCCAGCCTGACTGCTTATTCATGGGTCAGAAAGATTTCCAGCAGGTCGCTATCGTACATTCGATGCTGAAGCAGCTAAAAAGTAAAATAGATCTAGTCGTTTGTCCCATTATTCGGGAAGAAGATGGATTGGCTATGAGTTCTCGTAATCGACGCTTATCTCCTGAATTTCGTCAAAAATCAATATTATTAAGTCAAACTTTAGCTAAAATTAAAGCTAAAATGACTCAAGATACACCCCAACAACTTCGAAAAATGGGTCTAGAAACTTTATCTGAAGCTGGATTTAAACCAGAATATTTTGATATCGTAGATGGATTTACGCTTTTATCTATTGATAATTTTTCAGAAACGTCCTATGTTGTAGCTCTAACAGCTGCCTGGGCTGGAGAAATTCGACTGATTGATAACATGATAATCAAACAACCTACCGAGGTTTTGGCATAAAATTATATGCAACTATAATATATAAAATATTTTCATTTATTTTAACCAACCTATTTACTCCTTTCTGAGAAATCCTTAATTTTGCGCTATTATGATGATAACAAGATTTAAATCGAAAATACACCGAGCTACGGTGACCGAAGCTAACCTAAATTACATTGGCAGTATTACCATTGACGAAAACTTAATGGATGCCGCCAATATTCAGGATGGCGAAAAAGTTCAGATTGTCAATAACAACAATGGCGAACGGATTGAGACTTATGTGATCACGGGAGAACGTGGCTCAGGAGTAATCTGTCTGAACGGTGCAGCCGCTCGACGAGTAGCCGTAGGTGATATTGTAATTATTATTTCTTACTTGATAATGGATATCGAAGAATCCAAGAAATATACACCTATCAGTATTATGCCGGATGCCAACAATCAGCTAATTGGGTAATACATGCGATCAGTAAGAGAATAGTTGTGATATAAATCATTTTTCTCTGATTTATCTTTTCTAATTGAGTTATCTTTGCGACAAAAATTCGCTTGAAGAAACCGCTGATCAATTTCCTGAAATTTTTATTATTCCTAGGGGTAGGGCTGACCATCTTATATTTTGTTTTTCAAAAACAACAGACTGCCTATCTAGAAGAGTGCGCACTCAATGGAGTTCCCATTGCTGATTGCAGCCTCATCAACAAAATTATCGCTGACTTCAAATCTACTAACTACTGGTGGATCGGCATGGTCTTCCTCTGTTATCTCTTAAGCAATATCAGCCGTTCGCTCCGCTGGCAAATGTTAATTAAACCGCTAGGGCGAAAACCTCGTTTCATCAATGTCTTTTCCGCTGTCATGATCGGATACTTTGGAAATCTAGGTCTACCTAGACTGGGCGAAGTAATGCGGTCTGTAGCTATTTCAAAATATGAAGCTATTCCAGTAGAACGCGTCATCGGGACTGTTATCTTAGAAAGATTGATGGATGTCTTGTACTTATTACTTTGTATCGGATTATGCTTCTTGATTGAATTCGATACAATATTAGAATTTTTACAAAAAGGAAAAGGAGATGATGAAGGTCCTAGTTATTTACTACTAATCTTAGGAGCAAGTGGTTTACTATTTTTAGTTATAGGCTTTTCATTTAGAAACAAAATAATAGCCTCACCGCTATTTCAAAAGATTCTAAACATTGTAAAAGGATTTGGCGAAGGCATATTGTCAGTACGCAAGATGGATCGTCCACTAATGTTCTGGTTTCACAGTACTTTTATATGGGTAATGTATTTCTTTATGACTTACTTTTGCTTTTTCTCGTTTGCGCCTACGGCAGATTTAGCTCCAAAAGTTGCCCTACTTGCCTTCGTGGTTGGAGCATTAGCAATCGCCGTTCCATCACCAGGAGGGATGGGCACCTATCATTTATTTATCATAGAATTACTGGCGCTCTATGGCGTCAGCGAAACAGATGCGTTCTCTTTTGCCAACATACTTTTCTTCTCCGTACAATTAGGTATTAATGTCGTTGTAGGTTTACTAGTTCTCGTTCTACTTCCTATTTTCAACAAAAACTATCATCCGGAGCCTTTGCCTGAAACGGCTAAAATTCTGTAGCATGTTAGAAACGATTATTGCAAAACAATATACCAACGAATCTATACGGGAAATTGTTAGCTATTGGAAGTCAACCAATCAGCGCATCGTCTTTACCAATGGATGCTTTGATCTCATTCACTATGGTCACCTTCACTATCTAGCAGAAGCAGCTGCTCTCGGAGATAAGCTTATTGTAGCGCTTAATTCCGACGCTTCCGTCCAACGTTTAAAAGGTCCACAACGCCCCATTAAAGACGAAATAAATCGCCTCTTCCTAATGGCATCTCTAGCCTGCGTAGATGCTACGCTTTTATTTAAAGAAGATACACCTGCTCAACTTATTGACCTGATTATACCCGACGTTTTAGTAAAAGGTGGCGATTGGTCTATAGATAAAATTGTAGGCGCAGATACTGTTCTAAAAAATGGTGGAACTGTAAAAAATCTTGCTTTTATGGAAGGATACTCTACAAGTGCATTGATAAAAAAGATTACTAAAAAGTAAGCAACCAAATTCTTTAAACATTCTTTTTTATAAAAAACAATAACATGAAAGCCATCGTCTGCAAAAAATACGGCCTACCTGCTGAACTTTCTTATGAGGACGTCACACTTGCCCCACTGGGGCCAGAAGAAGTACGTGTAGGGATTAAAGCTTGCAGCGTCAATTTTCCCGATACATTGATTATTCAGGGATTGTATCAAGTGAAACCTCCTTTACCATTTACGCCGGGCAGTGACATCGCGGGAATAGTATTGGAAACAGGAGAAGAGGTAACTAGATATAAAGTCGGAGACGAAGTTTTTGGCTTTGTGATGACGGGTGGATTTGCAGAAGAAGTCAATATTACGGTCAGCCAAATATTTCCAAAACCTCCAGAGATGAGTTTTCCTATTGCTGCTTCTTTTATGATGGCTTATGGCACTTCATTTCATGCCTTGAAAGATCGCGCACAAATCCAACCTGATGAAACGCTCGTCGTCCTCGGTGCCTCCGGTGGTGTAGGACTGGCTGCCGTTACTCTCGGTAAGTTGCACGGCGCAAGAGTAATTGCAGCGGCTTCTACCGCTGAAAAACTTGCACTCTGTCAGGAATATGGTGCTGATGAAATTATCAATTATCAGAAAGAAGATTTAAAAAATCGAATAAAAGAATTAACTGGCGGAAAGGGAGCTGACGTAGTGTATGATCCGGTAGGAGGAGCTTATTCTGAACCTGCATTACGGGCTATGGGCTGGAATGGACGTTTTCTAGTCGTTGGATTTGCAGCAGGTGATATTCCTAAAATTTCACTCAATTTACCATTACTTAAAAGTTGTCAAATAGTTGGTGTCTTTTGGGGTGCCTTTGCTACTCGTTTCACAAAAGAAAATATTAAAAATAGTCAAACACTCATCGAGTGGTTTCTGGAAGGTAAACTAACTCCACACATCCACGCCACTTACCCGCTAAAAGATACCGCTAAAGCACTGGAAGAAATGATGAAACGAAAAGTAAAAGGAAAAGTGGTGGTGACCACTTAACCAGTCTAATAAAATTTTATCCAAGTATTTTATTTTCAATCTTTTAGCGAATTTTCGCTAAAATTGATTACTTTTATGGTCAATCTGGCTAATTTCCATTAGTCAGCATAGTTATTATTATAGTTCTGTTTTTCAATTCTCTAATCTAAAAATTATTTTGATTATGGCTCAGTATATGAATATGGACACGCTTCGATTTCTATTATTTGATGTTTTTGATGCGACGCAACTATGTCAGCTTCCCCGTTTCAAAGACTACGATAAAGAAAGTTTTAGTATTCTGCTGGACTCTACCAAAGATTTTTCAGACAAATATTTATATCCTGTTTTTAAAGAAATGGATGCTGATCCTGCCCGATATGAGGATGGTAAAATTAAAGTACACCCTGCTGTTGGAGATATTATGAAAGTTGGAGGAACAAACGGTATTATCGGTGCCACTTTCGATTACGAGGCGGGAGGTATGCAATTGCCACATATTATGGAATCAGCCAATGCGCATATTATGGAATGTGCCAACAATAGTCTTCCCGGATATACTGGATTGACTGGTGGTTCTGCTAATTTAATTGTCAGCTATGCAGATCAAAAGCTAATTGATCAGTATGTTCCTAAAATGATGAAAGGGGAATGGGCCGGTACGATGTGCTTGACTGAGCCACAGGCGGGAAGCTCCTTATCGGACATTACAACTTCTGCTACCCGAAATGAGGATGGTAGTTTTAATATTACTGGACAAAAGATTTTTATCTCAGGAGGCGATCACGAATATGCTGAAAATTTTGTACACCTCGCATTGGTTCGCATTGAGGGGGCACCTGCTGGAACCAAGGGCATTTCACTTTTCGTGGTACCAAAATTTCGTATTGCTGAGGATGGTAGTTTGGTTCCAAATGACGTAACTACAGCTGGTGATTTTCAAAAAATGGGACAAAGAGGTTACTGTACCACGCACCTTGTATTTGGTGAAAACAATGATTGTAAAGGATGGCTGGTCGGCGCAGAAAATAAG
>ENA-ORXU01002766-ORXU01002766.1-marine-metagenome-genome-assembly--contig:-NODE-2766-length-11576-cov-2.917993_pt1 | contig 11576 bp, 9 predicted proteins | sample MGYA00237869_ERZ511484 | MGnify/ENA metagenome assembly ERZ511484 | reverse complement strand
TATCGATCTGGTTCGTTTGGCGCAGTTTGCGGGGGCGAAATTCATTGGCGATCGCGCTATTAGAATCGATACGGAAAACAATCGAGTTGTTTGTGAATCGCAGCAGGTTGAATATGATTATCTGTCTTTAGATATTGGCAGTACTCCCCAGACGATCGACGTAGCGGGGGCAAAAGGACATGTTATTCCTGCTAAACCAGTCCCTGTCTTTCTCAATGCTTGGTATAAGCTGAAGCAAACAGCAGCTAATCTAGACCAGCCTTTAGCGATCGCTATTGTGGGCGGTGGTGCCGGGGGTGTAGAGTTGGCTTTAAATATGCAGGCTTGTTTACAAGAGATATTGCCCGATCGCCATGGTTTAGAAATACATTTAATCCATCGTGGAGAGCAACTACTATCTGGGCATAACGATTGGGTCAGCAATAGGCTAACCACAATTATTCGGCAAAGGGGAATCGAGCTACATTTGCAGCAAGAAGTGATAAAAGTTTCGGCAGATTATCTTGTATGTCAGTCGGGGTTAAAAATTAAAAGCGATCGCGTGTTTTGGGTAACTCAAGCTGCTGCACCAAACTGGATTGAAAAGTCGCAGTTAAAAACAGATAAAAAGGGATTTATCTTAGTCGATAATACTTTGCGATCGCTATCTCACTCAAATATCTTTGCAACGGGGGACATTGCGACGATGACAGACTATCAGCGTCCCAAAGCTGGAGTGTTCGCTGTACGTCAGGGACAGCCTTTATTTAACAATTGGCAAAATATTCTAATGGGGGAACAGTTAGAAGAATATCAGCCCCAGGATAAATATTTAGCTTTGATTGGTACGGGAGATAAAAAGGCGATCGCTTCTTGGAGTTCTATCGGCTGGCGGTCTTTTCTGTTCTGGAAGTTGAAAGATTACATAGATCGCAAGTTTATGAATCAGTTTAGCAAGCTATAAGACGCAAATTATTTATCTCTGGGAAGTATATAAATCCTTAAGCCAGTGCCATTCTTGAGTCAATCCTTCTAACAGTGAAACTTGAGGAGTATAACCTAATATTTCTTGCGCCTTACTAACATCGGCGCTGGTATGTCGAGCATCTCCTGGGGCATTGTCTATATTATTTCGCTTAATTGAGTGACCCATGACCTGTTCCATCATATCGAGTAGTTCGATTAAGGTTATCCGACTTCCCCCGCCAATATTAAATGCTTCGCCAATTGCTGCTGGGATTTCGCCCGCAGCTAGATTAGCAGCGACAATATCTTCAACAAAAGTGTAGTCTCTAGTTTGTTGCCCATCGCCATAAATATCGATCGCCTTACCCACAATTGCGGCTTTAAAAAACTTATGAAAAGCCATGTCTGGACGCTGCCTAGGTCCATAGACTGTAAAGTAGCGTAGGGCAGTGACGGGAACATTAAAATTTTGCTGATATAGCCAGCATAAACGTTCTCCCGCCAGTTTAGTAATCCCATAGGGAGAGACTGGTTGGGGACATATGGTTTCGGGTGTCGGCATCGTCACTGCATTACCATAAATTGAGGAACTAGAGGCGTAAACAAGACGTTTTAAAGATTTAACCTGCTTGGCTGCTTCGAGAATTATTTGCGTGGCATTAATATTTCGGGCGGTATAGTCGGCAAATCCCTCTCCCCAACTAGCTCTAACCCCCGCCTGGGCTGCTTGATGATAGACAACGTCAACTGATTGAAGCAATTTTTGCCAGTCTAGCTCCTGAATATCGGCGCGAATAAAATTGAAGTTTTGATTCTGCTGGAGTTCGACCAGATTGTTCTCTTTAAGCTGCGGATCGTAATAGTCATTTACTCGATCCACACCGATTACATTGTCTCCCTGCCGTAGGAGAGTTTCTGCTAGGTGAGAACCAATAAATCCTGCAACACCAGTAACAATATGGGTACTCATAAAAATTTGCAAATAATTATCTTAAAATTAGCTGTCTGTATTAAACAATAACCCCAGATTGATAATTTCTTGTATGGTTGAATTTAGGTTACGAGATACAAACTCTTGGTTCATGCCCTGAATAAAGAATGTAGACTAGATCGGAAGCAATTTTTATTCGATTTTGTTTGCGCCACAAAATTTCGGCAATCGGCGATAATTATATTTAGCCTTATCTGTCTATCTCCTACCAACCGCCAATATTTAAAGTTTGAAATTAAAGTTTGAAAATTTAATCAGCATTTTATAGCCAATATGGATACTACTAGCGATCTGCACGTTATTGAAACAAGACCATTGTTAAGCCCTGCATTTATTAAAAGTGAATTACCCATCGCCCCAGAAGTTGCTCAATTAGTAACGCAAACTCGCGATCGCATTCGTAATATTCTTGAAGGTAGGGATAAACGAGTTTTAGTCGTAGTAGGACCCTGTTCGATCCATGATGTGGCAGCAGCCCAAGAATATGGCGCAAAGCTGGCTAAATTGCGATCGCAATATCAAGATCGCTTAGAAATAGTAATGCGGGTATATTTTGAAAAGCCGCGTACAACTGTCGGCTGGAAAGGTCTAATCAACGATCCAAATCTAGACAATAGCTACGATATCAATAGCGGTTTAAAAATTGCTCGTAAGCTATTATTGGACTTGGCAAATATTGGCTTACCCGCAGCGACGGAATTACTAGACCCTATTACTCCTCAATACATTGCCGATTTAATCTGCTGGACGGCAATTGGGGCGCGGACGACAGAAAGTCAAATTCACCGCCAAATGGCATCTGGTCTATCAATGCCCGTCGGCTATAAAAATGGTACGGACGGCAGCTTTAAGGCGGCAATTAACGCCATGCTAACCGCGAAGATTTCCCATCACTTCTTGGGTATTAACCAAGACGGACTGGCAAGTATTGTCCGCACTACAGGCAATCCCGACGGACATCTAGTTCTAAGGGGTGGTGCAGCCAAGCCTAATTACGAAGCTAGAGACGTAGAAGCAGCAGTAACGGCTCTCAAAAATAAGGCAATGAACTCTCGCATCATGGTTGATTGCAGCCATGGTAACAGTCGCAAAGACTATCTGAAGCAGGTAACGGTTTTAGACAACCTCAACCAGCAAATTGCATCGGGTTCGCCAAACGTAGTGGGCGTAATGATTGAAAGCCATTTAATTGCGGGTAATCAATCAATTCCCCAAGATGGAAAACCTGCTGTATACGGTCAGAGTATCACCGATGCCTGCGTCGATTGGTCAACCACCGAAACTATGCTCGAAGATCTTGCCAATGCCGTAGCCCAAGGTAGACCTGAGGTAAAACAAAGCGTTGCTTCGGCGATTAAATAAGATTGCAAATAAGCGAGGGGCAAATAGTACCTGCCCCATAAATTTATCGTGGGACAAGAATTATCTAAATCGGAACGGGAAAAACTGATCGAAACCGCAACTCAAGCAATGGTTAGTGCCTACGCGCCCTATTCTCAGTTTAAAGTTGGTGCGGCGGTGCTTACCTCTGGGGGTGACATCTTTACAGGCTGCAATGTTGAAAATGCTTCTTATGGCTTGAGTATGTGTGCCGAAAGAAATGCGATCGCCAATGCCATAATCGGTAACGGCAGGGATACAATAGAGATAGAAGCGATCGCTATAGCTAATAGTCAAAATATTCCCTGTTCCCCCTGTGGCGCATGTCGCCAAGTTATCTGGGAATTCGGACAAAACGCTCAAATTATTTTTCAGGGAAGCCAAGGTTGGCAAACTTCAACAATTAAAGATTTGTTACCCGAAGGATTCAGTTTGTAAACACGGTGCCACAAATCGATCTCCTGGCTATATTCTAGAAAAGCTCAGTCAAACCAACAAAGTCTCTCCATGAAGCCATATCTCGCCGCAGCGGTGCAAATGACCAGCAAACCCGACCTCGCCAAAAACTTGGTCGAAGCAGAAGAATTAATCGATCTAGCAGTCCGACAGGGTGCAGAGTTAGTTAGTCTGCCTGAGAATTTTGCCTTTCTGGGTAAGGAAATGGAAAAAATTGCCCAGGCAAAAGAAATTGCTGAAAAAACAGAGCAGTTTCTCAAAAAAATGGCGCAGAGATTTCAAATTACAATTTTGGGAGGAGGCTTCCCCGTCCCTGTCGAAGATAGTCCTAATAAAGCTTATAACACCTCTTCTTTGGTAACTCCAGACGGCAAACAGGTAGCTCACTACCAAAAGGTTCATCTGTTTGATGTGGATGTTCCCGACGGTAATACATATCAAGAGTCTAGTACGGTTATGGCAGGCAAGGAGATTCCTGCAATTTATGAATCCGAACAGCTTGGCAAGTTAGGTCTATCGATCTGTTACGATGTCCGCTTTCCCGAATTCTATCGCTATCTTTCCCGTCAGGGTGCAGACATACTGTTTATACCTGCTGCTTTTACGGCCTATACGGGAAAAGATCACTGGCAGGTACTCTTACAGGCAAGGGCGATCGAAAATACCTGTTATGTAGTTGCTCCCGCCCAAACAGGCAACCACTACGAACGGCGCTATACTCACGGACACGCTATGATTATCGATCCTTGGGGTGTAATTCTAGCTGATGCGGGCAACGCACCAGGAGTAGCGGTAGCAGAAATCAATCCCCAACGTTTACAGCAGGTGCGCCAACAGATGCCATCGTTACAGCATCGAGTATTTGTTTGATCGATAGCTTTTAGCTATATTCGCTTCTGCTGTGCTTGCATAACTAACTACTAATCAGTTTTAAAGCTGTTCGGGGTTACTTACTTACATTGAGAGGGAGAAACTTTCGACCTGCCAACCAAACTACGACCTTTATCATAAATTCTGATCTCCATAGTCACCTTCTGTTCGCGGAAAAATCCAGCATAAGAGCTGTTACACAATTTTTTTACGGCCATCGGTTGAAGCTTTCGAGCAAATTTAGCGCCATCAATCTGATTTGCCGAATAATTTACTAAAGTGAGGTTGTAACCAAATCTTTTTCCTGGTCCTGCAAATGCAGAATCTACACGAATCTCTCGCCCTACCATCCGAGGATAATCTTGATTTTCTATTTCCGACAGTACCGATAATTTTTTCGAGAGGCTTTGAGCTTTTACATCTGGTTGAAATGCGATCGCACTAAGACAAGTAGCGATCGTTATGCAGAGTATAGATTTAGCTTTAATTTGAGAATTAAACATATCAGTAAATTAATATTCAATTTTTATATTTGGTTAGTTAAATAAAGACGCTATGACGGTTAAAATTATGGTCATGCAGAGATAGAGATAGCTCGAAAGCTGTGAAACTAAGTCTTTATAGTATTACTGGCAATCAGTAGGAGTAACTTTTACTCTGGCAATTAAGTTGTTTCCCTTACCGTAATAGTTAAAATTCAACAGCACGTCATTATCGGGAAAGATTTGCGTAGCGGGATTATTACAAATTAAATTGGTTAATGTAGGATGAACATTTTTGGCAAACTGCGCTCCATCAATCTGATTTGCCGAGAGGTTAAGTAAAGTGTACTTATAGCTAAAAACTTTGCCAGGTCCAGCAATAGAAGAATCCCAGCGAGTATCGCCATCGACCATCATTGGCAAATTTCTATTCATCATATCGGCAGTCTGAACTAAAATCGCTGATATATTGTTAGTTTCTGCTCGAATAGGAGCTTGAAATGCGATCGCTGTAGAACAAGCTGCTAAAGTAATACCCAGCAGAGATTTAACTTTAATTTTGTCAGTCAACATATTGGTATTCGATTATCTAAAGTAAATAGTACGTATTCTATTTGTAGTCAACATGTTTCGCTCTTAGTATGGTTACGGACTAGAAGTGATCTCAATCTGAATTACAAAAGTTCGATCGCAACGAGACAGTAGGATAATGCGATCTACGATGCTAAAATGCTTGAGATTAATCATAAGTTTTGTAGTAATTAGGAAAATGGTAATCATTTAAACCTTTTTACCGATTGAAAGTTCTAAAATTTAAATAGGAACTTTTAAATATTTTCAAAATACCCACATGGTTAAGTCTCTCGTCCCGACTGCGGATCGACAAAATGCATCTGATGCTGAAACGAAAACCGTTGCTCTAGATGTAGGTGGAATGAAATGTGCGGGCTGCGTTAAGGCAGTTGAGAGACAGTTAGAACAAAATTCTGGTGTGATATCTGCCTGCGTTAATCTGATTACAGAGGTGGCAGTTGTTGAATACGAGTCTAAAAATATTGCCCCTGAGATATTAGCCGAAAAGCTTACCAAGACAGGTTTTCCCAGTCAGCTACGGGTCAGCGATCGCAGTATTTATCAAATTGCTCAAGAGAATCAGTCGAAGAGACAGCAGCAAGAGCGTAACTGGACGATCCAGCTAATCACCGCTACGGTACTGTTATTTTTTTCTAGTATCGGTCATCTGCATCATTTAGGACTGCCGACTATACCCATACTCAGCAATATTTGGATTCATTTTAGTTTGGCAACTTTAGCCTTATTAATCCCAGGGCGATCGCTTTTAGTTGATGGTTGGCGCAGTCTGAGTCAGGGAATGCCCAACATGAATACCCTTGTCGGCTTAGGTACGGTGAGTGCTTATACTGCTAGCTGTTTTGCCCTATTTATCCCCAGTTTGGGTTGGGAATGTTTTTTCGATGAGCCTGTAATGCTGTTGGGCTTTATTCTTTTAGGACGCACCTTGGAAGGAAAAGCTCGTAATCGTGCCTCGGCTGCATTGGAAAAGCTGGTGACGTTACAGCCACCAGTTGCACGCTTGATTGGTAAGCAAGATAATGCTGAAACCATTGAGATTCCCGTCGAGCAGGTTAAGGCTGGGGAATGGTTACGAGTCTTACCTGGGGAAAAAATGCCCGTAGACGGTGTAGTAGTCGCAGGAGAAACGTCGATCGATGAGGCAATGCTAACGGGGGAGTCTGTAGCGGTAGTTAAAACTGAATCTGATTTAGTACGGGCGGGAACAATTAATCAGTCGGGAGTAATTACGGTTGAGGTGACAGGTACTGGTAAGGATACAACTCTGGCAAAGATTATTAGCCTAGTTGAAGATGCTCAAACTAAGAAAGCACCCGTACAGCAGCTTGCAGATACGATCGCGGGCTATTTTGCCTATGGAGTTATGGCGATCGCAACAGCCACCTTTCTCTTTTGGTACTTTATTGGTACAAATATTTGGGATTCGGTTTTAACCGTCAGTACATCAATGGATATGGCAATGCCGATGCCAGAAACTACTACTTCACCTCTACTACTAAGTTTGAAATTGGCGATCGCTATTTTAGTAGTTGCCTGTCCCTGTGCTTTAGGCTTGGCGACTCCGACTGCTATTCTTGTCGGCACAAGTATCGGGGCAGAATCGGGGATTTTGATTAAGGGTGGCGATATTTTGGAAAAGGTGCAGCAGCTAGATACCGTCGTCTTTGATAAAACAGGCACACTGACTATTGGTCAGCCCCAGGTTACTGAATGTATTCCTCTAGGGGATCTATCGTCTGAGAAGTTGTTGCAGATTGCTGCTTCAATTGAAAGCGGTAGCGATCACCCACTAGCTAAAGCTATTACCGTTGCTGCACGGGCAAAAGATCTGACCCTGCTCGAAACTAGCAATTTTAAAACGGCTATTGGTCGGGGTATTTCGGCGACTGTGGCGGGAGAAACAGCTTACTTGGGTAATCGGGAATGGTTAGTTAATAACGGCATTACAGTCGAGCCTGACATAGAGTTACAAGCACAAGATTTGGCAAAATCGGGCAAAACAGTAATTTATCTGGCAGCATGTTCGAGGGTAAAGGGTCTAATTGCAATCGAAGACAGTTTGCGCCCCGATGCTCTAGATACAGTCGAACAGCTACAGTCTTTGGGTTTAAATACCATCTTGCTAACAGGCGATCGCCAAGAAGTCGCTCAAACGATCGCCCAGCAGCTTAAGATCGGTCAGATCTTCTCAGAAATAAAACCAGAAGGAAAAGCTAAGATTATTCAGTCTCTCCAGCAAGATAAAAAGGTAGCCATGATCGGCGACGGGATTAATGATGCCCCTGCCTTAGCTCAAGCAGATGTAGGTATATCTTTACAGGGCGGTACGGATGTGGCGATCGCAACTGCCGATATTGTCCTGATGCAAAACAGACTGCAAGATGTTATTGAATCGATTAAATTGAGTCGGGCAACGGTTAATAAGATTAAACAAAATCTTGGTTGGGCATTAGCCTATAATTTGATTGCGATTCCCCTCGCAGCAGGAATTCTTTTACCCAAATACGGTATATTTCTCTCGCCAGTATTGGCAGCCGCCGCAATGGCATCTAGTTCTTTAATTGTTGTGACTAACTCTTTACTATTAAATATACAAAAAAATAGCTTTTAATTGCCGTTGCCCCGAATGGGGGTTAGTTTTTGGTGCTTATTTATTAGTTTTACTTACTACCTGCTGTTTCCTACTTGAGAGAAGGGGTACTATCTATAGCTGAGTTAATTCTGTTCATAAATATTTCATACAAATTTTAACCAAACTGCATAATTGCAAACAGCAAAACATAATAAAATAAATGCATTGGCTATCTTAATTTAAATATTTAGATTACTGTTACTTGTTTTGTGCCGATTAACAATTGTCATGAAGCGGTAAATTAAATGATAAGAAAATTATTTTGTAGGGGAATAATATCTATATAATTCCGTCCTCACACCGATAATAAATTAATATGTGGAAATTAGTTAATAGCAAAGTATTTTTATTATTTTGCCTAGCTGCAATCTCAAGCGCGATGGGTTTAGAGGCTTTACTTAATGCGAATCAATCGTTTGCAAATACTGACGAGGAGAAAAAAGAATTTTTAGTCAGTGAGAAGGCCGTATCTTTAGGTGAATCCCCCGTTAGCACTCGCAATAGTTTTCTGATGGCTGCGGACTCGATCGATCGCAAACAGGGAAAAGCAGCCTTGGATCGGTTGGAAGGATTGGAAAAAGAATATCCCTTATTAGCAGCGCATGTACTACTAGCCAGAGGTAAGGCATATCAGCTAGAAAATAATCTTGCCGAAGCCGTTAAAACTTGGCAAGAAGTTGTAGACAAACACCCCACGTCTGCTGCTACAGGGGAAGCACTATACTTTTTGGGCGAATCTCAACCTCAATATTGGCAAGAAGCGATCTCTAAATTTCCCGCCCATCCTCGCACCCATGAAATTATTCGTCGGCAACTCAAGCAAAACCCCAACCAGCCTCATTTGATGGCAATTCTGGTTAAATATACTCCCGACGCTTCAGGAGTAGACCAAATGCGCGATCGTCTGGTCAAACAGTATACCAGCCAGCTAACTCCTCAAGAATGGTCGGCAATCGGCGATAGCTATTGGCTCAAGTGGGATTATGGTAAAGCAGGTCAAGCTTACGCCAAAGCACCCAATACACCCCGCAATCTCTATCGTGCGGGTCGAGGATATCATCTCGCTAATAGTAAGGTGACGGCAAAACAGCATTACCTCAAGCTGATCCAGCAGCATCCCGACTCTCACTATGCAGGCTGGGGTTTACGACGAATAGCAACAGTTGTTAGCCGTAAAGAAGCGATCGCCTACTTAGATATGGCGATCGCCAAATTTCCCCAACACGCCCCAGAAGCCCTAGTCGCAAAATCAAAATATCTTCAGGCGCTCAATAGTCCTAAATCTGCCACTCATGCCCTGGAAACTCTGATAACAGAATATAAACACTCCGAAGCAGCCGCCCAATATCGTTGGGATGTGGCTCAGAAAAAAGCAAAAGCAGGAGACTATATTACCGCTTGGCAGTGGGCGCAACCAATTACGGTTAATAACCCCGATAGCAAACTCGCACCCAAGGCAGGATTTTGGATTGCTAAATGGGCAACCAAGCTCAACCGTCCTCAAGATGCCACGACTGCCTATAAATCCGTTTTAAGCAAATTCCCACGCTCCTATTATGCCTGGAGATCCGCTGTTGCTTTGGGTTGGGATGTGGGTGACTTTACCACAGTACGCTATAAAACGCCCCAGGTACTTAAGGCAGCAAAAAGCAGTCCTCCAGGGGGTTCAGAAACTTTCCAGCAGCTTTATAAATTGGGACTCGAAGAAGAAGCCTGGACACAATTCCAAACCGAAATTAGCGACCGCACCGAATTCAATATTGCCGATGGCTTTACTAAAGGTCTATTCAAACTCTACCGAGGCAAAAATTTACGGGGTATCAATCAAATTGCCAATTTAGGAGACACCAATTCTCCCGAAGACCGACAAGAATGGCAAAAATTACAGCAAACTGCCGAATATTGGCAGGCACTATATCCTTTCCCTTACGAAGATATCATTCTCAAATGGTCGAAGCAGCGACAGCTAAATCCGCTTTTGGTAACGTCTCTAATCCGCCAGGAATCCAGATTTGAACCAGAGATCGAATCTTCCGCGAAGGCAATGGGCTTGATGCAGGTAATTCCTCCTACCGCTAAAACCGCAGCTAAAAATATTGGTTTATCTAGCTATTCAATGACCAATCCTGAAGATAACGTCAATATTGGTACTTACTATCTAGACTTTACTCATAAAAAATACGGTAATAACTCAATGTTAGCGGTGGCTAGCTATAATGCAGGACCCAACGCCGTGGCTAAATGGATTAATCGCTATGGTTTGAGCGATCCTGATGAATTTGTCGAAAAGATTCCCTATCGCGAAACCAAAGGCTATGTAGAGTCAGTATTTGAAAACTATTGGAATTATATGCTGGTATATAATCCCGAAATGGAACAAATGTTCGAGCAAATTAAATCTTAGCTTTTAGCTTTTGGACTTCTTGGATAAATAATCTAGGAAGTCTGTTTTTCTTGCGTCTCAAACAACTATTCCTATAAAGCGATCGCTTTACGTTTAAGTCATAACTGAATTCATGCTACGACAGCTCTCTATTTTATAAACCTCTTACCTCTTACCTTTTACCTCTTACCTTTTCTTAAACATCCAGCCTTCTATTTCTAGCCGCTGCAATAATTTGTAGATACTCGATTTCTGTATACAAATCGGCAGGATCGGTAATGCGATCGCAAAATATAATGCCGTCAAGGTGATCTAGCTCGTGCTGAAAAATGCGGGCAATAAAGCCTGTTAGAGTCTCTTGTTTAATTTCTCCCGACGGGTTGGTATATTCCACTTCTATCTGACGGTAGCGGGGAACTAAACCCCTAGTATCTGGCACGCTCAAACAGCCCTCCCAGTCTTTTTCTATTTCCTGACCATGAGCGAGAATCCGAGGATTAATCATGGGAGTAGGGGGCATAGTCGGCGCATGGGGATAGCGATCGCTTGGATGAGAAGCAATAATAAAAACGCGGTATGGCTGATTAATCTGCGGTGCAGCAATTCCTACACCTTTATTGGCGATCGCTGTACTAATTAAACGGTCAATAAGCTCTATGATGTGAGGGTCTGAAGTTTTTGCGAGTTTTGCCTGGCTTCTAAGAATAGGCTGTCCAACTTGGACGATTTCTAAATTGTTCATCGATTAATTTAAGTTAATTGACGATTGAGATTTATCGCCAACCTACTTTGTGAAGTATATTGTCGCTCAAGACAGTTTTAACGATTTAAAATAGATAATAA
>ENA-ORXU01002765-ORXU01002765.1-marine-metagenome-genome-assembly--contig:-NODE-2765-length-11577-cov-3.123304_pt1 | contig 11577 bp, 8 predicted proteins | sample MGYA00237869_ERZ511484 | MGnify/ENA metagenome assembly ERZ511484 | reverse complement strand
AGCCCAAAATCAAGAGCTATCTCTGCAAATAGATACTCTCGAAACCCGCTTGCGAAATATGTCTCAGGAGCAGTTTAAGGTAGATAGCCTCAAACGCGATTTACAGGTAGCCGAAACGGTATTTGCCTCAACTTTGGCTAAGTTAGATTTTGGTCGCGACAACATTTCCGCTATCTATCCACCATTACAGCTAATCGCTCGACCCAACCTGCCCGAAAAACCGTCTAATCCTAACCCTGGCTCGGTCTTAATGGCGGGTCTGGCTGGCTCTTTCCTGGTGACTACTGGTCTGGGTTTGCTTTGGTTTGATGGTCAGAAGTTTGGTTTTGATCGCGCTATTAGCGAAACTGTTCATTCCGCTACCCTTGCTCAATCGTCATGAATAAAACAGTCGATCGTTCGGGTAGCCGCTTACTCAAGCAGATAGTTAGCAGTTTTGGTCTGCGAGTGACCTATATGGGCTGCACTTTTTTGACTAGCTTAATCCTCGCTCGTTTTCTGGGGCTGACTGAGTTTGGCATCTATAGCTATACGATTTCCTGGTCGTATTTATTAGGGGTATTTAGCACCGTCGGTTTAGATAACCTGCTCGTCAGAGAAGTGGCGGTATATAAAAGTCGTCTGGCTTGGGGAAAATTGCGAGGTATTTTGTCCTGGTCGAACTGGCTTTCTTTCGGCTGTTCTCTGACAATTGCTATTGTTGCCGTGGCGATCGCTTGGGCAACGGGGATGGCAGAAGATCGATCTCTGTTCGGGGCATTTTGCTTGGCAATGGCAGCTCTACCTTTTACTGCCCTACGAAACCTCCGACGAGGGGCAATGCGAGGCTTAGAGCGAGTCACCTTGGGACTGCTCCCCGAAATGTCTATTGCACCGGTAGCGATTTTAATAACTGTTTTATTTGCTTTTGCGATCGCCCGGAATTCTCTTTCGGCTCAATGGTGCGTGGGTATCTATACTCTCGTCACAGCGGGAAGTTTGCTTATCAGTATCAAGCTGCTCAATAAGTCCTTACCAACTCCCGTATTTTTAATTGCACCACAATATGAGGGTCGAAAATGGCTGGCTAGTGCTTTACCTTTTATGTTGATCGAAAGTATTTATATCATCAATGCCAGAGTCGATATATTGATGTTGGGCAGCCTGCACAGCATTGCCGATGCGGGTATTTATGTTCCCGTCAACCGTGGCGCACAGCTAATTAATTTTGTTTTGATGGCACTCAGCAGCGCCCTAGCTCCCAAAATCGCTAGTTTATATGCCGAAGAAAAGCTACAAGAGCTTCAGGCAACGATAGTTAAAACTGCTAAATTGGCTTTGCTGCCAACCTTATTGATTACCGCTATTTTAATCGGCATTAGCTCTTGGTATTTGGGATTATTTGGTGCGGAGTTTGTGGCTGGCAGAAATGCTTTAATTATTCTTTGTCTGGGTCAGCTAGTCTTCACCACGACTGGTTTAGGCGGACTGCTGTTAAACATGACAGGGAATGAAAAATATACGGCTATTACAGGTAGCGGTAGCGCAATTTTAAACACCTGCTTGAACTATGTGCTGATCTCTCGCTGGGGAGTTGAAGGGGCAGCGATCGCTACTTCTATCAGTTTGGCAATTATGAATTTGAGCAATATTGTCATCGTCAGGGGCAGATTAAAGATACAGAGTACAGCGATTGGTTTGTAGTTCATCTCCCGAACTATCGCCCTTATTTGGTTTTAATTTAAATTTTATTGATAACTATCGACAATCCAAATCATGATTAATTTTACGAATCTAGAAAATAATATTTCGGTGCTGAAAGATAAATTTCAGAGCGCCAGTCCCTTTTCATTCATTGCGATTGACAACTTTGCCGACGAACAGAAGCTCAACCAAATTTTAGCTACTTTCCCCGTTCCTGGTGAGGGCAATATTAATCGGAGTCGAGACTATATTTTTGCTAAAAACAAATATGAAAAAGCGAATTTCAAAGAAGTTTCCAATGAGTGCAACGAAATCTATCAGGACTTGATTAGCGATCGCTTTGAGAAGATTCTTCAAGAAATTACCCAGCAAAACGTCTTTGTCGATCGCCAGTTTCATGGTGGCGGTATTCATCAGGGAGGTGAAGGCAGCTTTTTAGACATGCACGTTGATTTTAATTACCATCCCCAGCATTACGACTGGTTTCGCAATCTCAATATTTTGCTCTATCTGAATCCTGACTGGAAAAGTGAATATGGCGGACAGTTAAAACTCAAGCACACAGAAACGGGTGAGTATACTGAAATTGAACCGCTATTTAATCGCTGCGTAATTATGTTCACCAGAGATTACACCCTACACGGTTACGATCCAATTTCTTTTCCTCAAGGAAAGTTCAGACGTTCGATCGCCACCTATGCCTATAACATCGACCCCAATCCTCAAAAGTCACGCAGCACGCTCTGGATTCCTCAAACCACCTCTCCATTGAAAAAAATGATCGGTCAACACTGGCCTAATTTAGTTCGAGCTAAAAGCGCCTTGTTTGGCAGCGGAACGGCAAAAAACAAATAAGAAAATTGGCGGTAGGGCTGAGGATTATAAATTTATTGCAAGATATTATCAATTAAGGTTTATAATTTCAATCGGGGCTAATTATTGATTTTAATTATCAATAAGCCGGCTCTGACCGTTGGTAAAGAATGAGACACTTATTTGGAGAAAAAAATGAGCGAGCGCCACTCTGAAGCTAATTTTCCTGTAAATGACCAGTATAAGCGCGAAATAGGAGTCAAATGGGCATACCGTTGGGAAATTTATCGCCGTTTAAAATCTTTAGGAATTGACTGTCAGTGTTCTACCAATGAGCCTCTGCTGGTAAACTTAGATAGCCCGACGACCTTAATTCAGATTTGGAGCGTTATCAGACAATCTAACATCGAGCGAATGCAGCTAGTTGATTGGTTAGATAATTGCTGGGATTTGCAGTGCGATCGTCACCATAGAAAGAATTTTTGAGATAATAATGACTAAAGAGAGCAATGTAGTTACTCCGTTCAATTTTAGTGGCGAGCTGAGTAAGGTTTCTTATAAGAAAAAAAAGATAAACTACATCAAGCTAGTCACAAAGTCAGACGAATACTGGATTAAAATTCCCAAGCAGCTAAGAAAGAAAATTCGCAACCTGCCCGTTGGCTGCCAGCTACAGGTGGAAGGTAAGACAAAGTACAACGAGAAAAAGGGCAAAACAAAGTATAAAGCCCGAATCGTCATGGTAATTCCTTCCGAGGCAGTAGAGGATTCAGTAGAGGAAAAGACAAAAACTGTGTCTCTACTACCTGTCTTCGATCGCAAAGTTAAATCAAAAGCGAAAGTGCTGATTTGTCAAAAGTCTAACTGCTGGAAGAAAGGCGGCAAGAAAGTTTGTGCCGAAATTGAATCGAAGCTGCAAGATCTTGGTTTGACCGATGATGTGCCGATTAAGAAAACAGGCTGTCTCAAGCAGTGTAAGAAAGCGCCTGCTCTGGTGATGATGCCCGATAAAGCGATATACAAGCAGGTTAAACCAAAACAGGTAGCTAAGTTAGTAGACAAGCATTTGATTGCAAAGTAATTACCTGTCACAAATTCTAATTACTAACCACGGATAAATCTAGCTGCTGGAGAAAATCGGTAAAAGCCCAAACTGCATGAGAAAGGTTAATATCTTTGGGGGTAGCAGCTACGACTTGGCGCTGCAACGGATGAGGCAGCTGACACATTGTTATCCCATCGGGAAGATGAAATACCGATAGCTGGGGTAAAATTGCTGCACCCGAACCTGTAGCCACAAGACTGACGATTGTGTCGCTTTCTCTCACCTGTTCGGCAGGTCGAAACTGATGTCCCGCCCTAGCGAAATAAGAGTAGATTTGTTTAAAGCAGGTATTTTGGTTGGGATAAGAAATAATTGGAATAGTAAGTAGCTGTGCCCAGCTAAGACGAGGAGGATCTGTTTGTAAATCTAGATCTAGCTTGAGGTTGGAAGGAAGCAAAATAACGTAATCGTCCCGCAGCACTTCTATGGTTAGCAAATCTTTAGAAGTAGGCATAATTGTAAAACCTAGATCGGCTTTGCCTTCATAGACCATCTGCTCGACTTGAGGACAATCTTTCTCTTCAACAATTTTTACTTCTATCTGGGGATATTTAAGCTTGAACTCAGCGCGAATTTTAGGTAATAGCTGAGCTGCTGCACCTCGAAAGGCAGAAATTCTCACTTTTCCCCCACCCAGGCTTTTACAGCGATTCGCTTCCTGTTTAATATCTTCAATCGAATTTAAAATGCGATCGCAATGAACTAAAACGCTTTCGCCTGCGGGGGTTAGATTTACGCCCTTCTTGCCGCGAAAGAGAAGCTGCACCCCTAAATCTGCTTCTAAAGTTGCGATCGCATGGCTGATGGTTGGTTGGGTCAGATCTAACTCAACTGCTGCCTGACTAAACTTGCCACATCTTGCCACGGCAACGAAAGCTCTGATCTGAGAAAGTTTCATGAAATTTAAGCAGTTGTTTTTCAGAATGACTATAAGAGGTTTAATTTGATAAAACTCTAGGCTGACAAAATAAAATCGATCTCCATAATAATGAAGATCGACTCATTCGTAGCTGAAATAAAGAGTTTGAGTGTTAGATCGAATTGGCTCGATTGTATTTTTGCTTGTCTGTAATCTGCTCTAATAGACTAATCTGCGGGTCGCACCAGCAAATTAAATTGCAACTTGAGAAGCTACTTTTTCTGACTCTTGTAAAGCTGCATAGAGACGGTTTAGAGCTTTAAGGTAAGCTCTGGCAGAAGCGACAATAATATCGGTGTTTGCAGCACGACCAGAATAAACACGATCCTGATGGCGGATACGAATGGTAACTTCACCAATCGCATCAATGCCTGCGGTAACAGACTGTACGGAGAATTCAATTAGCTCGTTAGGAATATTGGTGACGCGATTGATTGCCTTGTAGATCGCATCTACAGGTCCCGTACCAATAGCTGCATCGGTTAATTCTTCGCCATCGGGAGTACGGATCGTTACTGTAGCCGTCGGACGAGCGCGATCGCCACAGGATATTTGTACTAGTTCGAGGCGGAAGAGTTCGGGTGGCTGTCTAATTTCATCGCTGACGATTGCCTCAATATCCCAGTCGCTGATTTCTTTTTTCTTATCGGCAACTTCTTTAAAGCGAATAAAAGCTTTATTGAGGTCGGTTTCAGAGAGTTCAAACCCTAATTCTCCCAGGCGAGTACGAAAGGCATTACGCCCTGAATGTTTACCCAAGACAATCTGCTGGTTATCGCTCAAGCCAATTGACTCGGCATCCATAATCTCGTAGGTGAGCTTATTTTTAAGAACTCCATCTTGGTGAATTCCTGATTCATGAGCAAAAGCGTTAGCACCAACGATCGCTTTATTTGGCTGCACTATGACCCCAGTACGATTGGAAACCAGACGAGAGGTCTTATAGATCTGCTGAGTATCGATATTAGTTAAAGGTTCGGTGGATTCTTCTGGTCTACCAAGGAAGGGATTAAAGTACTGACGGCGTACATGAAGAGCCATAACCAACTCTTCTAGGGCGGCATTTCCCGCTCGTTCGCCAATGCCGTTGATAGTGCACTCTAGCTGTCTCGCGCCATTTTTCACGGCTTCGAGGAAGTTTGCCACCGCTAAACCAAGATCGTTATGACCGTGGACGGAAACGATCGCCTTGTCTATATTCGGTACGTTTTCACAAATACCTTTAATCAAACTGCCAAATTCAGTAGGAGTTGTATAGCCTACGGTATCGGGAATATTAACCGTTGTTGCCCCTGCGGCGATCGCTGCCTCTAAAACCTGATAAAGGTATTCTGGGTCGCTGCGGACGGCATCCATCGGCGAAAACTCTACGTCATCCATAAAAGTTTTGGCATAGGCGACCATCTCTTGGGCAATATCCAAAACTTCGGCGCGGGACTTTTTAAGCTGATACTCTAGGTGAATATCAGAAGTCGAAATAAAAGTATGAATTCTACCTTTAACAGCGGGCTGTAGGGCTTCGGCAGCAGCCTTAATATCGGCTTTAATTGCTCTTGCCAAACTACAAATAGTCGGGCCATCTTCTGTACCAACCTGCTGGGCAATTTTCTGGACTGCCTCAAAATCCCCAGGACTGGCAAAAGCAAATCCCGCTTCAATTACATCAACTCCCAGTCGTGACAGAGAGTGAGCGATCTCCAGCTTTTCTTCAACGTTGAGAGTCGCGCCAGGAGATTGTTCTCCATCTCTTAAGGTGGTGTCGAAAATAATAATGCGGTCTTGTGAATTGTCCATAGTCCAAACTCTACTTTGGGGAATTTGTAATACTGAAAATTATAAGCTATATGTCAATCAGGGTGAAGCTCTAAAAACGGCTAGCAATTGTGAACAATCGATTGCCTACTATTTATTCTTATTCTCGCTTTTTTATTTGAGTCAAAAATCGCTTTTTTCGATATGGCTACGTACATCATTAAGATCGATATAGCGATCCGTGGCGTTGCGTAACTCTCTGGCAATCATACCTTCGGTGGAAACAACGGTAATGTGAGTATTTTTTGAACGCAGCAGTTCGATCGCCCGTTCAAAATCCCCATCGCCACTAAACAGAATTACGCGATCGTATTGTTCGACCGTGTTAAACATGTCCACCACAATTTCAATATCTAGGTTAGCTTTCTGGGAATAGCGACCCGAAGCATCATCGTAATATTCCTTAAGAATTTTAGTACGAACGGTATAGCCAAGGCTAATCAAAGCATCCCGAAAGCCTCTTTGATCCTGAGCATCTTTTAAGCCCGTATACCAAAAGGCATTGATCATAACCACGGTGGGGTCTTTTGTGAAATATTCTAATACTCGTCTGGGATCGAAAAACCAGCCATTTTTTTGTTGAGCATAGAACATGTTGTTGCCATCGACAAATATTGATAAACGATCTCTGATGTACTTGTTATGAGACTCCATATAACTTTTCCTATAGGGGCTTGAATATATTTAATTGATAAAAATGACCCAAGGTCATGGCATATGCACAGCGGTATCCACGCTCGATAAGGAAAATATCCTCTCTGCGTATCATCTACAGACTGCATCTCCTACACTTAATTGAAAGTGGAGACAGAATAAATCTGTGACAGCCTAATGCACAGTAATGACGATGATTACCCCATAACAAGCTAATGAATAGACCCGCAGTTGCGGTTACGACCAAATATTATTTAATAGGGTTCGGACGCTAAGCAGCAATTTGTACAGGGGACAAACCCAAATAAAATTTAGTTTAGGTATATTTCATATCTATTCCAGTTTAGGACAAAAAAAACCTGAATAACAATTTAATTTGCGACTGCAAGATTTTTTTACAAATTCTACGGGCAGTCAAATGCTAAAAAGTTAATTTATCGCTAATTGTCTGAGTTGAATTTATTAGATCTAATTAAAAATAGGGCTATTAATGACCTACAAAAGAGCGATCGCTAATTTTTCAAGCAAGCATAAAAATCTGGTTTTTAGATCCCAATTAATGATAGCTATTTTTCCTAATAGAGAATAATCTGTCAAAGTAGTAAATAAGAACTATTTTTTTGACCTGTAGAAATGCCTACCTGCTGATTTACTGGCTAGGTAAAGAAAATACGAATTCTTGAAGATTATCCTCTGAGTAATTCTAAATAGTGCAGGCGATCGCTTCGGTATCTTCTTCAAAGCAAACATAGTTTAAACAGTGAGGATTTTCTCGCAGCAGTTTAGCGAGTAACCAGCCTGCAATTGTCCAGGTTTGAAACTTACGAGAGGACTTACCAATCAGACGACCATTTTTGCCGTCATAATATTCGGGCCAATCATCTTCCATTAAGCGCAATTCCGCAATCTGCATAGCTCGATCGGCAAGGTCTAGCCGTCCTGTTTTCTGACAGGCTGCCATCATCATCCACAGCAATACGGGCCAGCTACCGCCGTTATGATATGACCAGGGAGTGTTTTTGGGGTCGCAGCCAGTAATAATCCGCCAGTTGAGTCCTGAGATCGCAGGGTAGCAAAGCTTCATCGGCATTTGACTGACTAAATCCGACCAGCGATGTTCGATTAGGGTCATAATATCTTGAGACTGTTGCTCGGTAGTTAGAGATCCCATAATGGCAGCGAGATTGCCCAAAGAGAAAAAGCGAAAGTCCATTTTTCCTGGTCCGAGGTTGCCCGCCAAATAGCCGCCAAGATCGGGCATCCATTCTGTTAGCCAGTAGGGAATTGATTCTGGATAGATGTTAAATTTATTGACTACCGATTCACCAAACTGCTCTGATTGGTAGCGATGAATTTCATTGAGCTTTTTGAGATCGAGCCAATAGTAGTTTCGTAGATGAAAAACCAGGCTGCCCAGACGGTTATTGATTCTATTGACTAAAGCTTCTCCTTCACTATTACGCACCAGCATTTCGCGAGCAGCCCGCAGCGCAAAGTAAAACAGGGATTGAATCTCTAGAGGATGTCCGCTCAAACCCATCGGGCGATCGATCATACATGCGCCGTCGGGGACTAATAGGGTTGGTGTCATTTCAAACTGCGGACCCAGACAGATTTCAAGAATAAAAGCCAATGCTTCTTGGAAACTATCGCTCGCTGCTAAATCGCGATCGCCCGTCGCTTTAACGTAAGCCCGCAACAGGATAATCCACCACAAACAGGAATCAATCGGCGTTACCCGCCCGATCGCCTTATCGCCAAAATCAGCGTGAAGATACTGCTCGGCGTTTTCGGGCGACTCTACCTTAAAACTTGCGGGCATCAAACCCGTGGGAGCTTGGTAACAGTCTACTCTCCGCTTTTGTTTTTGCAGTACTACTGTCTCGATTAAGAAGTTATAGACTATATCGGTTTTGCCCTGAATCAGAAAGACTAAAGCCGCAGGAATGAAATCGCGAATAAAACACTGGTCATAATTTAAGGCTTCTCGCTCCGAGTCAGTCGCCGCTACTGCCCCCACAGGTTTGTGGTTGTAATAAATAATCGATTCTTCTAAAAGCTGATTTGCTTTTTGTTCGATCGTTTCGGTGCTGATGAGGATCATAGCTAGATAGTCCTGAATGAAAGCTTTGCCAAACAAGTTTTTTAGGCTAATTATTTTTAAGAACGAATCTATCTAGAGAAATAGATTTAGCCTTAAGACTAAGCCTTGTGCGATCTTATCCTGATATTTGACCTGCCAAACAGAAAACATTACTAAACTTTTAGTAAGCTAGGTTTTACGGAGAAATTAGAGAGGTTTACTTTTAATACCTTCTGCTGAGGGGGCATATAATACTTTCCAGATTTAGCTTGGTTCTCAAGTATCCTCTTTTGCGCTCCAATATAATGAGTGTCTAATTTTTTTATCGTAGTTTTAGGAGTAATATCTAGTGGTAGCTCAAGCCAATCGCCTGGAAATAGACCGTCGTTACGAACCAAAAACCCAGTCTATTGCTGAGGAGTTAATTAAAAGTACCAGGGTTAAAAACAATCTTTTCAGTCGCATCCAAGAGCAGATGCGCTGGGATGATAAAGTTTTGCAGTGGACAATGGCGAACCCTGGGCTACGAGTACAAATGTTTCGCTTTATTGATGCGATTCCCGCCCTTCAAAGCAAAGCCGAAATTGCCAACCATTTCCAGCAATACATGAGTGCCGAAGCGGTAGAGTTGCCCAGCGCCTTGAAAGGGATGATTAACTTTAGCGACCCCAATTCCCTACCCGCCCAAACCGCCGCCGCCACAATTACTAAAGCTGTAGAGACTCTGGCATATAAATATATTGCGGGGGAAAATATTAGCGAGGTCATTAAAACTATCGATCGCCTGCGTAAATCGGGCATGAACTATACGATCGACCTGCTGGGAGAGGCGGTTATTACAGAAACCGAAGCAGAATCATATCTTCAGCGTTATTTAGATTTAATCGAGCAGCTTACTGCCAAAGCAAAAACTTGGAAACGGCAAGAGGGAATCGATCTGGCTGATGGAGAAGAAATATCCCAGGTGCAGGTTTCGGTCAAGCTTACGGCGTTTTATTCACAGTTCGATCCCCTCAATCCTATTGGTAGTAAACAGAAGGTTTGCGATCGCCTGAGAATTTTATTACGTAAGGCAGAAGAACTCGGCGCAGCGATCCATTTTGATATGGAACAATATCGTTATAAGGATCTAACCCTCCAAATTCTTAAGGAACTATTGATGGAGGATGAGTTCCGCAGTCGCACAGATTTGGGTATTACCCTCCAGGCTTATCTACGAGATTCCTATCAAGATTTAGAAGGCATTATTGAGTGGGCAAAAGAGCGAGGCAATCCCCTGACGGTACGCTTGGTCAAAGGAGCATATTGGGATCAAGAAACGATTAAATCACTGCAAAACCACTGGTCACAGCCCGTATACGACCAAAAAGCGGCAACGGATCTAAATTACGAACGGATGACCCAACTGTTATTGGAAAATCACGAATATCTTTATGCGGCAATTGGTAGCCACAACGTTCGTTCTCAGGCTTTAGCTTGTGCGATCGCTGAAACTCTAGAAATTCCCAAGCGTCGTTTTGAGATGCAGGTGCTATACGGCATGGGAGATAAATTAGCTCAGGCTTTAGTTAAGCGGGGACATCGAGTGCGGGTCTATTCTCCCTACGGTGACTTGCTGCCAGGTATGGCTTACCTAATTCGCAGACTCTTAGAAAATACCGCCAATAGTTCTTTTGTGCGCCAAAATGATGAGTCAAAGCCGATCGCCGAATTAATTGCGCCGCCGACAGTCGAAAATATCGAGGCGGAACATGTAGATTCCACTTCTCGCTCTTTTGCTTATGCACCCGATACCGATTATGCCGATACGGACAAAAGAACCAAAGCGGAACAGGCGTTAGCTGAGGTAAAACAGCAGTTGGGCAAAACCTATCAGCCTCTAATTAATGGCGAGTACGTAGACGCTGATAACTATCTCGATTCGGTTAACCCCTGTCGCTCCGAGCAGCTAGTGGGTAAAGTCGGACAAATTTCTGTCCCTCAAGCCGAACAGGCGATGGAGGCTGCCAAAGCCGCGTTTGCCGACTGGAAAAAAACCGATGCTAGCACCAGGGCAAATATCCTGCGTAAGGCTGCGGACTTAATGGAGCAGCGCCGACATGAGTTAAATGCCTGGATCTGTTTAGAAGTCGGTAAAATTATTCCCCAAGCGGATGGCGAAGTATCCGAAGCAATTGATTTTTGTCGCTATTATGCAGCGGAGATGGAACGCCTGGATTCTGGCAAAAACTACGATATTGCTGGGGAAAATAACCGCTATTTCTATCAGCCTAAAGGTATTGCGGTCGTAATTTCGCCCTGGAACTTTCCTTTTGCGATCGCCACAGGCATGACCGTTGCCGCATTAGTTACGGGTAACTGCACACTCTTAAAACCTGCTGCCACTTCTTCGGTAATTGCAGCCAAACTAGCAGAAATTTTAGTTGACGCGGGTATTCCCCAAGGAGTATTCCAATATGTGCCTGGTAAGGGTTCGGAAGTCCGTACATATCTAGTCAAACGGAAAGA
>ENA-ORXU01002762-ORXU01002762.1-marine-metagenome-genome-assembly--contig:-NODE-2762-length-11581-cov-3.973661_pt1 | contig 11581 bp, 7 predicted proteins | sample MGYA00237869_ERZ511484 | MGnify/ENA metagenome assembly ERZ511484 | reverse complement strand
CAGAGCGGATCGAATCGGTTCACCAGCCATATCATTCCACCATCGCCCGCACCTTGGAGGCCATGCGCGACCGCTGGGGCGCTGCGCTGTTGGTGGATTTGCATTCCATGCCGCCGCTCGGACCGAAGACCGGTGATGATGCGGCTGTCGATTACGTGATCGGAGATCGTTTTGGCGGATCGTGCGAGAGCAGGCTCGTCATGGCAGGTTTTGACCATTTTGACGCAGCAGGCGCATCGTCTGCTCACAACAGGCCGTATGCTGGCGGCTATGTTCTTGACCGTCACGGCGCGCCGGGGCGCGGGATTAGCGCTATGCAGCTGGAAATCTGCCGCTCAGCCTATCTCGACGGCGAATTGCGAGAACCAGGGGCCGGTCTGGACAATACGGTAAAGATCGTTGCTGGTCTTGTACGCCGCCTTGCGGATGAGCTTGCAAGGGCCTCCGGCGGACTGGCAGAAGCAGCCGAATAATTCCCATCGAAAAAACCGCCCCGTGCACGAAGCACGAGGCGGCCAAGGTTCAGGGAGGTGACGCACCAAGGTGCGCCAATCCGGCCACGTCATGAGGGGAAACGGGAGCCGGACTTCCCGAATTTAGGATTGCTGCCCGGCGTTTCAAGTCCATAGCAAAAGGGCGCAGCTTGTTTCCAAGCCGCGCCCATTCGCAAACTCAAGGCAATCTGCCGTTAGTTTTTCGGCAGGCTCGCGTCCGCCGCGCCATTGGCCAGTTCGGCAGCAATCGGGCCTTTGCCCAGCTCCGTCTGCTTGGCAAAAATGGTACGCATCAGTTCCAGTGAGAACAGGTGAGCAAAGATCAGCGGCAGCAGGCCGTTTTCATTCCACTTGCGAAGCTGGTCACCGCGCAATTCGCGCAGCTTTTCCTGATTGATCATACGGAAACCGCGATAGGTGAACGGCTGATCAGGATTGTCGCGGCGCTGGATGGAGATCTCACCGTCCATCAGCAGGTCGGCCTTGGTCAATTCATCCATGAACAGCTGGGTCTTGTTGCCGGCTTCTTCAAACTTCTCGCAGAATTGCAGCAATGCCTGCGTGTGCTCGGAAGGCTGCTTGTCGTCGCCGAAAAGCGGATTGCCTTCATCGAAGTCACCAACAAGGCCACTGCTTGGATCGAAGCACAAGGAGAGGTTTTCCGAATCCTGCTGCAGTTTCGCGAGCAGGAAGGGATAACGGCGAATATATGCCGGAACGTACGGCGTGCCGATTGGTGCGCCATCATCATCAAAGAACACGTTCACGCCTTCGTTCAGGCCCATCAGTGCCAATGGAACGGGACGGTCGCCGGACGAGAAAACGATCGGAAAATCGCGCTGCGCAAGCGGAAATTCTTCAACAGTCAGCGGAATCGCGTGCTGATTGGCAACCCACGGGGCCTTATCAGTGGTGCGGCCTTTCCACCCAAGGTGGTCGTTGCTGTTAAGGGGAACGAGTTCCGAGTAAAGAACGGGCAGGGTGGCATTCGGCGCGCTGGCCATGATTGTCTCTCCGGTCAGGATTGTCGATTGGAAACCATAGCTCAACCTTTGCTGGGCCTACAGATACCATATGTTGCGCCGGGGCCTTAGTGGGTGCGTGCGTCCCATGCAAGCGGCAGTGCAGCAGGTGCAGGCGTATTCTAGTCCAGGTCTGGCATCAGTTTACCGGGGTTGAGCAGGCCTTGGGGATCGAGCGCCTGCTTTACTTGCCGCAAGATCGCGAGGTGGGCCGGGTCTGAAAGCCGCGCCAGCTCATCCCGCTTCATCTGCCCGATGCCGTGCTCAGCACTTATTGAGCCGCCCCATGCCGTCACTTCGTCATGCACAAAAGCGCTGATGGCTTTACCATTGGCTTCCTCCCAGTCGCCCCGCTGCGCTCCGGCTGGCGCGAGTACATGGAAATGCACATTGCCATCGCCCAAATGTCCGAAAGCGACAGCCCGCGTTCCGGGAAATGCCGCTTGCACCTTGGGAACGCTAGAAACGACAAATTCCGCCATCTGCGCCACGGGTACGGAAATATCATGCTGCACGGCCGGACCAATGGCGCGTTCAGCAGGAGAAATCTCGTCACGAATGGTCCAGAATTGCTCGGCCTGCGCTTCATTGGCCGCGATAGTCGCATCATCCACCAAACCGGCGGAAAAGGCGTCTTCCAGAAGAGTTTGCGCCAATTTCGGCAAATTGCCCGCATCTGCGGCATCGGCCGTCAATTCGATCAGCGCGTGCCATTCATGCTCACCTGTAAGCGGAGATCGGGTTGAGGGGTTGTAATTCATCACCGATGTCAGCGAATGTCTTGGCAAAACCTCGAACCCTTCCAGTGCGCCAGCCGCCATCTGCTCAGCCAGCAGCAACAGTTTGCGCGCATCACGCAGATCGCCAAGCCCCGCCCACAAGACGGCTCGCTCTGCCACAGCTGGGACAAGTTGCAGCGTCGCGCCGGTAACGATGCCCAGCGTTCCTTCGGAGCCGATTAGCAATTGTTTCAGATCAAACCCGCGATTGTCTTTTTTTAACGGGGTGAGCGAATCGAATACTGTTCCGTCTGCCAATACCGCTTCAATGCCGAGCACTTGGGCGCGCATGGACCCGTGGCGCAGAACCTGAGTCCCACCCGCATTGGTCGCGATCAGTCCGCCGATGGTCGCAGAACCCTTGCCGCCCAATGTCAGCGGGAAACGCAATCCTTTCGACTCTGCTGTTTCATGCAGCGTTTGCAGAATCAGCCCTGCATCACAGGTGATCTGCCTTGTTTCGCTTTCAAAGCTACGCACCGTGTTCATTCGCCGTAGCGAGAGAATGACGGCATCGCCGCTACCGTCGGGGGTTGCCCCGCCTGACATGCCGCTGTTGCCGCCTTGGGGCACGATGGGCACGCCAAATTTCCCGCACAATGTCACCAGATCGGCAACTTCCTGCGTTGATGCAGGTGAGGCAAGGGCGCATGCGCGTCCGGTGTAGCGTCCGCGCCAATCGGTCAGCCACGGGGACAGTAGATCGGGATCCGTCGTAAGCCCGCGCTCCCCAAGCAACTGCCGCGCTGCGTCACAGAATGTGTTGATGTTGCTCATGCCTATGCAAATGCCACTACAAGCGCAGGCTTGCAAAGGAGATTCATGCAGTTAAGCCGCCATTCAATACTGGCAGCTAAAACCCTGCCAATCGGAAGCGGGCGCTGGCTTGCTTCTGCGGAGCCAAAACCTGCATGAAACGCTTTTTTGCCCCTCTAGCGCTTGCCGCCCTGACTGTTCCTTTGTTGGCGGGACAGATGGTTGCGCCTGTTGAGGCTCAGGATGCAGCACCCGCTAAGCCCGGACAAACCCGCGGTCCGCAATCCATTCCGCATCCCGATGTGATCCTTGGCTTCGACCCAGATTCCGAAGCGCCCTTCGATACGTTGCAGCGCGCGCGCCAGCCTGCGCTGCAAAGCCAAGTGCGGATCGAGCGGCGGGTCGTCATTCGCATTGGCCCTGCCGCCTCACAGGCCCGTAGGCAAATGATGTCGGAATTGCCGCGCCGCCCTATGCGGACACGGTATGAGGAAGTTGACCACGGCAATTGCATCGATGCGGAGGACGTGATTGGTGTGCAGCCGACGAATGACAATCGGCTGCTGTTCTTTACCGGCGCCGATCAGATACTTGCCGCATCGCTGGAAGATGGATGCTCCGCCCGTGCCTTTTACGCAGGGTTCTATATTGAGCGTAGCGATGACGGGCAGCTTTGCGTTGCGCGTGACCGTTTGCAATCGCGTGCAGGAGCGAGCTGCGAGGTTGGCGAATTCACCCGTTTGGTAGCCGTTGCCAATTAGCCTGGCGTTCGCGCCACAGTCCGGGTGGCAATCCCCCGATGCCAGCCCGTAAATCTTGACTTTTCGCCCTCGCAACGCCTAGGCGCGGCGCAATGTTCATGCAGCGAAGCATGGCGACCCTTTTTTCCGGAAACTTATATTTTGACAACTTTCGCCGATCTCGGCCTTTCTCCTGAATTGCTTAAGGCCGTCGGCGACGCCGGCTACACCGAACCTACGCCTATCCAGGCAGAGGCTATTCCTGCCGTCCTGATGATGAAAGACATCATCGGAATTGCGCAAACGGGAACGGGTAAGACAGCCAGCTTCGTGCTGCCGATGATCGATGTTCTGGCCAGCGGCCGCCGCCGCGCTCTGATGCCGCGCTCGCTCATTCTGGAACCGACGCGTGAATTGGCTGCTCAGGTTGCTGAGAACTTTGAGAAGTACGGCGAAAACCACGATCTGAAAATGGCGCTGCTGATCGGCGGCGTGCAAATGGGTGATCAGGTGAAAGCGCTCAATGAAGGCGTCGATGTCCTGATTGCAACGCCGGGCCGCCTGATGGACCTGTTTGAACGCGGTAAGATCCTGCTCAACGGCTGTGAACTTCTGGTGATCGATGAAGCCGACCGGATGCTCGACATGGGCTTTATTCCGGATATCGAATTCATCTGTGAAAAGCTGCCCGAACCGCGCCAGACCATGCTGTTCAGCGCCACCATGCCGCCGCCGATTGCGAAGCTGGCAAAGAAGTTCCTTTCCAATCCGAAACGGATCGAAGTGAGCCGCGCGGCATCGACCAACGAAAATATCACCGCATTCAAAGTGCCGGTCAAAGCGCGCGAAAAGAAAAGCACGCTGACTTGGCTGCTGCGCAATGATCTGGTTGAAACCGCGATTATCTTCTCCAACCGCAAGACCACTGTGCGCGATCTCAACAAGGCTCTGCAACGCGATGGTTTCCGTTCGGGGGAAATCCACGGCGATATCGATCAGGTAACGCGCAACAAGGAACTGCAGCGTTTCAAGGACGGCGAGATCAACATTCTCGTCGCGTCTGATGTTGCTGCGCGCGGGTTGGACATCAAAGGTGTGTCGCACGTGTTCAATTACGACACGCCGTGGCATCCGGATGACTACGTCCACCGCATCGGCCGCACAGGCCGCGCCGGAAACAAGGGCCGCGCTTTCACCTTCGTCGCTCCGGAAGATGCCGAAGCCATCGACAATGTCGAGAAGCTGACCGGCTCCAAAATCGACGTGTTTGGCAAGAAAGATGTCCGGGTCGAATTGCTTGCTGCCTCCGCCAAGCCCACGAAGAAAAAGGCCGAACCGAAGGCGGATGAGCAGGCCGAGGAAAAGCCCAAGCGGTCACGGGCAAAAAAGCCGGAGCGTGAAGATGCTCCTGAGCGTAAATCACGTGAGCCGCGCCAGTTGAAGCGAGAAACGAGACCCAAGCGCGAGGATGCCCGCAAGGAAGAGCCCCGCAAACCCCTTCGCGATCAGGACGAACAGCCTGTGGAAGCTGGCGAATGGAACGGTCCAAAGCCCGGTTTCCTGGGCGTGGGCTTCAAGGAATAATCAGACGCCATCCCTCTCTTAGGGGAGAGGGATGGGAGATGAGAACGTACGCTGCGCTTGCCCCTGAGTTGCTCCTTTTGCAAGGTGACAAAGGTTACAGGGTGTCACCCTGCGAGTCTGGCTGAATTTCTTTTTATATCAGTGCGATAATCGTGATTTGGGCAGGGTTACACTTTGCCGGATGAAAATTTGCGTATGGCGTAAATGCGCTATAGCTCCGCGAATGGCAGAGCTGTTTAAAAGTCAATGTTCAATGGTGTGAAAGAGCGGCTCGGGCCGTCGCATAGGGCCGCTCGTGTAGGAAAGACTAGTGCCCGGTTGCGGGTTGGGAAGCGGAAATTAGCATCCTCTATGCCATGGCTCTTTCTCTGGTTCGATGAAATAGGCCAAAGCCACACTTTTCATCAAGCAGATCATTTTTTCACGGGGAACGTCTCGCATGTGCGTAGGTTCGTCATCCCTCTCGACATTTTCGAGAATGACTTACCCACCTCGGAAGATGCTCATGCCCCATTTGCTTGCGTGAATTACCAATATGGAATTATGCTCGCGATCATCCAATCGCACCTCCAACTCGTCGAGAGGGGCTGGGAAAATCAATGGAGCTGGGGCCTGCTCTCAATCGCCATATCGATGTAGATGAGGAAGCTTATCCAACTATGTTAGCGATTTCGGTGATGTCCGCAATTGGATCGCACGCAGTCCTTTACGCAGACTCATCAGGCAGCCCTAACAAAGCTATCAATGACCCGCTTCGTCCCGGCCTTGTCGAACTCAATCTCCAGCTTGTTGCCTTCTTGACCAATAACCTCGCCGTAGCCGAATTTGTCGTGGAACACGCGGTCACCCAAGGCGATGTCGCCGCGCGGTTTGGCGGCGAAGCTGGCGGCTGAGCGGCTGTTTTCCTTCACCCGCGTCTGTTTCGTTTCGTAGCCCGTGGCGAGGGCGCGTTGCCAGCCGGGGCCGCGCGTTGAGGAGCGATCCGGACGCGATTGCGCGACATGGGCAAAGGGATCTTCGCTCTCGCTCCAATTGGCCTGCCATAAGGATCGCCCGCCGGTCATGGTGGTTTCGCTGGTGATATGGTCCTCGGGCAATTCTTCCACGAAGCGGCTGGGGATGGAACTGGTCCACTGGCCATAAATCCGCCGGTTCGCTGCGTGCAAAATGGTGCAGCGCCGCCGTGCTCTGGTGATCGCGACATAGGCGAGGCGGCGTTCCTCCTCCAGACTGGCGAGGCCGCCTTCGTCCAGCGACCGCTGTGAAGGAAAAACGCCTTCTTCCCATCCCGGCAGGAACACATTGTCGAATTCCAGCCCTTTGGCGGCGTGCATCGTCATGATGGTGACCTTTTCCTCATCAGAGGCGGCGTCATTGTCCATCACCAGCGCGACATGCTCCAGAAAATCACCCAGCGTTTCGTAATCTTCCATCGCGCGCTGCAGTTCGACAAGGTTTTCCGCGCGGCCAGCAGCTTCGGGTGATCGATCCGCTTTCAGCATCGCGTCATAGCCAGATTCCTCCAGCACGGCGCGCAGCAAATCTGACGGGGTAACTGCCTCTGCCATCTCTCGCCACTGGACGAAAAGCCGCATCAGCTCTGCCGTGGTGTTGCGCGCACGGGCGGGCAGTTCATCGGTATCGGCAAGGTCCAGCGCTGCGGCGGCAAGGGGGAGGCCCTGGCGGCGGGCGTGCTGGTACATTTTTTCCAGCGTCTTTGCGCCAAGCCCGCGCTTGGGCTGATTGTAGATACGCTCAAACGCAAGATCATCAGCAGGCTGCGCGATGACACGCAAATAGGCCATGGCATCGCGGATTTCGGACCGTTCGTAAAAGCGGAAGCCGCCCACGATGCGGTAGTTGAGGCCGATCTGGATAAAGCGATCTTCAAATTCGCGGGTCTGGTATTGGGCGCGAACAAGAATGGCGACTTGCTCCAGCGGTGCGCCTTCGCTTTCCAGCCGTTCAATCTCCTCGCCCACGCGGCGTGCTTCCTCCGGCGCGTCCCACACACCCACAACGCGGACCTTGTCGCCAGCCGGAAGATCCGTCCACAGTGTCTTGCCCAGCCGGTTGCTATTGGCCTGAATGAGCCCGCTGGCAGCTGCGAGGATTTGCGGGGTGGAGCGATAGTTCTGCTCCAGCTTCACAACCTTCGCGCCGGGAAAATCCTTTTCAAACCGCAGGATATTGGCGACTTCTGCACCGCGCCATGAATAGATCGACTGATCATCATCGCCGACCACGCAGATATTCTTGCGGCTTTGCGCAATCAGCCGCAGCCACAGGTATTGGACGGCGTTGGTATCCTGATATTCGTCCACCAGCACATATTTGAAGCGCTGCTGATATTGCTCCAGCACATCCCGGTTTTTGCGGAATATATTGAGCATGTGGAGCAGCAGGTCGCCGAAATCACAGGCGTTCAGAGTGATAAGCCGCGCCTGGTAGAGGCGGTACATGTCCTGCCCCTTGCCATTGGCGTAGCTTTCCTTGTCCACGGCGGTCAGATCATCGGGGTTCAGCCCGCGGTTCTTCCAACTGTCGATCAGCCCGGCAAGCTGGCGCGGGGGCCAGCGCTTTTCATCGATCTCGTTTTCACGAACGAGCGTTTTGAGCAGGCGCAGCTGATCATCGGTGTCGATGATCGTGTAATTGCTTTTTAAATCCACCAGTTCGGCATGGCGGCGCAGCATCTTTGCGCCGATAGAGTGGAACGTGCCGAGCCACGGCATCCCTTCCAGCGCGCCGCCGGACAATTTGCCAACCCGCTCACGCATTTCGCGCGCGGCCTTATTGGTAAAAGTGACGCACAGAATTTCGCTAGGCCAAGCGCAGCGTTCGCGCACGATATGGGCGAGGCGATGGGTGAGGGCGGCGGTCTTGCCCGTTCCCGCGCCGGCCAGCATCAGCACCGGACCGTCAGTCGTCATGACAGCATCGCGCTGCGGCTCGTTCAGCCGGGCGAGCCATTCGGGAACGGCTTGCACAGCGCCGGGATCGGAAGGGAGGGAGGTGTCGTTCACCCGCGAACAACTAGGGAACGGCAAGGTGCGGCGCAAGGGCGCGTCATAGCTTATGCTGTGGCGGGATGCCGCAGGAGAACCAGTTTCGCCGAGCCGACCTTGCGTTCGCTTTCAATTTCAAGCGCGCGCACCTTGGCATCTTCCTTCGCGCCGACTTCTAGAGCGACCCATGTGGCCTCACCAATCCAGCCGAGCCGCACCAGCCGATCAATCGCCACTGCGCCAGCGCCCGTGCCGTAAGGCGGATCGAGCAGGACGAGATCATAGGGGGCCTTCGCCGGGCCCAGTGTCATGACCGATCCGGCGGTCACCGCGCATCGTTGCTGAGCGCGAAATGCGGCGATATTGTCCCGAATCGTGCGGATGGCGGCAGCGTCTTGCTCCACGAATACGCAGTGCGCTGCGCCGCGTGACAGGGCCTCCAGACCCAAAGCGCCCGATCCGGCAAACAGGTCTGCAACGCTCAGCCCTTCAAACGTGCCAAGCCTGCTCGCAAGCATGGAAAACAGCGTCTCTCGCGTCCGGTCAGCCGTGGGGCGCGTGCCTTCACCGGCAGGGGCGCGCAACTGGCGGCGTTTCCATTCGCCCGCGATAACCCTCATTTGCGCTGTGCCTGCTTGATGGAGGAGCGGAAGCGTTCGAGATCTTCCTTACGGATTTCCACCGCCCCGCCGCGTGGCAGATCGTCCAAGTAGAAAGGGCCATAGGCAACGCGCAACAGGCGGCTGACTTCAAGGCCGAGATATTCGAGCACGCGGCGCACTTCGCGGTTCTTGCCTTCGGTCAGCGTCAATTCGATCCACTGATTGCTGCCGGTGCGGCGTTCCAGATTGGCATCAATCGGGCCGTACCGCATGCCCTCTATCTCAATCCCGTCCATCAGCCCTTCAAGCTGCTCTTGCGAGACCTCGCCATAGGTGCGGGCGCGGTAGGTGCGCGGGATTTCCGACGATGGCAGCTCCATCTGCCGCTTCAGCTCGCCATCATTGGTAAGCAGCAACAGGCCTTCGGTATTCAGATCGAGCCGCCCAACGGGCATCACGCGCGGCGTGTCTTTCGGCAAAGCATTGCGCAGCGCGTCGTAAATCGTCGGGCGGCCGGAGAAATCACGTTCCGCAGTCAGCAGGCCGGTGGGCTTGTGAAACGCATACAGCCGCGTGCGATCAGCCTTGCCGACCAGCTTGCCATCCACACTCACGCCTTTGAGGCTGGTAAGGAAGGTAGCGGGTGTTTTTACCACCTCATCACCGATCTTTACCCGGCGATCTTCTATCATGCGCTCCACCTCGCGGCGGCTGGCGACACCAGCACGGGCGAGGAGTTTGGCGATACGGTCGCCTTCGGGGCGATCACCTGAGCGTGGGGTTTCATTGGACATGCGCGCGCCTTATCGGTTGATTGCTCGTTCATCCAGCCTTCCATTGCGATGAATTACAGCTAGACGGAATTGAACTGATCTATTGGAGCATGCCGCATGGCTGAAGCCGCCACTGAAACTGCTGCAGAAACACCGAAGAAAAAGCCCGGCTGGGGCACGCTGTTTCGTTCGCTAAGCAATCCGAAAAGCGGATATATGGCGCTGTTCGGCTTTGCCAGTGGCCTGCCTTTCGCGCTGTTTCTTGGCACCCTGTACGCGTGGCTGAGTGAGGCTGAGGTCGAGCTGGAGACGATGGGCGTTTTCTCGCTGATTGGTCTTGCCTATGCTTTCCAGTTTTTGTGGTCGCCGCTCATCGACAAGGTCACAATCCCCGGTTTCTCCAAACTTGGGCGGCGCAAGCAGTGGATCGTCCCGGCGCAGATCCTGCTTGGCATCATCCTGATTTCTCTCAGCCTGAGCAATCCGACTGACAGCAATATGGGTTGGTTCTCTCTGCTTGCGGGCATCGGCGCGCTCGCCAGTGCAACACAGGACATTGCCATCAATGCGTGGCGCATCGATGTGGCTGACGAAGAAGCGACTCTCGATATTCTCTCCACCGTCTATCAGATGGGCTACCGGCTGGCGGCGCTGGTGGGCGGCGCTCTTGGCCTGATTATCGCGGCGCGAATTGGCTGGCCGCAAACCTATCTGATGATGGGCGGTATCCTGCTGGTAATCGGCATCGCGGGTCTGTTCGCGCCTGATGCCAAGGTGGGCGATGCGATTGAAGGCGAAGCGGAAGATGAATTGCTGCTCAGCCTCCGCAAGAAGGGTGAGCTTGAACCAGCGATACGCGCGCGGGCGTTGACTGCTGTGGGTCTGCTGTGGGCGGTATCCATCGCGGGCGTTCTGGCTTTCATGTTCATGTCACTGACTTACGCGCCGGAAGACCGCCCGAACCCGACCGAGTTTACTGTGACTTGGGGCCCGTGGATTATCGTTGCGACGGTTGTGATCCCGGCCCTGATTGCAGGCTGGCTCGCGTCTCAGAAGAAACAGGGCGTGAACCTGCTGACAGAGGATTTGCCGGAACGTGCCAGCAATTCCTATGCCGTCGATCATCTCTACCGCGCTCTTGTCATGCCGCTGGTGGAGTTTGTCGGCCGCATGGGCTGGTCGCTGTTGCTTATCCTGTCGCTCGTGCTGACGTATCGCATTTGCGACGCGATTTGGGGCACATTTGCCTATCCGTTCTATCTCGGCGAGCTGCAATATACGAATGACGAGGTGGCCTTTGCTTCCAAGTTTTTCGGCGTGGGCGCGATTATTCTGGGTTTGGCGGCCGGGGGTTTCTTGCTGACAGTGATAGGCCGCATGGCAACGCTGACACTGGGCGCGCTGCTCGCAGCGCTGACCAATCTGCTCTATGCGGACATGGCCAATGGCGGGGCGTATATGCAGGCGGCAAGCGATGCTATTGGCTTCTCCGCGTTCATCAATTTCATTGCACCTTTCGGTTCTGAAGGATTGGCCCGATTGACGTTCACGATCTGGTGGGAAAACCTCGCGATCGGTATCGCTGGCGCCGCTTATGTCGCTTGGCTTAGCTCCATCGTGTCGAAGAAATATTCAGCTGTGCAATATGCGTTGCTATCTTCGCTGACGCTGTTGGTTGGCACATTGGGGCGCGGCGCTTTGGGTGAGATGATCGAGGATCGCGGATATTACTGGGTCTTCATTTTCACCACGGCAATCGGCGGCGTGGCGGTGGTGCTGTGCGTGATGGAATGGATTCGGGAGAAGCGTTCTGGCCGCGCGGC
>ENA-ORXU01002760-ORXU01002760.1-marine-metagenome-genome-assembly--contig:-NODE-2760-length-11588-cov-7.756233_pt1 | contig 11588 bp, 11 predicted proteins | sample MGYA00237869_ERZ511484 | MGnify/ENA metagenome assembly ERZ511484 | reverse complement strand
CACGCCTTCGCCAATGCGCCTTGTCGTGAAAGCTCCGAGGGGCTCTGGACCCGACAATATCAAGCTGGAGGACCACTAGCCCAATTCCAGCGTGGCGACGCCGAACAGCCGCGAGACGTCGATCGCGGGCGGTGCGCCACGGTACATGCGGGCCGTCTCGAACACCGCCGAGAATCCGAGCCGTTCGAGCATCGCCACGCCCGCCCGGTTCGGTTCGGGCACGTCCACCGTGACCTCGGCGGCCCCGGCCCGCTCGATCAGCGCCCGAACCAGCCGCCGTGCGGTTCCGGCATCCGGGGCGATCAGCGGGCCCAGCTTGTGCGGTCCGGTGCACCGGCGAATCGTGCCCAGCCCGACCGGCACGCCTTGCGCCTCCACCAGCAGGGTGTGCCGATCGTCGCTCTCGCCGTGCAGGCACCAGGCATCGATGAAGCGCTCGCGCGCCACCCCGCCGACCGCGGCATCGAGCGCCACGAGCGCATCCCGGTCGGCAGATCGGGGAACCCGCATCGGCGGCCCGCCGGCCCCGTTGACCGGCACGTTCGCCGACGTCCCGTGCCAGCGCACGTTGCGGTGCAGGAAAGCGAACCCGGATCGCGCATAGTTCGCCTGCTGCTCCACCACCCCGTCCAGCCCGATGCTCACCCCGTCGAACCCCGCCAGTGCCGCGTGCCACAGGGCCAGGCCATGACCCTGCGCGCGATGGGCCGGGTCGGCCAGGTACAACCCGAGAAAGGCGTGCTCGCCCCCGTCGGGGTCGCGGCCCTGACGCACCACCGAGATGCCGGCCGCGAATCGGCCGTCGACGACGCGGGCCAGGAAACCGTGCCGATCGGCCCGATGAAAGGCTTGCGCATCACCGGCCCCCGGGTTCCAGCCTTGCTGGTCGGCCAGCTCCAGCAGCGCGCGCACACCCGCCACATCGAGCGTTTCCAGGGTCGCTATCGGCATGTCAACGTTCCGTCTCCGGCGTGGTACGAATATTGACACCAGACGGCACACACGGGTAAAAACGGCGCTCAGCGCTTTCAGATGCACCGATCAGGTGCAAGCCCGCCACCAGCGCGCACGATGACGGTGCAGGCATGGACGATCGAACATGACGACCCGCGGGAACCTGGAACTGGAGCACGTCTGGAAGCGTTACGACGGCGACACCGTCGCGGTGCGGGACTTCCACCAACGCTTCGAGGCCGGCTCCTACGTATGCCTGCTCGGACCATCCGGCTGCGGCAAGACCAGCACGCTGCGCATGATCGCCGGGCACGAGCGCATCAGCGACGGCCAGGTGCGCCTGGACGGTACCGCGCTCGGCAGCTTGCCGCCGGCGCGGCGCGGCACCGCGATGATGTTCCAGAACTACGCGCTGTTCCCGCACCTCTCGGTGGTCGACAACGTCGCGTTCAGCCAGCGCATGCGGGGTGTCAATGCCGAGCTGCGGACCAGGAAGGCGATGGAGCTGCTCGAACTGGTCGGCATGGGCGAACTGGCCGCGCGCCGCCCGCAGCAGTTGTCCGGGGGCCAGCAGCAGCGCGTGGCACTGGCGCGCGCGTTGATCACCGAGCCTTGCGCGCTGCTGCTCGACGAGCCGCTGTCGGCGCTCGACCCGTTCCTCAGGGTGCGCATGCGTGCCGAGCTGGCGCGCCTGCAGCGCGAGCTTCAGATCACCTTCGTGCACGTCACTCACAGTCAGGAGGAGGCGCTGGCACTGGCCGACCGGGTGGTGCTGATGAACGAGGCGGTGATCGAGCAGTCCGGCACGCCGTTCCAGCTGTTCAACGAACCGGCCACCGAGTTCGTGGCGCGCTTCATGGGCGGTCACAACGTGTTCGACGCACCGCACGGACGAATGGTGGTGCGCACCGATCGCACGCGCCTGGCAGCCGACGACGGGCACGTGACGCAGCGCGCCGTGGTGGACAGCGTGGAATACCTGGGCCGGCACGTCGACGTCTCGCTGACCCGCACCAGCGACGGTGCCGCCTTCGTCGCCTCGCTGACGGACCGATGCTACGGCGATCATCCCTGGAAGCCCGGCGAGCACGCCCGGCTGGACTGGTCCGAACACGATGTACGCCCGGTGGCGGCCTGAGCGCCCGGCGCGTACCGCACCTTGATGTCCCCGCCCCTTTTCCCCTGTCCACAGCGAGCGCGATAGATCATGAACCAGACGATCGATGACACCACGAACGGCACGCACCCGGTGACCGCACCCGACAGCGGCCGACGCCACTTCCTCAAGAGCGCCGTTGCCACCGGCGTGGCCGCCGGCACGATCACCGGCGCCCCGATGATATGGGCGCAGAACATCAAGGATGTCACCCTGCGCCAGTTCGGCACCGGCGTGTCCAACCTGAACGATGTGGCGAACCGGGTGAAGGAGGACCTGGGCTTCACGCTGGAGATGACCGCGCTGGATTCGGACTCGGTGGCGCAGCGCGCGGCCACCCAGCCCAAGAGCTTCGACATCGCCGACATCGAGTACTGGATCTGCAAGAAGGTGTGGCCGGCCGGCAACCTGCAGCCGATGGAGACCGCCCGGATCGCCAACTACGACAAGATCGTCGGCATCTTCCGCGACGGCAAGCTGAACGCCGACAGCGTCATCGCCCAAGGTACCGCCCCGCATTCGGTCGGCTTCGTCGAAGGTCCGGACAGCAAGAGCTTCGCCGACGAGCAGACCGGCTGGATGACGCTGATCCCGACGATCTACAACGCCGACACGCTGGGCATCCGCCCCGACCTGATCGGGCGGCCGATCGAGTCGTGGGCCGAGCTGCTGAACCCCGAGTTCAAGGGCAAGGCATCGATCCTGGACATCTCCTCGATCGGCATCATGGATGCGGCGATGGTGGCCGAGGCCACCGGCCAGGTGCAGTACGGCGACAAGGGCAACATGACGCGCGACGAGATCGACAAGACCATCGCGATGCTGATCGAGGCCAAGCGCGCCGGCCAGTTCCGCGCGTTCTGGAAAAGCTTCGATGAAAGCGTCAACCTGATGGCCTCGGGCGAGGTGGTCATCCAGTCGATGTGGTCGCCCGCCATCACCGCGGTGCGCGCCAAAGGCATCGACTGCGTCTATCAGCCGCTCAAGGAAGGCTACCGTTCGTGGGGCGGCGGCATCGGCCTGTCGCGCAACCTGTCGGGGCTGGAGCTGGATGCGGCCTACGAGTACATCAACTGGTACCTGTCCGGCTGGGTCGGCGGCTACCTGATGCGTCAGGGCTACTACTCGGCGGTGCCCGAGACCAGCAAGGATTTCATGAGCGACAACGAGTGGGGCTACTGGTTCGAGGGCAAGCCCGCCACCGGCGAGATCGTCAGCCCGACCGGACAGGTGATCGGGGCGGCGGGCGACGTGCGCGATGGCGGCAGCTTCGAGGACCGCATGGGCTCGGTGGCCTGCTGGAACGCGGTGATGGACGAGAACCAGTACATGGTGCGCAAGTGGAACGAGTTCATCGCCGCCTGATGTCGGTCGTTCGATGAGTACGGCTCACGGCCGCGGCCAGGCGCTGAGCGCCTGGCTGCTGAGCACCCCGCTGATCCTGGTGCTGACGGTCTTCCTGCTGCTGCCGGTGGTGCTGATCGTGGTGGTGAGCTTCTGGCAATCCAGCGCGTTCAGCTACTCGCCGGCGTTCCAGTTCGACAACTACGGCTACCTGTTCACCTCGCCGGTGACGCTGTCGGTGTATCTGCGCACGCTGATGTTCACCGGCATCACCTGGGCGGTGACGCTGGTGCTCGGTTTCACGGTGGCCTGGTACCTGGCCTTCCACGTGCGCACGCTGCACATGCAGATCGGGCTGTTCCTGCTGTGCACGATCCCGTTCTGGACCTCGAACATCATCCGCATGATCTCCTGGATACCGTTCCTGGGCCGGAACGGCATCGCCAACTCGGCGCTGCTGGAGCTGGGGCTGATCGAGGCGCCGCTCGAATGGCTGCTGTTCTCCGACTTCGCGGTGATCCTGGCCTTCGTGCACCTGTACACGCTGTTCATGATCGTGCCGATCTTCAACACCATGATGCGCATCGATCGCTCGCTGATCGAGGCGGCGCGCGATGCCGGCGCCTCGGGGTTCCAGATCCTGCGCCACGTGGTGCTGCCGCTGTGCAAGCCCGGCATCATGATCGGCACCCTGTTCGTGGTCACGCTGGTGATGGGCGACTTCATCACGGTGCGCTTCATGAGCGGCGGGCAGAGCGCGTCGGTGGGGCGGATGATCTCCAACGAGATCGGGCTGCTGCAGTACCCGGCCGCCTCCGCCAGCGCGGTGGTGCTGCTGGTCACCGTGCTGCTGATGGTGGGCACGCTGCTGCGCTTCGTCGATATCAGGAAGGAGCTTTGATGCGCGATCGACCGGCAAGCTTCTGGATCCTGTCGGCGGTGTTCGCGCTGTTCGTGCTGTTCCTGTACGGACCGACGCTGACCATCGCCATCCTGTCCTTCCAGGGACCGACCGGTGGGCTGACCTTTCCGCTGAACGGGGTGTCCCTGCACTGGTTCCGCAACCTCTTCGAACAGCAGGCGGTGGGTGACATCTGGGGTTCGTTCCGCCGTTCGCTGGCGCTGGGGCTGATCGTGATGGTGCTCACGGTGGTGATCTCGGTGATGGCCGGCCTGGCGTTCAGGAAGCGCTTTCGCGGCAGCGGCATCGTGTTCTACCTGACGATCACCAGCCTGATCATCCCCTCGATCCTGGTCTCCCTGGGCGTGGGCATCCTGTTCAATCTGCTGGACCTGGACGTGCACTGGAGCACCTCGGGGCTCGGCTCCCAGCTGACCTGGACCCTGCCGTTCGGCCTGCTGATCATGTTCGCGGTGTTCAACCGCTTCGATGCCAGCTACGAGGAGGCGGCTCGCGACCTGGGTGCCGGCGCTTGGCAGACGCTGCGCTTCGTGGTGCTGCCGATCATCGCCCCCAGCCTGATCGGGGTCGCCCTGTTCGGCTTCACGCTGTCCTACGACGAATTCGCGCGCACGCTGCTGACCGCCGGCAGCTACAACACGCTGCCGTTGGAGATCTACGGCATGACCACCAACGTCACCACGCCGGTGCTGTACGCACTGGGCACGCTCACCACGGTGTTCTCGTTCGTGACCATCGGCGTGTTCGCGGTGCTGATGAAGTGGATGCTGTCGCGTGGCGCACGCTGAGTTCCGGTCATGAGACTGCGCTTCATCAACCCGAACACCACGGTCTCGATGACCGACAAGGTGCTCGCGGCGGCCCGCGATGCCGCGCCGGCCGGCGTGCGGGTCGAGGCGAGCACCTCGCGCTTCGGTCCCGCGGCCATCCAGGGCGAGGCCGACGGGCGAGCCGCACTGCCCGGCCTGCTGGAGGCGGTGGCGCGGGCCGACGCGGAAGGGGTCGACGTGCTGGCCATCGCCTGCTTCGACGACACCGGCATCGCCCAGGCGCGGGCAGCCAGCGCCGTACCGGTGCTGGGCATCGGCCAATGCGCCTGCCTGGCAAGTCTTGCGCTGGGGCACCGCTTCAGCGTGGTCACCACGCTGGCGGTGTCTATCCCGGTGATCGAGCGCAACCTGACCCGTGCCGGACTGGCTGGCGGCTGCGCCCGGGTGCGTGCCAGCGAGGTGCCGGTACTGGCGCTGGAGCGGCCCGGCAGCGAGGCCGAGCGACGGGTGGCCGAAGAGATCGAACGAGCCATCGCCGAGGACGACATCGGTGCCATCGTGCTCGGCTGCGCCGGCATGGCGGACCTGGCGGCACGCTTTGAGGAGCGGTTCGGTCTGCCGGTCCTGGATGGCGTGGTGGCGGCCACCCGGGTGGCGACGCTGGTGGCGGCACGACGGCGCGCGGACGAACGATCATGACGACCCGTGTCCAGGGCCGGCGTGGGCGGTGGATCGCGTGTTTCGAGAAGCGTGTCAGCCCTTTGTTCGAGTGACGGTTGGTCCGCTGCGTGCTACGCTACAGGTCCCTTGGGCAACAAAACTGGAGGTGATCACATGTCGAGTGTTTTGCAGAACGACGTATCGGCTGTTCGTGGAGTCGGGTACGAGCGACGCGCGGTCTGATCGCTTCGAGTCGTTGACTCCGCACGGCTGATTCGTCGGCCAAAGCACGAGAGGCCGCTTCGGGACAGGAGGTTCCGAAGCGGCCTTTTTTGTGGGCGCTCGCTTCCGGAGCGCATCGTATACTCCACCGCATCGTCAACTCTCGCAGGCGTCCGTGAAAGCAGAGTCCCCGGACCACAAGCCGCGTCCGCTGATCGACATCCTCGTCAGCATCGTCATCCCGTCGATCATCCTGATGAAGGCCAGCGGAGACGATCGGCTGGGTGCGAGCGGCGCACTGATCGTGGCGCTCGCCTTCCCCGTGCTGTGGGGGCTGCACGAACTGGTGCGCTACCGAAAGCGCAACGTGATGGCCCTGCTCGGCATCGTCAGCGTGCTGCTGACCGGCGGCATCGGACTGCTGAAGATCGACGCCCAGTGGCTGGCGGTCAAGGAGGCGGCCATTCCGCTGGCCATCGGCCTGGGCGTGCTGATCGCGCAGAAGATGGGCTATCCGCTGGTGCGCACGCTGTTGTTCAATCCGTCGCTGATGGACGTGGATCGTATCCAGGCGGAGCTGGAGGCACGCGGCAACCGGATACCGTTCGAGCAACGCCTGAGCCGCGCCAACCTGTTGCTGGCCGGCACTTTCCTGTTCAGCGCGATCATGAACTACCTGCTGGCCCGGCTGATCGTCACCAGCGTCAGCGGCACCGCCGCCTTCAACGAGGAACTCGGTCGCATGACGCTGCTCAGCTACCCGGTGATCGCCATCCCGTCGATGATCATGATGATGGGCATCTTCTGGTTCATCTGGCGCTCCGTGAACCGGCTGACCGGCCTGGGGCTGGAGGACATCATGACGCAGGGTGCCGAGGACGACTCCGGCGGGAAATAGACCTGGCCGGCGAGCGAGCCCGGCGCGCAGCAAGATCCTGCGGCCCTTCGCGCGCACCCACTTCACGATCTGCCGCACGCGACACGACGGCAGCAAAGATTTCAGCCGGCCGGCCGGCCACATCGGAGATGGGCTCATCATGATGCCCCTGCAACTCCGGATACCCCGAACCGAATGGACAAGCTCGCCTTTCTCGTCAACGACACCCAGGCTGCCCAGGCAGCCGTCGACATCCTGCACTCGGCCGACGTGGACGACGAGGCGATCAGCGTGATCGCCAACGAAAAGACCTCCCTGGACGAGCTGCCGAACTCGGCACCCGAAGACGAGAGCGACGTGGTTCCGGCCGTGGCCAGGGGCGTCGCCGTGGGCGGTGCGACCGGATTGATCGCCGGCATCGCCGCCATCACGTTCGCCCCGGCCGGCCTGGTGATCGGTGGCACCGCCTTGCTGGCCGGTGCCACCGGTGGCGCAAGCTTCGGCGCCTTCGCCTCGGCGCTCAAGGGCACCTCGGTGCCGAACAGCCAGCTACGCGCCTACGAGCACGAGGTGGAGGCAGGCCGGATACTGATGGTGGTCGACATCGACGACGACCGGGTCGACAGCGTGCGAACGGCCCTGCAGGACGCCTCGTTCGAGACCGAGGCGTTCAGCACCAAGCACGAGCTGCCGATTCTCTGATCCTTCAACCCTCGTCGCCGGGCAACGTCAACGCCAGGAAGGTCGGTGCGGAACCGCGCTGCACCAGCACCGGGACCGAACGATCCGCCGGCGCTCCGCGCACCGCGTCGGCGAGCGTCTCGGGCGAATCGATGTCCTGCCGATCGAGCGCCAGGATCACGTCACCGGTCATGATGCCGGCCTGCTCGGCGGCACTGCCCGAGGCGACTTCCGAGACCACCACACCGGCCTCGATGCCCATCTGCTCGCGCTGCTCGTCCGACAGCGCGGCCACCGCCACGCCGAGCCGGCCAGCCTCCTGCTCCTCTTCCGGCTCGGCCCGTGCCACCCGTTCCTCGTCCAGCGGCTCGATCGTGACGTCGATGGTGATCTCCTCGCCGCTGCGCAGCACCTGCATCGGCACCGTCGAGCCGGGCGTGACCGCACCGACCAGCGGGGGCAGCGCGCTCGAGTAGCCGACCAGACGCTCGTCGAACTGCAGGATGATGTCGCCTCGCTGCAGCTCGGCCTTGTCGGCCGGGCTATCGGGGCTGACGTCCGCGACCAGTGCACCCTGCGGCCGTGACAGCCCGAAGGTCTCGGCCAGCTCCTGATCCACGTTCTGAATCGTGACGCCGAGCCAGCCTCGCGTGGCGAAACCCTGGTCCCTGAGCTGATCGGCGATGTTCATCGCCACGTTGATCGGGATGGAGAACGAGAGCCCCTGGTAGCCGCCCGAGCGCGAATAGATCTGCGAATTGATGCCAATCACCTCGCCATCGGTGTTGAACAGCGGCCCACCGGAGTTCCCCGGATTCACCGCCACGTCGGTCTGGATGAACGGCACGTAGTTGTCGCTGGGCAGGCTGCGCGACAGCGCCGAGACGATGCCCTGGGTGGCGGTGGCCTCGAAGCCGAACGGCGAACCGATCGCCAGCACCCACTCGCCGACCGACAGCGTGTCCGAGTCGCCGATGCGCACGATCGGCAGATCGTTCTTGGCGGAGATCTTCAGCAGGGCCACGTCGGTGGTGGCGTCCGAACCGATCAGTTCGGCCTCGTATTCGCGCCGGTTGTCGAGTCCGACACGGATTTCCGTGGCGTTGTCGACCACGTGCGCGTTGGTCAGGATGTAACCGTCGGCCGAGATGATGAAGCCGCTGCCGAACCCGCCCCCGCGACGCGGACCGGGCCGCTCCTGCGGACCACGCGGCATGCCCTCGAAGTAGCGACGGAATTCTTCGGGAAGCTGGTCAAGACCGGGCGGCAGGCCGCCGCTGGATGCGGTCGGGGAAGGGCCTTCGGTGACCACCTGGATCTTGACGACCGCATCACCTTCCTCGTCGACCAGCGACTTGAAGTCGGGCAGCGTGTCGGCCGACGCAAAAGATGGTGTGGCGGCAATAAAGAGGATGGCGGACAACCCGCTCAGGACCTTCCTATATAGTCGGGAACGATCCGGCACCGAAAGGCGCGGCCGGGTCGGCGTCGCCGGCACGGGTGCAGCGGTGTTCAGGAAGTGAATCGACATGCAGGACACTCTCCGTTCGGTTCGTTTCTGGCCGGCATCGGCCGGCAGGGATTAGGTACCCGGACCACGGTCCGGTCATGCAGATGAGGACACGCCGTCTCACGGCGGAGTTGCATTACACGTTGGTCAACCGGTCGACCCTTGGCACGCAGCGCACACGATCGGCTGGTTTCACGGTCGCCTGTTCAGCGGCGGGCCGACACAGGAGATGGTGACGAGATGCGGATTTTACTAGTCGAGGACGATGTCGACGCGGCCGGCTACCTGGTCAAGGGGCTGACCGAGAGCGGTCACGTCATCGAGCACGCCGAGGACGGCGAACGCGGGCTGCAGCTGGCGATCGCCAACGCCTACGATTCGATGATCATCGATCGCATGCTGCCCAAGCGAGACGGGCTGTCGCTGATCGAGGAGCTTCGGCGCATGGGCAACATGACGCCGGTGCTGATCCTGTCGGCACTGGACGATGTCGACGAACGCGTCACCGGCCTGAAGGCCGGCGGCGACGACTACCTGACCAAGCCCTATCAGCTGTCCGAGCTGACCGCCCGGCTGCAGGCGCTCACCCGCCGTGCGCAGACCGGCGTGCAGGGCACGGTGCTGCACGTGGGCGACCTGACGCTGGACCTGATCCGTCACAAGGTCACCCGCGCCGGCCAGAGCATCAACCTGCAGCCGCGCGAGTTCCGCCTGCTGGAGTACCTCATGCAGCATACCGGCCAGGTGGTCACGCGCAGCATGCTGCTGGAGAACGTGTGGGACTATCACTTCGATCCGCAGACCAACGTCATCGACGTGCAGATCAGCCGTCTTCGCGGCAAGATCGACAAGGATTTCAACTCGCCGCTGCTGCACACCGTTCGCGGTGCGGGCTACAAGCTGCAGGAAGCCGCCAGCACGGTCGAGACCGGCTGAACGCCGTTCTTCCACACCCGTCACGTGAATGCCCGGGACGCGAACGATGAGCACCGTGGGCGGAGATGTCACCCGCCAGGCGCATGGCCGGCGGCTGTTCCGCACCTCCGCGTTCCGGCTGTCGCTGATCTACGCCACGCTGTTCAGCGCGCTGTCGGCCGCCACGCTGGGGTTCATCTACTGGTCGACCCGTGACCAGATCGAGTCCCAGGTGGATGCGCGGCTGCGCCTGGAGACCGACTACCTGATCAATCTGTTCAAGTCGGGCGCGATGCCCGAGTTGCTGGAGGCGATCCAGCGTCGCAACCAGATCGATACCTACGGACGCTTCTACTACCTGGACAACAGCGAGAGCGCCGTCGCCGAACAGACCGGCGAAGCCCTGCCGATCCGCCTGAAGTCGATTCGTTCGCACACCACTCGCAACATGGGTGATGTGGCCGACCTGCCGCCCGGCAGTCCGCGCGCCTTCAACCCGGTGCGGGTGGCCGAGACGCAGTTGTCGAACGGGCTGAAGCTCACCATCGGTCACGAGATCAGCGACGAGAAGGCGTTGCTCGATCACACCTTCGCGCTGGTCGCCGGCGCCACCCTGCTGACGCTGCTGTTCTCGCTGATCGGCGGACTCAGCATCGGTACCAGCGTGCTGCGCCGCATCGATTCGGTCAGCCGCACCGCCTCCGAGATCATGAGCGGCGACCTGTCGCAGCGGCTCAAGGTGACCGAGCGGGACGACGAGTTCGACGAGATCGCCGCCAAGCTGAACCAGATGCTCGGCCGCATCGAGGATCTGATCCGCAGCATGCGTCAGGTCACCAACAACGTGGCGCACGATCTGAGAAGCCCGCTGACCCGCCTGCGCAACCGCCTGGAGGTGACGCTGCTGGAGGAGCGCGATCCGCAGAACTACCGCGCGGTGCTGGGCGAGGCGATCGAGGATGCCGACAGCCTGATCCACACGTTCAACGCCATGCTCAGCATCGCCAGGCTGGAGGCGGGCCTGGATGCCATCCAGTGGGAACCGGCTTCCATCGGGGAACTGGCCAACGAACTGGCGGAGCTGTACGGCGCGGTGGCCGAGGAGGACGGCCTGCACTTCGAGGCCGACATCGCGGCCGATCCGCGCTACCTGTGCAACCGCCACCTGATCGCGCAGGCACTGACCAACCTGCTGGACAACGCCATCAAGTACACCTGCCCCCAGGGGCGCGTGACGCTGTCGGTCACCGGCGACGATGACGCGTTCCGCATCGTGGTCGGCGACAACGGGCCGGGCATTCCCGAACACGAGCGCGAACGGGTGTTCCAGCGGTTCGTGCGACTGGAGAACGAGCGCAACTCCCCGGGCAACGGACTGGGCCTGAGCCTGGTGCAGGCGGTGGCGCGCCTGCACGGCGCCACGGTCCAGCTGGACGACAACGAACCCGGACTGCGGGTGACGATGCGCTTCGTCCGCAAGCGCTGAGCGTCGACCAGCGCCGAGCAGCGCCGAGCAGCGCCGATCAGTGGCGTCCTGCGCCGGCGTTCGACAGCGCCTTCAGCGCAGCCGCTCGCCG
>ENA-ORXU01002759-ORXU01002759.1-marine-metagenome-genome-assembly--contig:-NODE-2759-length-11589-cov-3.915306_pt1 | contig 11589 bp, 10 predicted proteins | sample MGYA00237869_ERZ511484 | MGnify/ENA metagenome assembly ERZ511484 | reverse complement strand
TACGACAGCAATATCGCGCGCATTACGCTACCGGACAGGTTCGGCGGAGCGTCAGGATCAGGCGTTTTGAGTGCCGTCTTGAACAGCAGCGTCTTTCGCGAAAATCTGCAAAGGGAATTGAACCGCGCAGCGACCGATGGTGCCGAGCGCGCAGCCCCGCTGATCGCCGATGCTGTCCGCAGTGTTTCGATTGAGGACGCCGCCGCATTGGTACGCGGCGGACCGCAGGCCGCATCGCAATTTTTGCGCGGGCAAATGGGCACCGCCCTTGTCACTGCCATGCTGCCCGGTATCGGTGATGCATTGAAACTGGCGAATAACGATGTGGTAAGTCAGGCGATAAAAGCTGTCGCCGGATTTGACATTGCTGCACTTGCGCAAGATGTAACGGACAAAGCGGACAACGCGATCTGGGCGACAATCGGCGCAGAAGAAGCGGCGATCCGGGCCGACCCGCAATCGACGAATGATCCGTTGCTCATCGGCACGTTCGGGATTATCAAATAAGCCAAAGATTGTTGCAGCGTCGGCGCGGTATCGCTGTTATGCGTCGCAGTGATTTGACAGACCCAGACTGATTAAACCCTGTTCAACGAAAGCGCGCATATAATGAAATTTTTTGCTGACACCGCCGACACCGCAGAGATAGCCGAACTGGCAGAAACCGGGCTATTGGACGGGGTGACGACCAACCCGTCGCTGATCAAAAAGTCTGGCCGCGATATCATTGAAGTGACAAAGGAAATTTGCGGCCTGACTGACGGCCCGGTATCGGCAGAGGTCGTCGCGCTGGACCATGCAGGAATGATGAAGGAAGCGGCAGTGCTTCGCAAAATTGCCGATAATGTCTGCATTAAAGTGCCGCTGACGATTGACGGCCTGAAAACGTGCAAGGCGCTTACCGGTGATGATTGCATAGTCAATGTGACGCTGTGCTTCTCGGCCAGTCAGGCCTTGCTTGCGGCAAAGGCGGGTGCATCATTTATTTCGCCCTTTGTCGGTCGTCACGATGATAATGGCTTTGATGGGATGAACCTGATCGAGGATATTCGCCTGATCTTCGACAATTACGGATATGAAACCGAAATTCTGGTCGCCAGCGTGCGCCACGGAATGCATGTTCTCGAAGCAGCGAAGATCGGTGCGGATGTCATGACCGCGCCGCCCGCTGTTATCAAAGGCCTGTTCAAACATGTGCTTACCGATAAGGGCATCGATGCTTTTATGGCCGATTGGAAAGATACCGGCCAGGCAATCGGATAACTGCTTACCGGCGGCGGTTAATACCGCGGACGTCACGCAGCGGCCCCACCCAAAGACCGTATGAACAAAATGATCCGCATGGCCTAAATCCTTGCCTCCACACGGGGTAAGGTCCATGTAGGAAATTCTATATGAACAAGCCTGAAGTGGTATCTGCTATCGCACATATCGATTATGATGATGAGTTTGAAGAGAACGGCAAGATTGTTGTTCCTGATGAAGTGCAGGAAGCTGTAAAAACGATTTTACGTTGGACCGGCGATGATCCCACGCGCGAAGGATTGCTCGATACGCCGAACCGTGTGGGCCGTGCGTGGCGCGAATATTGCATCGGCTATGCCGAAGATCCGGCTGTGCATCTGGAGCGGACCTTCGAAGAAGTCGGTGGTTATCACGAGATTGTTTTGCTGAAAGACATTCCGTTTCAATCGCATTGCGAACATCATATGGCGCCGATTACTGGCAAGGCGTCGATAGCCTATCTGCCCACCGATAAGGTTGTCGGCATATCGAAGCTGGCCCGTGTTCTGCATGGGTTCGCCCGGCGGTTGCAGGTTCAGGAACGGCTGACAGCCGAGGTTGCGAACTGCATTTGGGAAAATTTGAAACCCGAAGGCGTTGCTGTTGTCATCGAAGCGCAGCATGGCTGCATGACAGGGCGCGGGGTGCGTGTGCACGGCGTCGATATGATAACATCGAAACTGCACGGGACGTTTCTGGAAAATCAAAGCAGCCGAAAAGAGGTCATGAGTTTGATGGGCTATTAAGCCCCAGACCCTATTGGTCAGACCAATTCAATACATCTCCGCACGCTGCGCTGGATAAACGTCATGATTATACCACCGTGGCTTTGCTGTCCGCTATTCTGCAGGAGAATTGGCGCTCAACAAATCCTCCTCTGCAATCGCTGATCTTTCCGCGTTGACGAGATCAACGACATGGTCCTCACGCGACACATCAAGCGATGACGTGGCGGTGGGCTTTTGTTTGGCGGACGGGCCTGGATCAATCTTCTCCCGCGCGCCGTCCGCGCTGCCCGCCGCTAAGCTGATCGCTTGCGGCATGCCATCAAAACGCAACCGGTAGATTGGTTCGGGCAGAGCAAAGCCGGCATCTTCCAACGCGATCTTCGTTTCACGAATAGCTGCCCCGCGTGCTTTTTTGAAATCGGTTTCATTCTGATCCACCCACCCGCGAAAGACGATAACGATATTGGAATCACCGACATTCAGTATCTCGGCTGTTGCGGGCGGATTATCTAGAATGAAGTCCAGAGCGCGCATCGTTTTAAGGCCGGTTTCAACCGCCGCCGCCGGATCGTCATCGGCATCCACGCCCAGTTCGAAGTTGAAGCGCCGGTGCGGGTTGGTGGTATAGTTCAGGATTTCCGATTTGAAGACCGTGGAATTGGGTATCCGCAAATGATTGCCATCCAGCGTCATCAAAATGGTCGCGCGCGAAGTGAGCCGGATGACGTGGCCTTCATGTTCGCCGATCTCAACGTGATCGTTCGCGCGGAAAGGCTGCCGAATGCTGAGCATCACGCTCGACACATAATTATCAACGGTATCGCGCATGGCAAAGCCGATTGCCAAACCGATAACCCCTGCACCGCCCAGCACTGCGCCAAGGACGGCGGTGGCGTTCAGAATATCGAGCGCGACGAATATACCGAGCGCGAGAAACAAAAATTTAACCGACACCGCAATCAATTCAGCGAGGAATATGTTTGGCGTGATCCGCCGCCAGAACGATGTGAATGAGGCTAGCAAACGACCGAACAACGCAATCGCGATAGCAACGGCAAAGGCTATCGCAAGCAGCGGCAGCGCGCCGACGATGCCGCTGATACTTTTTTCAAATTTTTGCAGCACTGGCGACACATTGCCATCGATTGAGATATCGCGTTCAAACTCGGTCTCGACAGTGGCGACCCCGCCGACGCGCTGCGCGATAGATACGGCGCGCTCGCTGATTTCCGGGTCTTCAACCGGCCCGCCCAGCGTCACGACGCCATTGGTGACAGCCACCGATACCCCCGACAATTCCTCGATCTGTTCAAATATCCCGGAAATGCGCGTGGCAATCGCTTCATCAGCGACCTTCGGCGGGGCTGCCGATATTGGCTGCGTCAATTCAGCCGGTTCATCAGGGGCAGAAGCATCGGGGCTTTCCAATGGAATTTGCGCAGCGAGCGATGGCATCATTATGGTCGCAGCCAAAGCCATCAACATAGCCGCGCAGCTGCGACCGACCGAGATCCTTGTCATATGCCTACGTCCCCCAAATTTCCCGCTATCGCCTTTAAACGCGCAGCGCGCGGAAAGGGTTCCCGGACGGGTCAGCTAGCCATGCCGGGTAACTGCGCCAAAACAAAGCCGCCCAATCCTCATCGGACGGGCGGCTTTTATCTTTTGCGTATCAACCGTTGGGTCAATCGTCTTTGGCTGCATCCTCGTCGGTATTGCTACCGCCAGCACCCAAACCTTCGCCATCCGCATCAGCGGCCTGCGCGGCTTCGGATTCTTCCTGCAGCTTGGCAAGGCGCCCTGCTTCGGCTTCATCGGCTTCGTCTGCTGCGACTTCGCGGTTTTCAGCCATCTCGATCGCCGCTGCGGCCAATTCAGCCTGCTCGTCTTCAAACATCTGATCGATGACGTTTACGCCATCTTTCTGAAGCTCTGCTTCATCGTCGCTGCGCGCAACATTGACCTGCACCTGTACCGATACTTCGGGATGCAGAACAACGCGAACATCAACGACGCCCAGTTCCTTGATCGGCCGTTCGAGGATGACCATCGATTTTTCGACATTCGCTCCGTCGGCATTCAGCCCTTCGACGATATCGCGCACCGTGACCGAACCATAAAGCTGGCCCGTGTTGGAAGCAGCGCGGATAAGCACGATCTGCTTGCCCTCGACATCTTTCGATGCGCCTTCTGCCTCGGTACGGCGTATTTCGTTGTCGGCTTCGATTTTCGCGCGGTTTGCCTCAAAGACTTTCTTGTTCGCCGCGTTGGCGCGCAAAGCCTTTTTATTCGGCAGCAGAAAATTGCGGGCATACCCGTCTTTGACAGTGACGACATCGCCAATCGCACCCAACTTTTCCACACGTTCGAGAAGTATAATATCCATCTATCTTCTCCCTTAACGCACAATGTAGGGAAGCAGGCCGAGGTGACGGGCGCGTTTAATTGCTTGGCCCAGCTCTCGCTGCTTCTTTGCGGATACAGCGGTAATGCGCGAAGGCACAATCTTACCGCGTTCGGAGATGTAGCCTTGTAGAAGGCGGACATCTTTATAGTCGATTTTCGGGGCGTCCTTGCCAGTGAAGGGGCAACCCTTGCGGCGACGGAAAAAAGGCTTCGACATTATGAATTCCCTCCATCACGGCTGCGATCATTGGAACGGCCACCACGGTCACCGCCGCGTCCGCCGCGATCTGATTTTTCGTTCTTGCGCATCATTACCGATGGGCCGGCTTCATGCTCATCCACACGGATGGTGAGGAACCGCAGCACATCTTCGTTGATGCGTGTCTGGCGCTCAAGCTCTTCGACCACCGAACCGGGCGCATCGATATCAAGCATCACATAATGCGCTTTCCGGTTTTTCTGAATTTTATACGCCAGCGTGCGAAGACCCCAGGTTTCGGTTTTTACAACCTTGCCTTTGTTATCCTCGACGATTTTGGTGGCGGCTTCCGCCAGCGCATCGACCTGTGTCTGGGACAGATCCTGACGCGCCAGAAATATATGCTCATACTGAGCCATTGGCACTTACCTTATGTTACCGATCGCTGACGCCGCACCATGCAAGACGCGCCCCTCCGGCTTTCTGATTCCCCTAAGGGAAGCCGCGCAGTTAGGCGGGTTGCCATGCTAATGCAAGCGCGTTGTCGCCGCTGGGCCTACGCCGCCTCCATTGCAGCGATATGATCGGCAATGCCGTTTTGCAGACTGTAACGCATCGCGGCGCTGCGAAGGTCATCGTCCGGCGGCGATGTCAGCGCCAGATCGATATGATGCGCTATCGCCTCGTCCGTAGGCGGATCGACCACATGGCACCCCGCCAATGGCAACAACAGATCGCGCGCTGCGGGAAAACAATCCGTCGATACAACGGGGCAAGACGCCGCCAGCGCCTCCAGCACAACGGCGGGTAATCCTTCAAATACAGATGTCAGCGCAAATATATTCGCGTGGATATAATAGGCGGAAGGATCGGTCACATAGCCAGGCATGGACACGCGGCTATCCAAACCCAGCGCACTGGCCAATGCCGCGCATTCTGCTTTCAACGGGCCTTCACCGAGTATAACCAGATGCGTATCGGTATCTGTGACGCGGGCAAAGGCGCGGATCAGCAGATCGAAACGTTTCTGCTTTTCAAACCGGCCGACGCCGAGCACTATTTTTTTGCCGGGGAACGGTGATGGCATGTCGGTATCAGCCAGCATCGCGGGGGTGACATACGGATTGGCCACCGTACGCAATGTATTGGCGGCGCGCGGGAAATGCCCCTGCAACTCGCGTCGTTCGGCATCGCTGAGCACCAGCGTCACATCCGCCTTTTGAAACGCGAAATTATAGATTGCAGACCGGATTGTGCGTTTCAGCCATTTATGGTTCTTGCGTATAATTGGATTGGTTGTTTTCAGCGCCACCTTGGCATTGCAGCGTGACAGCATGGCAGCAGCGACGGTGATCCAGTTCATGTTATTCGCGCTCGACAGAATAAAATCAGGCTGCAATCTGTGTAGTGCCGATGCGCAATTTCGCAGATTGCTCCACAAATCCACCGCCCGCCGCCGCGACTTTTTCGATAGAAGCACAATGGTGACATCATCATCGATCAACGCCCGCATGGGGCCCACCGCATCACCGCCTTCGCTGAATATCATCAGCGTGACGCGGTATCCTGCCCGCGCGAACCCGCTCGCCAATATGCAAGCAACCCGGTCAATCCCCCCTTGCGTCAGCCGATGGATCGTGATGACGATACTTTTTGTGTCGTCCGCGCTTGTCATGCCCCGATACCGCCCCTGCTAAACCGCTGCTAATATCCCGGCTGCAAAAGCGCGCAGCGTATCATCGCGCGCGCCCATTATTACAATGCGATCGCCGGAACGCGCCAATTGCGTGATGGCCTCACCACAATCTTCGCGCGATGCGATATATTGCGCGCTGCCCCCCATTTCGCCGATGGCATCGACCACGCTTTGGCTGCCCACGCTGCGATCTGTGGTGCCGCCGAAATATACCGGATCGCACATGATAACTTCATCACCATCGGCCAGTTCGTTGGCGAAGGTTTGCGCCAGCTCCTGCCCCATTTTTTTAAGCGGGCCGAAACCATGCGGCTGGAAGAAAGCGATAATCCGGCCCGGAAATGCGCGCATTGTGGAAAGCGTAGCAGCGATCTTATCAGGATTATGCCCGAAATCGTCGATCACGGTAATGTCGTTCGATATGCCGACGATGTCGAAACGGCGGGCAAGACCGGTGAAGCCTTCGATGGCCGCTGCCGATTTGCGCAGCTTCACGCCCAGCGCATCTGCCGCCGCCAGCGCAGCAAGCGCGTTCATGACATTGTGGCGGCCCGGAACAGGCAGGCCAATTTCATGCGCTGCGCCGCGTGCAACCAGCGTAAAGCGGATCGAATGCGGCGCTTCAACAATATGCGTCGCGCGGAAATCCGCCCCCTCTCCGGTGCCGAAACTGATGGCATCGGCCAACGCCAGCTTTCCCGCCAGGCCGCGAGTTTCTGCATCATCGAGGTTATAAACCGTGCGCTTGGCAGCCTGTGCAAAATCGCCGAACAGACAGCGCAGTTCCTCCATGCTTTTATGATCGAGGCTGATATTGTTAAGCACCGCAACCTCTGGCTGGAACAGTGCGATCGAACCGTCACTTTCATCGACTTCGCTGACGAATAATTCTCCGGAGCCTACCCGGCTGCTGGCAAAGGGCGCGCCGCTGCCTGTAAAATTCTTCATCACCGCACCATTCATGATCGTGGGATCAAGGCCGCATTCGCTGGCGATCCAACCGATCATGCCCGTGACGGTAGATTTCCCGCTCGTCCCCCCGATGGCCACACTGCGCGGTGCCGCGTTGAACAAATCGGCGAGCAGCTCTGCGCGTGTCATGCGTTTGCAGCCTAGCGCGCGCGCCGCTGCAACATCGGGAACGCTGTCCTCTATCGCGGCGCTGGCCACGAGTATCTGATTGCCGGATGTCAGCCCGCTGCCGTCCTGCGCGAATAATTCCATGCCCTTGGCTCGCAACGCATCAAACTTCGCGCCAAGCCGCCCCTGATCAAGCGCGCGGTCAGAACCTGCCACCTGCGCGCCGCGTTCGGCCAATATGCTGGCCAATGGTTGCATTCCCGAACCGCCGATACCGCAAAAGAAATAGGAACTGTTTTTCGTCATACACCCCCGCTATTATCTGATGCAGAAATTTGCAATCCCGCATATGCCGTTATCACATAACGGAAAAGCTGGGTGACTTTGGATTGCTGACCCCGCATAAAGCCGCCATATCGGGAGAGAATGGCCAATGAAAATCGGAATTTGCGCGCCATCCACACCGTTTGCTGACAGCGACGCTGCAAAGGTCATCGCGCTCGCGGCAGAATATTTTCCGCGTGCACAGCTTATGTTCCACGATCAATGCTTTGCAAAGGCGGGGCATTTCGCCGGAACTGATGAAGTGCGGCTGGCCGCATTTTGTGAACTGGCGAATGATCCTGAAATCGGTGCCATATGGTTTGCGCGCGGCGGGTATGGCGCTTGTCGTATTGCCGGGGATGCAGCGGGGCAGATCGGCGAGGCTGCCCGCGGAAAAACCTATATGGGCTATAGCGATGCCGGCAATATGCTGGCAGCTTTATACCGCGCCGGAATTGGCTTTCCGGTGCATGGCCCGATGCCTGCAGACATCAGGCGAGAGGGCGGCGAAGCGGCGGTGCTGCGGGCGTTAGCATGGTTGGTTGCGCAGGATCGCACGACCCTAGATAGCAACATCGACCCCCGCCCGCATGCCGCGTTCAATGCCATGACGCTCGCCATGATGACAGGCACGCCGATCATGCCCGATCTGCAGGGACATGTGGTGATGATCGAAGAAGTAAGCGAATATCTATACGCGCTTGACCGTGCGATGTTTCATATCACGGGCAATCTGAAAGATGCAGGGATTGCCGGGATCAGGCTGGGCCGCGTGAGCGATGTGCCGGAAAATGACCGCCCGTTCGGCGAGGATGCCGAAGCCATTACGCAGCGATGGTGCAAGCTAACCGGAATTGCCTATTTGGGCCGCGCCGATATCGGCCATGATGCGGATAACAAGATTGTGCCGTTCGGCAATCGCGCAATTTAAATGTCGGACTTCAACAGCCAATCGCGGAAAATGCGTACGGCGCGGCGTTTGAACGCGCTTTGACGGCAGACGAACCAATAGCTGTAGGGGCTTTCGACCTCTTTGTTGAACAGCCGCGTGAGGCGCGGGTCTTTCGCATCGGACAGATGGCTGCCATGCATGATCGCAACACCCAGCCCGTTTGCCGCAGCCTCCAGCATTAAAGAGCCGCTGTCGATCTGGGAAATCGCCGCAGGCTTCAGCTTTGGCAGGCCGACCTCGCTACGCCATTTGTCCCAGATCAACGGCATATCGCTATGCACCAGCACGGTCTGATTTTTAAGATCAGACGGTTTTTCAAGCTGCTTGCTCTGTGCCAATTCTTCAGACGCAATCGCGTAGATGATATTCTGATCCAGCTTGATACTATACAGCTTGGGATCCACCTCTGCTGCAATGATGATGGCGACGTCCACGACATCGCCCAGCAGATTTTCCGCGTGATGCGAGGTATCGACATCGATACGTAATTTCGGGAACAATTTGCGCAATTCCGCCAATCGCGGGATCAATCGCTGCGTCGCAAACAAGGGCAGCACACCAAGCCGCAACCGGTATTCGCCGCCCTGTCCCGATAGCTCATCAATCGATTCCGCCAGCTGATCGAGCGCGGGTTCAACCGCCTCCATCAATGCCTGCCCGTCGCTGTTCAGCACCATTGCCTGTGCCTTGCGATCAAACAGTTGCTTGTCCATGAAATCTTCCAGCGCCTTTATCCGGCGGCTGAGCGCAGGGGGCGACAAGGCAAGTTCGCTCGCCGCCGCTTTTGCTGAACCCAGCTTGGCAACGCGCACGAATGCTTCGAGAGATCGCAATGGAGGCAGGCGCCTCATGATAAACTCCTTTTTCTGTTGCTGCTGTAATAGTGCAAGTTGCACATCGCGCAACTTCTTCGGCAGCCTTGTGACTTGATATAGCGTTCCGCAAGGCGCAACTGCAGATGGCCTTTTAGGCATCCTCTCCCAAGGATAATTCTCAGGGCCAGTCATTTGCGGCTGGCCCTTTTTTTTGCGAAATATCGCAGCTGCGGTGGCAATTTGACGTCGGGCATCCTATCTCCCCACCGATAAACGCCTAAGGAGTAAGGTTATGGCAAGCGAAGCCCCTGCTGAGGAAATTGTGCACAAATTACAGGTGGCAAACGCCAAACCAGAAGACAGCGGCCGCGGCCTTGCCCGTATTCCGCGCGACTATATGGCCAAACTTGGCATCGTGCAGGGTGACGTTATTGCGATCACCAGCAAGAACAGCACCGCGGCGCGCGCCGTTGATCCTTATGAAGAAGATGAGGGGCTGGAGATTATCCGGCTCGATGGATTGCAACGTGCCAATAGCGGCGCGGGCGCGGGCGACCATGTCGAGATCAGCAAAGCGGAATCCAAACCGGCACAGAAGGTTGTGCTGGCCCCGTCGCGGCGTGATATGCGGGTGCAAGGGTCAACCGATGCACTGCGCCGCAGCTTTGCCGGGCGCGTTCTGGTCGCTGGTGATATTGCAGCCACGCATGGCCAGCAGCGGGTGGCGCCCGATGATATGCCGCCGCAGCTGCGCCAGATGCTGGCTGCGCCTGCATTCGCGCTGGCCGAAATCCGGCTGACGGTCGTCTCCACCGTGCCAAAGGGCATCGTGCATGTCGATGGCGAGACAGAGATCGAACTGCGCACGGATTTTACCGAGGCCAAGGATTCGCGCCGGGCCGATGTCACCTATGATGATCTTGGCGGTATGGGCGAGACGATAGAAAGCCTGCGCGAGATGGTGGAGCTGCCGCTGCGCTATCCTGAATTATTTACCCGTCTGGGCGTTGATCCGCCGCGTGGCGTGCTTTTGCATGGACCGCCGGGAACAGGCAAAACGCGGCTGGCACGCGCTGTCGCCAACGAAAGTGATGCGGAATTTTTCCTGATCAACGGCCCTGAGATTATGGGCAGTGCCTATGGCGAATCCGAAACCAAACTGCGCGAAATTTTCGAACAGGCAACGGCAGCTGCGCCGTCGATCCTGTTTATTGACGAGATTGATTCGATAGCGCCGAAGCGCGGACAGGTGCAGGGCGAAGCTGAAAAGCGGCTAGTCGCGCAGCTGCTGACGCTAATGGACGGGGTGGAACCGCGCACCAATCTGGTCGTAATCGCCGCCACCAACCGGCCGGAAGCGATTGACGAGGCGTTACGGCGGCCGGGCCGTTTCGACCGTGAAATCATAATCGGCGTGCCGGACGAAAGCGGGCGGCGCGAGATATTGGCGATCCACACGCGCGGTATGCCGCTTGCCGAAGATGTCGATTTGAAGAAACTGGCCAGCACCACATATGGCTTTGTCGGTGCTGATCTATCAGCGTTGACGCGCGAGGCCGCGATCGAAGCGGTGCGCCGTATCATGCCGAAACTCGATCTTGAAAGCGGAACGATCCCGCCGGAGGTGCTCGAAGAACTCGAAGTCCGGCGCGGCGATTTTATGGAAGCGATCAAGCGCGTTCAGCCGTCGGCCATGCGCGAGGTTATGGTGCAGGCTCCCGATGTTGGATGGGCCGATATCGGCGGGCTGGATGAAGCGCAGATGCGTTTGAAAGAAGGCGTCGAATTGCCGCTGAAAAATCCCGAAGCCTTCACGCGGCTCGGTATTCGGCCAGCGAAAGGATTCCTGCTATACGGCCCGCCCGGCACCGGCAAAACCCTGCTTGCAAAGGCAGCGGCGCGCGAATCCAACGCCAATTTCATTGCGACCAAATCATCGGATCTGTTGTCCAAATGGTATGGCGAGAGTGAACAGCAGATAGCGCGCCTGTTCGCCCGCGCGCGGCAAGTTGCGCCCTGCATCATTTTCATTGACGAGATTGACAGTCTTGCCCCTGCGCGCGGGCGGGGCATGGGCGAACCGCAAGTGACCGAACGGGTGGTGA
>ENA-ORXU01002752-ORXU01002752.1-marine-metagenome-genome-assembly--contig:-NODE-2752-length-11614-cov-2.769091_pt1 | contig 11614 bp, 7 predicted proteins | sample MGYA00237869_ERZ511484 | MGnify/ENA metagenome assembly ERZ511484 | reverse complement strand
TACGATCCCGCGACCAACTGGCCGTGCTCGTCATAGGCCGCGTTCTCCAGCATCGCCTGCCCGAGACCCTGCGCCAGCCCACCATGGACCTGACCTTCGACGATCATCGGGTTGACGACATTGCCGAAATCGTCCGACGCGCTGAGGGCCACGATCTCGACCTTGCCGGTTTCGGGACAGACCTCGACTTCGCAGAGATAGGAGCCTGCGGGGTAGGTGAAGTTCTTCGGGTCGTAGAACGCCGTCTCCTCCAGTCCCGGTTCGATCTCTTCGATGGGGTAGTTGTGAGGGACGTAGGCGGCGAGGGAAACGTCGGCGAAGGCCTTGGCCTTGTCGGTGCCTGCGACCTTGTACTGACCGTCCTCGAACACGATGTCGCTTTCTGCGGCTTCCAGCAGATGCGCGGCGATCTTCTTGCCCTTCGCGACGACCTTGTCGACGGCCTTCACGATGGCGGAGCCACCGACCGCGAGGGAGCGCGAGCCGTAAGTTCCCATGCCGAACGGGATCTTGTCGGTATCGCCGTGGACGATCTCGATCTGGTCCTCGGGGATGCCAAGCGCATCGGAGACGACCTGTGCGAAGGTAGTCTCGTGGCCCTGACCATGGCTGTGCGAGCCGGTCATGACGGTGACGGACCCGGTCGGGTTCACGCGGATCGTCGCCGCCTCGTACAGGCCCGCCCGCGCGCCGAGCGCCCCGACGAGGGAGGACGGGGCGATGCCGCAGGCCTCGATATAGCAGGAAATCCCGATCCCGCGCAGCTTGCCCCGGCTGGCGCTCTCGGCCTTGCGGGCCGCGAAGCCCGCATAATCGGCCATCTTCATCGCCGATTCGAGCGTCGCGTCGTAGTCCCCGGTGTCGTATTGCAGCGCGACGGGGGTGTCGTACGGGAAGCTGCGGATGAAGTTCTTGCGGCGGATTTCCGCCTGGTCCATCCCCATTTCCTGCGCGGCCTTGTTGATGATCCGCTCCAGCAGATAGGTCGCTTCGGGGCGACCGGCACCGCGATAGGCATCGACCGGCACGGTATTGGTGAACATCGCGCGCACCCGCACGTGGACCGCCGGGGTCAGGTACTGACCGGCGAGCAGGGTGCCGTGCAGCCAGGTCGGGACGCAGGGGGCGAACGTCGAGAGATACGCGCCCATATTGGCCAGCGTATCCGCGCGCAGGGCGAGGAACTTGCCGTCGGCATCCATCGCCAGTTCGGCCTTGGTCACGTGGTCGCGGCCATGGGCGTCGGAGATGAAGGCTTCGGAGCGATCCGACGTCCACTTGACCGGGCGGCGAATCTGGGCGGATGCCCACGTGACGAAGGCTTCCTCGGCGTAGTGGAAGATCTTCGTGCCGAAGCCGCCGCCCACATCGGGGGCGTAGACGCGCAGCTTGTGCTCGGGGATCGAGAGGACGAAGGCGCCCATGAGCAGGCGGATGACGTGGGGGTTCTGGGACGTGGTGTAGAGCGTGTAGTGATCCGCATCCTCGTCGTAATCGCCGATGGCGCAGCGCGGCTCCATCGGGTTGGCGACGAGGCGGTTGTTCACGAATTCCAGCGTGGTGACATGGGCGGCTTCGGCGAAGGCCTTGTCCGCCGCCTCGCCATCGCCGAGTTCCCAGTCGTAGCACATGTTGTCGGTCGCTTCGTCATGCACGGCGGAGCCGAGATCATGGGCGGTGCGCATGTCGACGACGGCGGGCAGATCGGTCAGGTCGACATCGATCATCTCGGCGGCGTCGCGGGCCTGCTGGTAGGTTTCGGCGACCACGACGGCGATGGGGTCGCCCACATGGCGCACCTTGCCGATGGCGAGGATCGGGTGGGCCGGTTCCTTCATCGGGTTGCCGTGCTTGTCGGTGATCTCCCAGCCGCAGGGAACCCCGCCGAGGCCCGCCGCCTCGATATCCTTGCCGGTGAAGACGCGCACGACGCCGGGGGCGCTGTCGGCGGCACTGGTATCGACGCCGTTCAGCGTCGCATGCGCGCTCCAGGAGCGCAGGATATAGGCGTGGGTCTGGCCGGGGCGGTTCATGTCGTCGGTGTAGCGACCCCTGCCCTTCAGGAAGCGCGCGTCCTCGCGGCGCTTCATCGATCCGCTTACTGCATTGTCCTTCGCCATGTGGTTTTCCTCCCGAGAAAATGGCTTTGCGCGCCGTTCGGTCGTCGTCGCCCTTGACCCGGTGGCGCATGCCCGGGAGTGGCCGTTATCGTCCTATTCGGCGGCCTGACGCGCGCCCGACAGGGTCGCGGCGGCGGATTGCGCGGCCTTCACGATATTGTGGTAGCCGGTACAGCGGCAGATATTGCCCTTCAGCCATTCGCGGATCTCGGCCTCGGTCGGCTGGGCATTGACGCGCAGGAGATCCGCGATCGACATCACCATGCCGGGGGTGCAGAAGCCGCATTGCAGGCCGTGTTCCTCGTGGAACGCCTGCTGCACGACGCCGAGCGTGCCGTCGTCATTGGCCATCCCCTCGATCGTCGCGACCGTGCCGCCGTCGCAGGCGGAGGCGAAGACGGTGCAGCTCTTGACGCTTTCGCCGTTCACGTGGACGACGCAGGCCCCGCATTGCGAGGTGTCGCAGCCGACATGGGTGCCGGTCATCTTCAGTTCGGTGCGCAGGAAATCGACGAGCAGGGTATTGCCCCGGGCCTCGCCGGATTTCTGCTTGCCGTTCACCGTCATCGAGATCGTCGCCATTGTCACTCCCTTGGGATGCTCGTTGGCATCCTCTTCCTGTCGTTTGGTCGAATCGGTAGCATGGGGCGGGCGTGCCGCCCATGCGTCACAAAATCCAGAGGATCAGCAGCAGCACGATGATGCCGATGATCCAGAGATACCAGGGCTGGCCCAGCGGCCCGATCCGGGGGGCCTTGGCTTCCTCGGCGGCATAGCCCTTGCCGGTGGTCCAGGCATCCTCGGCCCCGCCCTTCAGTTCGGTATAGGCCTCCGAAGCGTTGGTCTTGGCGTCGTTCCACTCGGCGCTCGCGCGTTCGGTGTCGCCCTCGACCCGGGCGCGGGCGGCGTCGTAGACATCCTGCGCGCTGTCGCGGGTTTCGGAGGCGGCGCGGGTGAGGTGGTTCTTGGTATCGTCCCAGGATTTCGCCTCGTCCACGTCGCCGCCCGCCGCGATCACGCGCTCGCGGGCCGAGTCGTGCGCGCCGTCGAACGTGTCCTGCGCCCGGGCCGCAAAGCCGCTGACCGCCGCGCCGATTCCGCCGGCAGCCGCCGCCCCTGCCGCCATTCCGGCCCCCGAAATTCCGCCCCCGGAACTCGCCGACGCGGATGACCCGTCTGCGGCGGATGCCGAGGAACTCAGGTCGCGGGCGGTATCGCCCACGGTGTCGCGCGCCCCGTCCATCGCGGTGCGGGAGGCATCGACGGCCTGGTCGCCCAGCGCGGAACCCTGCGCCTGTGCGTCGGACGCCGTGGCGGCGACCCGATCGCCGACCCGGTCGACCGCCGCCCGGGCATCGTCGCCGGCCTGTCCGGCGGCAGCGCGAACATCGTCGCCGGCCTGCCCGGCGGCGGCGCGAACATCGTCGCCCGTCGCGCCGACATGGTCCCTGACCTGGCCGACGGCGGCATCCGGATCGAAACTGCCGGACATCGTGGAGAGATTGCCGGCCACGTCCGAGGTCACGCCGTCCGCACCCTGCGATCCTGCCGCCCGCGCGGCGGCGAAATCGGCGGAGACCTGGCCTTCGGACGGGCCGCCATCCACCGACGAGACGTCGATATCGCCGATATCGGGATCGTCCATGTCGATATCCCCGGCACCGGTTCCGATGGCGGGATTCAGCATCCGGTCGGCGGCGGCATCGTGCAGCGCGCCGGTACGGGCATCGACGCCCGCCCGCGCGCTCTGCGCCGTCTCGCCGGCATAGGCCGAGGCGGTCGCCCCGGCGGCCCCGACCGCGCCCGCCGCCATCGTCGCCCCGCCCGAAATCGCCTCGGGTCCACCGGCGAAGGCCGTAGCGGACGCGCCCGCATCGCCGGAAACGGTACCCGCCTGCGCGGTGCCGGCATACGCGGCCCCGCCCGATCCGGATTCGACCGCATCCTTGAAGTTCGAGAAGAAGCTGTTGATCATCTTCTGCGCCACGCCGTCGATCAGGCGCGAGCCGAGCTGCGCCAGCTTGCCCGCCACCGACGCCTCGGCATCGTAGGAAAGCTGCGTGCCGCCCTCCACATCCGTCAGCGTGACCAGCGCGCCGCCCTTGGCCATGCCCGCGACGCCGCCCTTGCCGTCGCCGGTCAGGCGCAGGCTATGGCCCTCGACCACGTCGCTGAGATTGACGACGCCCTTGAAGGTCGCGGAGACCGGGCCGACCTTCTGCTTGACGACGGCATCGTACTGGGTGGGAGAAGTCTTGTTCATCTCCTCGCAGCCGGAAATGCACTGTCTGAGGATTTCCGGGTCGTTGATCGCATTCCAGACCGCCATGCGATCCGCCGCGATGACCTGTGCGCCTTCGAGTTTCATGTCTCTACTCCCATTACCGCTCGTTTCCCGTTACCGCTCGTTCCGGTTCGCGTATTGCGAGGAAACGCGCCGAAGCCCCTTCGGACCTTAGTAAGACGCTTCCGCCCTTTGCAACGTTAATCGCAAGGGTGCGCCCTGTCATGGCGTACCATGTCCCGGGTATCGGGACGGCGTCAACCGTCTCGCCGCTTTCGGCCCTGCCGATGGGCGCTCCGGTACCGGCATTTCGCCCCCTCCGGATCCGCTCGCCGGCGTGTCTTCGCGGTCCCGGACCGGTACGACACCGGGTACAAGCTGTTGACAGACACGACCGCCGCGTGCACGGACAATGTACGGGAACGGGGGGAGAGCGTGTCGTGATCCGGGTTTACGGTCGTGAGACTTCGAGTAATGTGCAGCCGGTCATGTGGCTCTGTGCCGAACTGGGGCTGGAGGTCGAGCGTCTCGACGTGGGCAGTGCCTTCGGCGGAACCGACACGGCGGAATTCCTCGCGATGAATCCGATGGGCCGCATCCCGGTCCTCCAGGACGGCGACCTGACGCTGTTCGAGAGTCAGACGATCCTGCGCTATCTGGCCTCCGAATACGGGCGCGATGCCCTGTGGAGCGGCAATGCCCGCATCCGCGCGCCCCAGGACCAGTGGATGGAATGGGCCAAGCAGAACGTCGCGGCGGAGTTCAATTACAAGGTCTTCTGGCAACTGGTGCGGACCCCGGCATCGGCGCGTGACCATGCGTTGGTGCAATCCGGGATCGAGGCCGTAAAGGCTCTCATGCCCATGGCGGATGACCGGATCGCGCGGCAGGGATGGCTGGGCGGCGAGACGATCTCGTTGGCGGATTTCACTTTCGGGGTTCAGCTCTACCGCTATTACACCGTCGATTTCGAGCGCCCGAAGACACCCAATCTCGATGCCTATTATGCGCGTTTGCAGGAGCGCGAGCCGTATCGGACCCACGCGATGATCTCCTACGAGGCCCTGCGCGTCCCCGGCGCATGATCGACGGTCGTTCGGGCGTTGTTGCCGATGGCCGGTAAGGGTAACGTCCGCGCATGATCGCGCGCCTCGCCCTCCTTCTGATTCTCGCCATGGGCGCATCGGCATCCGCACAGGATGCGGTGACGCCCGATATCGTCATGGAAACGACCGACCTGACGGATGCCGCGACGGGCGAGAGCGGCCCCTTCCCGCCCGGCTCCGGGATCGACATCGTGATGCGTCTGCGCAACCGGGGCGACGAGGCCGTGAACCTGCGCCGCATCGTATTGCGGGCGTCATCCGCGCTGTCTGTAGTCGACCCCGTCACCGATGGTCTCGACAATGACGATGACGGGATGGTGGACGAGGCGGACGAAGCCTTCCAGCGCCGTGACGATGACGGCGTCGCCTGGCGTCTGATCGGAAACGGGCTTCGCCTCGAACCGGGTGCGCGGCTGACGCGCTCGGTTCGGGTGGCGGTGCGCGACACGGCCTTGCCGGGAACATCCGGCGTCCTGTCCTTCTCCGCCGGATCGACTCTGTCCGAGGGCGCGCGCAGCAGGCCCCAGCGCACGTTGCATCTTTTCCCGGTGCCATTCACGCCGCCTACCCTGACCCTCGCATCGAACGCGACGGCAGGGATCGGGCTGGCCGACGACCCGATACTGGCCGCTGCGATCATCATTCCGGGCGGCGTTCTTTCCGATGCCGTCGTGACGCTCGACCTGCCGCCTGCGATGGGCGGTATCGAGATCGAGCGGATGCGCATCGGAACCGCCATCGAGTGCAGCCGGGAGGAGGCACCGGAGATCGCGGCTAGGACAATGATACTGCGGCTCGGGCGCTGCCGGATCGATCCCACGGCGACGGCGCGGGACCGGACGGTCCGCTTCTCGCTCGCGACGACGGTGACGGATGTCTCACCCGATGCGAGCGATGCGGAAATCGAGGATTGGCGTGATCTGACCGCAACGCTCGCTCTGCGCAATGGCGATGTCAGGCTGGGCCGTACCGTCATGGATGCGGCCCTGCACGGTCCTCTGGTTCGCGTGGAAACCGCACTGCCCGCCGGGAAATCCTATCGTCCCGGCGATGAGGTCGTTGCGACGCTGCGCATCCTGAACCGGGGCGACGAGCCGTATTCGGAGCCGCGACTGCGCGTTACGAATAACGAGACCTTCCAATGTCGAAGCCTGTCCGTCGGTGACGACGGAACGCCGAAGGCCTGCGACGATGGTGTTCTTTTGCAGCCTCGCATCGAGCCGGGCGAAACGCTGGACATCACCCTCCGGGCCATGCTGCGCAAGGATGCGCTGATCGATGCCGATCCTGGGCTGGAACTGGAGATCGCCGGTGGGGAAGGGCCTGTCTCGTCGAGTACGCCCGTCGTCATGGCTCCCCATTCCGCTCCGCGCATCGCGGTCGCCGATCTCGGCGAGTGGCGCAAGGACGTCAAGGTCACGACTGCGGCAATCGGAGAGACGGCGCGGCTGCGTGTTTCGGGGACATTGCCCCCCGGTCGCTATCGCGGTGCGGTCCGTCTGCTCGCGCGGGTGATCGATGCGCGGACGGGCGTACCGGTGGCCCCCGCCAAGCTGACAGCCGGACGACCCAAACTCTCCATCCTCACCATCGATGGATCGCAGGTCGGGCAGGCGGTACCGATGACCCAAAGCAGCGATACGATCTGGTCCTATCAGGTGCTTCCCTTCGACCTGCGCGACGAGGAAGAGAGTGCCGACGAAGTCCGTTCCTTCATCGCGAGCGTCGATATCACCCTCGCCGACGATCCGGCGCTCAGGAGTGCGCGCCTGCTGGAGATCGTCGCCGAGTCGACCGCCTATGGCGACAGCACCGTTCCGGGCAGTGAGTGGATCGAAGTCCTGATTACCGAGCCGGACCTGCGTCTGAAGCTCTTTTCGCTCGACGATGACCGGGTCATCCATCCGGGCGAGGCGCTCGGCATCGCATCGCTGGTATGCAATTACGGAGATAGCCCCGCTTTCGGGACGACGCTGGTCGTCGATCTTCCGACGAGGATCGATCCGACCTCCGGGGATACCCGAAAGCGGGCCTTCACGGTGCCGCTGAAGGATGTGAGCGTGATGGACGTGGCCGACGTTCTGGCCGAGGCAACCGTCCCCGAAGGCTCGGTTCTGCGGACGGAAGCATCGGCGGTGATGCTCGATATCGGCGATACGGCCCTCGAACCGGACCGATGCGTGGGGATCGAGGTCGAGGGGCCGCTCGGGCCGGACCGCATCGCGGTATCGGCGACCGTGGACGTCGTCGGTTCGCTCGATTCCTATGCAGGCAGTGCCGACCCGGATCGGGCGCGGCGCTATCCGGGGATGGAGACGCCGCCCCTGCGCTTCCTGGCCCCTGCAATCCGCTTCGGTCCCTCGACGACGATCCAGCTCGGGGATGACCGGCGGATCGCGCATCTCGTGGAGCTGGCCGTGCCGTCATGGCTCGGACCCTTCCGCGTATCGCTGTCGCCCGAAAGTTCGTCGGCGCTGGACTGGGGCCTCTTCGAGCGCGGGGCGGACGGGCAACTCGCGCAATGGCTCGACGGAACCGCATTCTCCTCCGGCTCGACGGTGGAGGTCGTGATGCGGACGTCTGCGCCGGACCGGTTGCCGCTCGGCTGGGTCGATACTTCGCGCCTGCGCGCCGTGGTGCTGACCGAGGACGGGCGCAGCTTCGTCTCGACCCTGCGCATCGTGGTCCGCAGCGGCACCGGCTCTGCCCGTGCCATCGGCACCGACAAACGGGTGGCGCTCGATCGCGATTGCGACGGATCGCTTGCGGACGAGCATGTTCAGGATGCCGTCTTCGAGCCGGTGAAGGACGCCTCGCCCGGCGATTGCCTGATCGTGCGGATCGCATTCGAGAATACCGGGTCGAAGGAAGTGGAGCGCATCGTGATCCGCGATGCGATCTCGGACCGGACGACTCTGCTGTCAGGGTCTCCGACCGTGCGGATTGCGCCGGAACCGCTGGACCATATGACACCACCCGATCCGGCACGCGGGATACTCGAATGGGAATTCGAGGGGCTGTTCCGTCCCGGTGCCGTCGGCGAGGTGGAATACAACCTGCGCCTCAACCCTTCCCCCAGAAAGTCGCTGCCATGACAGACGAATCCTACCGCACGGCCCGCCTGCGACCGAACAAGGGCAAGGCATATCTCGGCGGCCATCCGTGGGTCTACAAGGACGAACTGGTTCTCGACCGGCGCACCGGGTCCATCGAGCCGGGTACGCCGGTCATTCTGGAGGATGCCAAGCGCGTTCCCGTCGGCGTGGTCGCGTTCAATGCCGGGTCCGGCATCGCCGCGCGCGATCTGGACCGCGATCCCGGCGCGATCATCGATGCGGCCTGGATCGCCGCGCGTCTGAACCGCGCGTTGGCCGTGCGCGAACGCCTCTATCCCAAGCCGTTCTACCGGCTGGTCCATGCCGAAGGGGACGGGCTGCCCGGCCTCGTGGTGGACCGGATGGGCGACCTGCTGGTGATCCAGCCGAACACGGCCTGGGCAGAGACGATGCTGCCCGAAATCCTCGCCATTCTCGACGACCTGCTGAAACCCGACACCGTCGTCGTGAACCGCGATTCGCGCGGGCGGACGCAGGAAGGGCTGGAGGCGGGGCGCGAGACGGTGCGCGGGGCGCTGGACGGTCCGGTGACGATCGAGACGGCTTTCGGACCGCTCTATGCCGATATCGAATCCGGGCAGAAGACGGGGGTGTATTTCGACCAGTTCCCGAACCATGCCTTCCTGGCCTCGCTGGCCAGGGACAAGCGGGTGCTGGATGTCTTTTCGCATACCGGCGGTTTTGCGCTCGCTGCGCTGGGCGCGGGGGCGTCCGGGGCCGTGGCGGTGGACGGCTCGGCAAGGGCGCTGGAGCTTGCAGGGCGGGCGGCGCAGGATGCGGGATACGGGGATCGGATGGTCCTGCGGCAGGGCGACGCCTTCGACACCATGCGCGCGCTGACGGCGGAAGGTGCGACCTTCGATATCGTGGTCTGCGATCCGCCTGCCTTTGCGCCGCGCAAGGAAACGCTGGACGCGGGACTGCGCGCCTATGAGCGGGTCACGCGGCTCGCGCTGCCCCTCGTGGCGGAGGGGGGTATCCTGACCGTCTGCTCCTGTTCCCATGCCGTGACGCCCGATGCCCTGATGGGAACGGCGATGCGCATGTTCCACCGGGGCCATCGCCGCGCGCGGTTGATCCATTCCGGGCGGGCCGGGGCCGACCATCCGGTGCATCCGGCGCTGTCCGAAAGCGGCTATCTGAAAGTCCTCGTCTTCGCGCTGGACTGAATTCTCGCGTCATTCCCTTGAAGGCGGGGATCGTGCCCCGATCATGCAGATGCCGGCCTGCGCGGGGCGTGACGGACTACGTGCTGGACCGATTACGAAAGGACTTTCCATGTTCTATGAACCCAAGGACGGCCATGGCCTGCCCCACGACCCCTTCAAGGCCATCGTCGCCCCGCGTCCGATCGCGTGGGTGTCGAGCCTGAGCACCGAAGGGGTCGCCAACCTCGCGCCCTACAGCTTCTTCAATGCGGTCGCCGATGCACCGCCGATGCTGATGATCTCCAGCTCGCCGGTGCCGAGCAACGAGGACAAGGATACGCTGACCAATATCCTGAACTCGGGCGAATTCGTGGTGCATATCGTTCCCCACGCCATGCGCGATGCGATGAATGCGACCTCGGGCAGCTACCCCCATAACGACGACGAGTTCAAGCGGGCGGGGCTGGAGAAAGCGCCCTCCAGCATCGTCGCGCCCCCGCGCATTGCGGATGCACCCATCGCGATGGAATGCCGTCATCATATCGATGTCGGCTTTCCCGGCCAGAACGGGGTGCGCGGCTATCATGTCATCTTCGGCGAGGTGGTCGGCATCCATATCGCCGACGAGGTGCTGGTCGACGGGATACTCGACGTGACGAATTACAAGCCGCTCGCGCGGCTGGGGTACAAGGATTATTCGACGGTGCGGGACGTCTTCTCGCTGGATCGTCCGAAGGTGTAGGCGTCAGCGCACCTCGATATCGACGCGCTGGACCGGGTCTTCGGGGGTCGTGCGGGCGAGATCGATGTGGAGAAGGCCGTCCAGCAGCGATGCGCCGCTGACATCGACGCCTTTCGCAAGGGCGAAGCTGCGCTCGAAGCCGCGTGCGGCGATGCCCCGGTGGAGATAGGCGCGTTCGTCTTCGGAGGGCTGCATCCCGCGCACGACGAGGCGCTGGCCTTCGACCGTGACGGACAGAGCTTGCGGCCCGAAGCCCGCCACGGCCAGCGTCACGCGCCATGCTTCGGGGCCGTTCTCCTCGATATTGTAGGGCGGATAGCCTGCGCCTTTCGAGGCACCGTCGATCAGGCGCTCGATTTCCTCGAAGCCGAGCAGCAGCGGATTGCCTGTGAACGGGTTGCGCGTCATGGCGCTCGCTCCATCATGTCGCGCTTCGGTAGGGAAGCGGAGATGTTTCGTGGTATAACGCAGGATTGAAAGGGTGTCTCTTTCTCCGTCGACCCTCGGGAACTAGATACCATGCTGAGTGCAACAATCCGGATACCATCCATGAAACGCCTCCTCGCGCTGCTCCTTGCCCTTGCTCCGACCGTCGCGTCGGCGGCACCGGAGACGCTCGCCCGCGTCGATACGGAGTTCGTGAAATCGGGGATCGTCGCGGAGGATTCCGTGCTGGTGCCGGGGGTGCCGTCCCGGCTGGCTCTGGCCATGGACATCAAGGCGGGCTGGCACACCTACTGGAAGAATTCGGGCGATAGCGGCCAGCCGGTCGAGATAACCTGGACGGTGCCGGACGGCGTGGAAATCGGCGCGTTCGAATGGCCCGCCCCGCATCGCCAGCCCTTTCCGCCAATGATGAATTACGGGTATTCCGACCGCGCCGTCTTTACGATGCCCATGTCCGTGGCGAAGGACTGGCCCGCCGGAAAGCCCGTCGATCTGAAGGCCGAGATCTACTGGCTCGTCTGCGAGATGGTCTGCATCCCCGAACGGGGCGAAGCGTCGTTTTCGATCCCCACCGGCGAAGAGGCGGTGCAGAATGCGAGCGCCGTGTCGCTTTTCCGCGAAGCGGTGGACATGCGCGCGGCGGCCAGCCCG
>ENA-ORXU01002750-ORXU01002750.1-marine-metagenome-genome-assembly--contig:-NODE-2750-length-11620-cov-5.599498_pt1 | contig 11620 bp, 15 predicted proteins | sample MGYA00237869_ERZ511484 | MGnify/ENA metagenome assembly ERZ511484 | reverse complement strand
GCGGCAGTTGCACGGCGCCTCCCCTACACCTCCGCTGATGGGGGGCAAGCGGCCGCTCGTCGGCGCCACAACGGCCAGCGCAGCGGTGACAGCATCAGCAGCAACCTTGCTGCAGCGTGGGACGCTGGTCACCCTTTCGCTGTGTTGCGCCAGCAGCGCGACTGGGACGCCGACAGGGCGACGTGCCAGCCCGCCAGTTTAGGTTGACTGCGACGGGCACGGGCAAAACAACCGCCGCCACTGGCATTACGGCCCCCGCCACCACAATCCGCGGCGCCCCCAGCCGCTGCGGCAGTGCTCCGCAACCGACGCCGCCGCCACCGCTGCGGCAACCGCCGCGACGGCAATGCCCCCCCAGGCCGCCACATCCGCTGCTACCCGTCGCGCCGCCGCCGCCAGCCGCGGCAGCACGCCGCCAACGCCACCACGACAATGGCTGCGACGAAGGCGGCTCCCGCGATGACGGCACCGTCCTCAGCAGACGGCGCACCCGCTGCGGCCGTTTGATGGTCGCGGGAGGGTGCTAAGCGGCACCCAAGTCCACCGACTGCTGCAGAGGGCTTGCGGGTGCTACCCGTCCGCGCTGCGCCAGCGGCCGTTGCGGCCGCCAAGTGGAGGTGCCGACGCCCGCGGCGAAGCTGCTGCGCCTCACTACGGGTACCTGGTCCTCGCGCTCTGCCTTCGTGGGCGCGGATGCGGTGCCACGGAGGCGGCAGCGGCGGCAGTCACGCGGGCGGCCACACGATGGAGAAGTCGCCATTCGGATACATCTCTCGGGGCGGGCGGGCGGTGGCGGTCGAAGGGTAGCGAGGTCGAGAACGCTGTCCAACGCTGCCCGGCTTCTGAGAGCGTGTAGGGCCGGGACGACTCACGCCACCGGATGGTGCCGACTACAGGACTGCAGAGCGCGCTGAGTCGTCGGCCATCGACGCGCCCGCCCCGTTCCCCGTATCGCCCGCTTCCCCGCTCTTGGAAAGCTGCGTTCGTTTCTTCCGCGGCTGCACCACGGCATGGCGGCGGCTGCAACGGTGGCGGCGGCCTCCGCGCACAGGGCCTGTTGGGACGCGGGGAGCAACTACACGGTGGTCCCCCCGCGGCCTCGGCACTTAGGCAGCGGTGGGGAGTTGCGAGCGGGCTTTCTCGTGCTCTCCGCAGCCGGCCGCACCTCCTGCCACGCGCCACCGTCTGGCCCGACGGCCGGGCGGCGGTTTGCACGGTGGGTGCGCTTCACCCAGGAGGGCGCGCCTGAGGCGGTCGACTGAGTGGACAAGGAGAGGTGAGCGGAATGAGTGAAGGGCCGCCGGGACCCGAGCGGTTGGCTGGAGGGAGCCGAGGCGCAGGGCGGAGCGGCGGCGGGTCACCTTCCCGACGGCCGCAGGCGAGGGCCGCGGCGCGTGCAGGCTGGGAGGCCCGACTGCGGGCGAGTGCCGAGGGAGGGGCGAGCACCGTCTGGAGGTGTACAAGTAGATTGCGTCCGAGGGCTAGCCTCGGGCGCGGAGAGAAGAGAACAAGCTTTACGTTGGACTAGACACTCGACACTGACCCTGCGGGTGCGACGCGACGGGCACGACGGACGCGACCGGCGCGGGGCAAAGAGCTTCTAACAGGGCCGCCGCCCGCCGTCGGCCAACCAACTACGTGGGAGTTGGCCGCGTCGACCACCACCGACGACCGTGCCGCCGCTGCGTGGCCGCACGGCCGCGGCCGCCGCGGGCACTGGATCCAGGTTTTGCTCCGCCGCCACTGTCAGCGGCACGGCCACCTGCTCGCGCACGGGCGAAACTCGGGGTTGGGGGGGGGGACCACCCTCGAACCCCTTGCTGCTCGCCGCGTGCGGCCAACCTTTGTCTAGCTGCAAGCAAGGCCGCCAACGCCCGCCAAAGGCGGACCCGCCGCCGCGGGCCGCCTGATTTTGGGCGCTTCTCTGGCGAAGGCTGACGCCCACGGCGCGCGCGCGCAATCGACTAGCTTTCAGCATTCTCGGTGGCCGCATCCGGCGCGGCGTCCGCCGTCACCCAATGTAACCGCTGTCGGCCCTGATGTGTCCACCCTCACGCGGCGTCGCGCGCACAGTCCGTGCTTTTTCTGCCCTGTTGCGCTGCATCACTCGTCGAAGCGCCGAATGCGGCAGTGACGCTGCCCGCCGTTCACGATGCCGGCGGCCACCGGCGACGGCGCCACTGGTCGGTCGCCAATCTTGGGTGGGCCTGAAGCGGCTCACGTGCGCGACAGCAGTGCGTCAGCCTGCCGGCCGATGTACTTGAGGGCGAGGCTGGGTGCCAGGACGCGCGACGTCGAGCTGTTAGGGACCATAAGAACCACCTTTGCTCTGTTCGCGTTGCGAAGGTTCGCTCTGCCGGCCAAGACAGGCCGCTGGCTAGCATACTCGCCATCTTTTCCAGTAGCGTTTCCCTGTTGCAGACTTCGGGTAGAGCGTCTCTGTGGCGATCCTGTCACTCAGGCCTGAAACGTGAGCCGGAAGAGCAGCGCAGATTTCGAGAGATGTGATAGTGCGGATGCTGCCATGACGTGTGCATGTGGTACAAGCTGTCGAGCTAGCGCCGTACGCGAAATCTCTCCTGCCGGCAGATCTGTGGCCAGGATACTGGCCTGCATGATCACTGTACAGCTGCAACGAAGGCCGAAGATCGCTTTATCCCCGAGAGAGCTCCAGCAGTTGTGGAAATCGGATCGTAAACTACTCCGTTTCATGACCGATGTAGCTCCAAACTAATTCCGGCAGGTCGATCTGTATCAACTTTTGCCAATATTGGGGCGCAACAGCGACAAAGGAGGTACTGAAAACGGGGCGCACAACGGAGCTTGCTGCGCTGCACATGTCGCCTGTGACGATGGGAAATTATGGAACGCACCTCGCATCACCTTGTTGGACATCGTCACAGTCTGATACACAGTCTCGACAAATGACGCCGAGTAGGCGACCTCGAAGACCCGGACAGTTTCTCTGTATTGTCTTTCGAACGAGGAAGTGACTGCTGACCTCGATGGCCAGGCCACTCTCTCCTGCGGTGCGGCGCACGGGCTCCTCGAAAACAGCTGACTGTGCACGTCATGTTCCGCTTTACAGTCAGATGGCAGAAAACCGTGGTCCACGCCATCTCGTGGCGGGGTATCCGTGGTGACAGCTGCCAATATCTTGACAATCTTGTCCGCCATCATGGCGCCATCACAGCGGCCGGATTTGTCAGGATATGGACAGCTGTCACTGCGGACACCCCACAACGAGATGGCGTGGACCACATTGTTCTGCCATCTGACTGTAAAGCGGAATGGGATGCTGATCCTTGACAACACTCCGCGGCTCGCTCTGGACATTCTGCAACGATACGGAAACGTCAGGCACAGACGGGGTGGGCACCTCATCAGCGGTTGCCCAGTGAGATGGCTCTGATGAGAAAGTCAGCCCCGACGTGGCTCTCAGATGGTAGGTTGGTTCACAAACTCCGTTCCTCCGCTCCTCCGCTCCGCCAGTCCAACCCTTAGTAACGTGGCTCAACGTCAGGCTTCCACAGTTTTACGGCACTGACAGATGATCCAGGTCAAAACTTGCAGGCATTCGTGCCAGACTCTCGCAACAAATCGAATCGAGAATGGTAGTTATGTTCAACATTGGCAAGAAAAAACACTTCTAACTCGTAACCAGTTGGAATGTACTTCGCCTGCGTGAAAACCGCCACAGCCACGCTCCTTGTGGCCACAAGGAGCAGCACAACAACGCTTGAACTTACTGAAGCTGCGCCTGTCTTGACGCTACGTGATGCATCAAAGAGTGTAGTTTGGACTGCGGGTGTCTGCCGCTGCCTGAGCAGCCCCAGGAGCGAGGTAAGATCTAGTGGCGTCTCAGTCGATTCTGCGTCGTAGACCGTGCAGGGATAACCTGAGTGCCGGGGCCTTCCATCTATTGAAACTGGGCGGGATACGGATGCAGAGGTACGTGGTGGTGCGTGAGATGTTTTGCATGCAGTGTGCAGCGTCCTGAATGGCGGTCCAGTCCCATGTCCTGAGTACTTCATGCCCTGATAGATCGAGTATTTCATGGCCTTGTTGAACGGCAGTAGAATTAACTATTCCAAACGCGGATTTTCGGGAGCGTTCTCAGCGGTCATGGGCCACGAAGAGAACCCCCTTGTGGCTCTAGAGCGGGGCTGCCTGACAACAACCCCGCTCGGGGCCTGCGCAACCGCCAGAGCAGAGGAGCAGAGGAGCGGAGGAGGAGCATTTTTTTCGAGTTTATGAACCACCCTGGTGACTTGCCGCGACGACAGTCTTGCGGCCATCTCTGGCGTGGAGCGCTGACGGCCGCATCGGTCACTACTTGTGTCCCATGCTACGGGCGACGTTGAGTCGCTGCTGGCCACATGCTTTCCGGTACGACATTGATGTGTGACCGAGCCCTGACGCATTTGGTGTCTTTCTTGGTGTAGGAAGCGCCGGCGCGAGACACGTTTGAGAGGATTTTTGATGCGTGAGATAGCGAGCATCTTAGGCCGCGCCGTCTACTGCAGCGGCTTTCGCGTATTCTGTTCCACTACTGTCAGAAATTTCTCGATGTTTGTCTGTACTTGCGGACTGCTGCAGACCTCAGGCCTGTCTTTCGGTGCCCGACGCCCAGGGGACTCACTCATTCTGTTGAAAGACGCCTGTCGATGTCGGGGCTCCATACAGCGCCGTCTTATCCTGTTACATCACCGAGGCACTATCAGAATCCAGTCCCATGGTGGCAAGCATCGGCATTCTCGCTGCAGACATATGGAGAGATGTCATTTACCATTGTGACCGACGTGTGCTCTGCGCCCCCTCGGGTGCTTCCTGCCCTTCCCCGATCTGTGGCAGTACCTCAGAGTCCGTATGTCCAGAATCTTGTCGTCGCTTATAGTCTCGGATAGTACGAGACATCTGGAGCTCAGCATGGACTACGTGCCCGTCATGGACATACCATTCCCTGTCGGCGCCACATATCACAGGCAAGACCTGCCCTTCCGGGTCTCTACTCGCTGGCGAGCGCCCTGTACTTCAAGGGGCAGCCAACAAGAGCATAGCACAAGTAATCCACATCCTCAACGATTGTAGCAATGTTGCGCCCACTACTCTTGAACCTTAAAAGCCCGTCAAAGGAGGCACCACCTTGTCAGAGAGTCCGGTCCCGCGTGTGCACCGTCAGTCTCTCAATACCTATGTCCCGGCACGCCAGCTTGTAGATAAGGTGTCGCCACAGCTTCTTCCGAGTCTGATGTGCCATCCCCTGATGTGCGCTTTATAGTGCATGGCGCTCCTCGCACCATCCCGGCCCCCCTGGTTGCTCGACAGCCCGCGCGAACTACCATACGGTGCGCGCTCACACGAGAACAGCATTCATGTTGCTCGTGTCATGTACAAGTTTTCAGGGACTCGTCAGTGACTGGAGAACAGCCATGCAGCATCCTTTGTTCTTTGGCCATCTCTCTGTTTACCTAATAGGCTACGGAGCGCGACGAGGCCTTGGCCAGCTCCAATCGGCAATGTCACGGCGCACGTGCGTTCCACACGGTGTTAGTCCTACAGCTTTGCTACGGACAGTGCTCTTCATGCGTTCTGGCTGGCTCAATAAAGTACAGAAAATATTGGGCAGTGTTCTGGGCCGTAAGTGCTAGACTCCTGCGTATAGTATTTGTAGACACTGTCGTTTCTGGCATGATGAGCCACTCGCGTCGCTACTGCCAATAAAAAAAAAACAGCAATTCCGCCGCGAGCACAATTATATAGTCAGTCACTTTGCCTCGAATTTTGGACTTCTGGGTACAGTGCGGTATCTCGTAAACACGTGACTAGAAAACGAAAAGATACGGAATATACAATCTCGTAACAGGCCCTTCGTCTAATGGTACCAATAAAGGGTCGACGAAAGTTGACACCATCTCGGATGAAGAACCAACCGTGTGCATTGAGCTGCAGATTGCTTCGCTGTCGTGAGGTCTCGCCGACCTATCTCATGCAAGACCCCCATCTTGCTGTGTTCGTCCCCAGCTCCAAGGGTGGCTGTCGCGGAGGGTCTGTTGGCCTGCAACCAACGTGCAACTCACCATGCGGACACGCAGCGCTCATCGCCTACGTGCCGGAGCTGTGGTCGTTGACGGCAACAATGTGGACCTTGACCGGCTCCCGTCTTCGCAAGATGGCCGTTCAGAAGCTGGTCGTGTCATGTTCACGTACGACCACGGGCCAGGTGGTCCAATTGCGGTCAACCGGTCGGACTGGATGAGCCTCGCAGACGACACGGACATGCGCGACGGCTTAGTCGACGCCGTTGCTCGCTACTTCTGGCAGGAGGAGCTCTCCCCGAAGGACTCCGCCGACTGCCTTGTCTTTTGTAGTGTGTGGTATACGCTTTTGCGTGAGGGGGGGCCGACTCGTGTGACCGCCATGACCCAGGCGGTGGACGTTTTCTCTTTCTCGACATGGGTGTTCTTCTTCTGTGAGGGGGGGCATTGGTCGATTGCTGTTGTTTCGGGGGTCCAGCGTCTGGAGAGGGCATTGGGAGTTACTGCCAATGGTGGTGCCACACACACGAGCAAGCCAGCGGCTGCTCTCGCTTTCTTCAACTCCATGCGTGGCCTGCCCCCGTATTCGCGTGTGAGGTCTGCGATCGTTGATTGGTTGCACTTTGAGTGCATGCGGCGTGGGCTTGTTGGGGATAACGTCGGACGACTTCGGCCGGGGTGGGTTGCGTCTTGCCTTGCTATATCGACGCCTACTGTGCCCCAACAGCGCAACGCGCACGACTGTGGTCTTTACGCACTGTCTTTTTTCCGCTCTTTCTTCCAGTGCCGCTCTGAGGATCGCTCCTTGTTGATGCGCTCGGGAGTCGTCGGCAGGAGCGCGTGGCAGTCGGTCTTCCAGCTCCAGACACGCGTCGGCCTGCGGAACGTTTGTGCGGCGCTGATGGAGCGGGAGCGTGGCGCATGCGACGAGGTCGTCCACGGGCAGCACAAGGCCAGCGGTCTCCCGTACGCGATGGGGGCGGGCGCGCTTGCGCAGCCGGTTTCTGCACCGCGCGATGGCATAGCTCCCTCACGTCGCTCTGGCCTGCGGCCGCGCCCCATTTCTGCTACCAATCCCAAGCCGGGCATCGGCGTTGCGGATTTCGGGGCGCTGGCGGTTGCACCTTCTGGCGGCCAACTGACCAAGGGGTTGTCCAAGCCCTGGCATGTCCCTGATGGACCTTCGGTCGCCGCCGCCGCGCTTCCTCAGTCTACTACCACCAAGTCCGAGGTGGAAGGCGACGGTGCTTGTGGGATTGACCACCTGCTCGAGGACGTCGCCAAGGACCAATCTCACGGCGCTTCCGAGCCGGCATCGCCGACGTTACCACTGGAGTTGAAGAAGCCGTCCGTGGAGGCTGACGCCTATGCACCATCTACGTCTGACACCCGCAACGCCTCTTCCTCGTCTAAAGTCCGGAAACCGGCACGCGGTCGACCATCGGGCAATGTGCCGCGGCAGCGATCCCCTGATCGGAAGCGCGCGCGGCTTGACGAGGCGGACTTGCTTGTCGCTACATGGACGTCTGAGTTCCACCGCTGGGGCTTGCCCATGGAGCCGGTGGCAGCTGCCACCCTCTGTTCCGTCTTTTCAAAAACTGACGGGCTCACTCCGGCCTTTGTCAACCTCTTTGCCAGCGGTGTGGCTAAGTGGCACCCACCTGCCAGCCAGCGACGGTTGGCCCCTTGGTTTGCCGCCGCCGTCCTTGATGCCTCTTCCAAGTGTGGGATGGGTGGGGGCGCGGGGGCGTCCCTCATGCTCCTTTCCCAAGTCCACACGGTGCTGCGTTCGGCTTATCACTTTCATGGCCACCCGATGCCTGACGACCGGTCTATTTGAGTTGTTTGGTAGTCACGACGTGGGGTGCACTGGATGGTGGCAAGGGCCGATTGAGCACGAGTATGGGGAGAGGTCGTCTGTGCCTTTATGTATGGGTTTGAGGCGGCATGGTGCTCTGTGGCCCTGTGCGCGCCTCGCATTCTTGTGTGTGCTGTCACAATGACTGTCGTCGTTCGTTATTGCTTTACTTCATCATTGCATTTTTCACCCCTAGCCACGAGCGACAGTTTCTTGAGGGACGGTCGCACCAGGCGTCTCGTGGTCGTGGCAGTCTACGCTGCGAGTGGAATGGCTGGGGCCGATTGCCCTGCGGTGTCTGGTATCTATTGTTGGCACTTTGACGCACGGGACTGGCACGGCTCTTCTCCTCTGCATCTTTACTCTGTTAAAGGTGATGGTATTCGTGCATGCCGGCCGTGGGTCCACTCACCAATCTGACGACGAGTGACCTTCACACGTGCGTCTTGGAACCCAGCGGAGCGCTCTAGCGTCCGATCAGCCGTCCAGCACGTCCAGCACGAACGATGCTGCCCTGCCGGCCGCGTCCGCCGCTGCCGCAGCTGCATCCTACTCCGCGTTTGCGTCGGCCTTGGAGCCTTCATACTGGCCGCCGTCAATGCCAGTCGTTCCTTCCGCTCCAGTCTCGGAGAGTAGTGTGCGGGGAGGGGTGCGGGGACGTGTCTCGATGGCGAGGCGCATGACGGCATACTCCAGGAAGAGCAAAAGAGAACAGGTGTGCCAGGAGAGCTGATCAGCGTCGAGCAAGCGACGTCGCCTTCGAGTTTGTACGCACCTTCAGCGGCAACGAGACGTTCGGCAAGCCCGAGCGCGACATCGGAAGCTGCGTGGGACGGTGGTTGCCGGTGCGGGCACCGCAACCGACCCACCGACATCGCACCGCGCGGCGCCGCGGACCCCAGACCAAAGTTCCATGGCAAGACTTCGCCAGCATCCAACGCCAGCAAGAGCAGCTGGAGGCACTGTGGGAGTGTGGGGACGGGCAAGAAAACGATTGGCGGGTTCCAGATGTGCCACTGTGGTGAACTTGTCCAAGCAACATAGCCGCACAATCACGTACGGTACTCAACTTGTACCAAACGTCTCTTACCATATTCAAAGTATAATGTGGTAACCAGACGACCTCATCTCGCTACTGATTGTTCCGCGCACCGTACCAAATTGGCCGCCTGTACAGCCACCTTACGCGATCCTACAACAACAAAGCTTTCAAACCAATCCACCTGGACATGTACCCCATGAACCATCATCATACTAAAACTCAGCCACGCAAGTACTCAGAGCGCTCGAAGTGCAAAACATGATGCAAAGTAGGATACCATAGACTACGCCTGCCGGCCGGAACGTACGCTCTGGTGAGGCTCTCGCGTAGGCATGAATGAGGACCACCAAGGACAGGAGGTGTCGACACCGTCACCGAGTGCCCCAGCCGCCCACTGGAGCACTGAGAGCGCTCGAAGTGCAAAACATGATGCAAAGTAGGATACCATAGACTACGCCTGCCGGCCGGAACGTACGCTCTGGTGAGGCTCTCGCGTAGGCATGAATGAGGACCACCAAGGACAGGAGGTGTCGACACCGTCACCGAGTGCCCCAGCCGCCCACTGGAGCACTGAGAGCGCTCGAAGTGCAAAACATGATGCAAAGTAGATACCATAGACTATGCCTGCCGGCCGGGATGTACTCTCTGGTGAGGCTCTCGCGTAAGCACGATTGAGGACCACCAAGGACAGGAGGTGTCGACACCGTCACCGAGTGCCCCAGCCGCCCACTGGAGCACTGAGAGTGCTCGAAGTGCAAAACATGATGCAAAGTAGGATACCATAGACTATGCCTGCCGGCCGGGATGTACTCTCTGGTGAGGCTCTCGCATGTAGAAGCGTGGGCTTTCACAGAGAAGGGTGCAGCCGAAACTATTATTGAGCTCGCTGGAGGCCGCCGCGCCCGGCCAGTCATGCCCTGAGCTTCCTCGAATGGCCACCAGTGACGCCATGCCCGGTACGACAGCGTATCTCTGCAGGCCAAGAGAACGGTTGGGGAAACGGAGGACGCATGCGCGACGGGTTGCTTTGGGGCCGCATTTCCACTTGCTGATGGAGCTCGGCTCTCAATGGCGGATGTGGTATCCATGCGGGGAACTCGTACTGCTTGAAATGATCGCCCTGACTGGTGCGTACAGCGTGCTTGATCGTCGTGTTTCCCGGACTGATGTGGTGATTCCCCTGGCTTCTAACCGTTTCCAGGAAGGGTTAGATCAGCGGGGGAATCACAACATGAGGTCGGGAAACGGTGCAATCGCGCACCCTCCATTGGCCTACAAAGCGCACCTGATTACGAGATCCGAGCATAGGGTCGACCTTTGACCCATGCTTGGTCCCTATTCTCCCAGCTGTCCCCTTCATGGTGATTGCAGATGCGGCTTGATGTTGATCGTCTCGATTTCATCATGTATCCGGTTACTATGCAAAAAGCCGACCGCGTCATCGTTCCGATCAAGCTTGCTAATGTGGAGACTTACTCGTAGTCTGGAACGGACTTGGAGTCGCGTTTCCCCTACAGCCAAGTCCGATTTCCTCGCAAGGGTAACTGGGCGTGGTATTCATGACTGCATGGTGACGTGCTGATGACAGAGGATGACATTTAGTATAAACCAGGGGCTGAGGTGGATATAGTTGAGCTAGATATATCCGCACAGTATACTCGGATACATCCATATTCACGCCGTAGATGCGTATTCTTAATGCACTCTGTCCATGCACCGACGATTATAATGTGCCTTAATAAATCTTCGAGGGCAGGATATATTGTAATCAGAGTGGAGATACTTTACCTGAGTTTATCCGACTCCCAGAATCGTCTGCGCGCTACAACAGCATTCTGGGGCAGCCCTTGCGACGCCGCAGGCGAACAAGATGCCAATGTTGGCTACCAGCTCGGCGATAGGGGCCGGACCTTCGCAACTAAGAGGGAAATGTGTCTGGCACACCAGAGCCGGATGCCCGGACCACGACGTGGAGGTTCTTGGGTATCCGCAGCATAATCTTATTCTCTTCACGTGAGAAGCAGCCCTTCCCCCCTGCTTCTCGACGCATAAAACTACGCCTTTTGTTGTCACAACACCCTCCGGCGTCGACCACTGTTGCACCCCGACGAGCACTCGTCCTGAATTGGGGAGCACTGCCCGCAGCACCACAAATCTTTTGGTGTCCGATGACGAGAATGTAGCTTTTAGTATGCACGCTGGAATTTTGCAGGTACACCATACCACTCCAGTTTCCCAGGAGATTGAGACCACCTCAAGACGTACGTTGGCTGGCGCCAGACTTTGCTGGCGGCGTCTTCGGACAACTTCTCGTTGGTACATGGGCCGATCCCAATTTGTGCAGAAACGTCCTCGGACGGAATCTACTCACTCTATGGTGCGTGTCCCAAAAATGAGATATGCGATTTTTCTGAAGGACTGACACATCACTGCACGGGGGCAGGTGGGATGGGGTACGAGATAATTCTCGACTGGCCTCCATGGAAAGAGTCTCTCCCGACGCGTTCTTGGCTGACAACTCCTTAGTACCCGCCTGTGGGCACTGTTCTGTGGACCTCTGAGATAGCCCCGATCTTGGAGCCAGTCTTTTTCAGGTTCTTGGGGTTATGGTGCGTGTCCCAAAAATGAGACATCGCGGTTTTTTCTTTTTTTCTCGGCCCACTGGCCTTCTGCAACGGTCCG
>ENA-ORXU01002749-ORXU01002749.1-marine-metagenome-genome-assembly--contig:-NODE-2749-length-11621-cov-3.152287_pt1 | contig 11621 bp, 16 predicted proteins | sample MGYA00237869_ERZ511484 | MGnify/ENA metagenome assembly ERZ511484 | reverse complement strand
GAGCAGCACGATGGGCTCGCCGTGTCGCGCTCCGGCGTGGTGATCGATGGCGAGCTTGCCCCTGATGGGATCGGGTATCGCCTTGCTCGGCGAACGTGCGAGTTCAACTGCACGGCGTGCGAGCCGGAACGCTCCGGGTCGGCTTCGGATGGCGCCGTATCCGCGGTAGGCGACGCCGTAGCGGCGGGTGCCCGGAGTGATGTGGTTCTGACGGAGCAACCAGCTGAGCCGGTAGGCGTCGACCACCTCGTCGGGTTTGGGTCGGACGGGCAGGCAGCTCACGCATTTCTCGCCGTTGCGGAAGTCGAGGCAGTTGGACGACTCGTCGTGCCACAGATTCACCTGGGGGCAGACCGAGTGATAGTTGTGGCAATAGAGCGTGACCTGGGCTTGGGGCCAGACCCGTTTGGGTGCTGCCAGACAGCTGAGCGGGACGCCCTCGGTGGAGTCGAAGTGGACCACGTCGTAGGGGCCGGTCACCTCGAGGAAGTTCACGAAGGCTTCGTAGGTGTGGTTCTCGTCGAACAGGGTCGTGTTGGCGAACGAGATGTGACCGGGAGCGGGCACCGAGGAGTTCAGGATCGAGTACGAGGTGACCCGGCCGGGGTGGTCGTTGACCGTCTCGATCCAGCTCGGTCCACCGGGCCGAACCGGGTGATCGAGCCCACTGTGGAGGGTGTGGATCTCGGTGTGGGTCTGGGCGATCAGAGCCTTGATGAGGTTCGACTGGTAGAGGCGGATGCCGCCGCCCCGATTCTCGGTGTCGTCGAAGGGAATCCAGTTGTAGAGCAGTACGCGCATGCTCATCCCCCGCGCAGGTCGGGTGCGGTGGTGCCGACCGCAGCACTGGCCCCGGCCGGCGATGAGGGGTGGCCCTCCTTGGTCGGCGCGGTCTCCTTACCGACCTGTGCCGGGGGAGCGTCGCCACCGTTCACGCCCTGTTGAGGTGTGGCCGCGGGCACTGCTCCGGGGGGAGTTGCAGGAATGGCCTGGGGGGCTTGGGTCGGGGCTGTGTGGGCGGGTTGGGCGGGCGGAGTGGCCGCGGGGGCTGGCGCGGGCTTGGCGGCTCCCGGTCGGGCACCGGCCGCCGGGGCTGCGCCGGCTCCACTGGTTTCCGGGGAGCGTTGTGCGCCGAAGGCCGGGTTGGGTGTGGGGGTGCCGAAGAACTCTTCGAAGCTCTTGTACGAACCCGGTTCGAGGTAGTCGTGGATCTTGGACCTGAGCGGCTCGGTCGGGTGCTCCACTCCGAGGAAGTCGGCGAGTTCGTCCATGAGCGCATCCGGTCGGGTCGAGGCACGTTCGTGGCTGATCAGCAGACAGGGCCGTCGGCTCGCCAAGGCGAAGCTGGTGTTGAGCGACGACATGGCAGAGGCCTCGTGGATGGCCACGTCGATCCGGCGCCGAAGACCCGGTCCGTCCCACTTGTGGCGGCTCAACGCCGTGGCCACCGGGTCCCGATGGACGAGGATGAAGTAGGGGTTGCGCAGGTTCTTGAGGATCGGCGGGAGCTGGACCCCGATGTTGGGGTACTTCCATCCCCAGACGTCATGCTCGGCGTTGCGTTGCTTGATCGCTCGGCGGAGGTCGCCCAGTTTCTTGGCGTGGAAGTCGGGGTCCTCGTTGTTGCCGGGCAGGTCGTCGCCCATCCACAGCCCGAGGGCGCGGGCCGCTCCGGCCACTGCACTGGTCCCACCCCGCTCGAGCCCGAAGATGACGTAGGTCCGTCGACGAGTCATTGAGCGGCGCGGCAGATCGAGCGCGATCGATGTTTCGCTCATCGCTCGTCAGGGGTGTGCTGGAGGGTGTGGCCGTGCTCCGTCGCGGCTGTGAAGACCATTTGATCCGTTCAGGTCGGGTCGATGAAGAAGGGATCGATCGGTTCGCCTGCCGCCACCCGTTCGAGCAGCTTGTCGGCGGCCGACAGCGCTTCGCCGATGATCCCATCCATGTCGAGGTAACGATACGTCGCCAGACGACCGACGAAACTCACGCCCTCCTGGGCGCGTCCGCGAGCCAGGTAGCGGTCGAGGAGTGCTTGGTCGTCGGCCAGTCGGATGGGGTAGTACGGAATGTCGCCTTCGCCGGCAGCTCGGGAGAACTCCCTGAACGCAATGGTCTTCTCGTGGGTCTCCCAGGGGGCGAAGTGCTTGTGCTCGCTGATCCGGGTGAAGGGCACGTCCTCGTCGCCGTAGTTCATGACCGAGCAGCCCTGGAAGTCCCCGGCGGCGCGGATCTCTTCGAAGTCGAGCGTCCGGTATGCGAGGTGGCCTTCGTCGTAGCCGAACCAGGCGTCGAGTGGCCCGGTCCAGATCACGTGGTCGTAGCCGTCGGCGTCACCAGGGGCGAAGTGCTGGCCGAGCGACACCTCGATGAGGGGATGGTCCAGGATCGAGGCGACGATCTCGGTGTAGCCGTGTCGCGGGATGGCCTGGTGAGGATGGTTGAAGTAGCTGTCCTCGTAGTTGAACCGCAGAGGAAGGCGCTTGAGGATCGAGGCGGGCAGCTCGGAGGGTTCGCGACCCCATTGTTTGCGGGTGTAGCCGCGCAGGAAGGCGGCGTACACCCGTGGGCCGACCATGCTGAGCGCCTGCTCCTCGAAGTTGGCCGGCTCGGCGATCTCGATCCGTTCGTTCTCGATGAAGTCGACCGCTTCCGACGGCGACAGGCTGAGGCCATAGAGCTGGTTGATGGTCAGCAGGTTGACCGGGAGGGTGTACACCCGGCCCTCGACGGTCGTCTTGACCGTGTGCTGGAAGTCGATCATGTCGCCATGACGGGTGATGTAGGCCCAGACGCGTTCGTTGTCGGTGTGGAAGATGTGGGGGCCGTAGCGATGGATCAGGACGCCGGTGTCGGCATCACGCTCGGTGTGGCAGTTGCCCGCCACGTGGGAGCGCTCGTCGACGATGTCGACATGGTGTCCGGCCTCGGCGAGGCGTCGTCCGAGTACGGCGCCCGAGAAGCCGGCTCCTGCGATTGCGAACTTCAAGGGATTCCTCCGATGGGGTAAGTGGAGTCGGGTCGTGGTGTTCCCACCGGGTCGAAGGTGACCATCCAGGTGGGGTCGATCTTGGCGGGGGCGAGATGCGCTGGGTTGGGTGTTCGCTCTCCCCATATCGCTTGCCGGATGCCGCGGTGTGAGCCCTTCGAGAGAATCTTCAGCCCGCGCCCCGCCAGGCGCATTTGTTGGGAGAAGGAGTCGAACTCGCGTCGGCCCAGCAGCTCGAGGGCTGTCTTGGTGGCCAGGTCGATCGTGGTGAGGAGGCCGCGACGCAGGGGGGCGGAGCCACCGTCGGCCTCGTCGGCCAGCTCCGAGATGATCGCGAGGCAGCGGAAACGCTCGGTGATGTTGCGCCCATCGAGGATGCGCGACCAGGTGTCGGAACCGGTGTGCATCCGATAGCAGGCCAGCACGTCCGGCTCGTACCAGATGCTGCCCCGGCGAGCGACCCGGGCCATGAACTCCCAGTCAGCGGTGTGTTCCAGGGCCTCGCGGAAGCCGCCGATCGATTCGTACACCGACCGCTGGACGGCGACCGCCGGTGTCCACACCCGGTTCGACCTGGCAAGGAGACGGAAGGCCTCACGCCAGGGACCCGGGATCGACTGTTCGAGGTCGGAGGTCCCGATCTGGGAACCGTGCTCGTCGACGAAGGCCGTTCGACACACCACGGCGGCTGCCCCCATGGAGAAGCCGTGCTGGGACCGTTCGTAGAAGCCGGGGCGTACGAAGTCATCCGCATGGAGAATGTGGACGTAGCGGCCCGTGGCGTGGCGGATGCACTGGTTGAACGTGGCGACCGCTCCGCGGTTCTCGTCGTGTCGGACGATCTTGACCCGCCCGGGCGCCGCTGCATCCACCGCTCGCTGGAGTTCGTCGTCGGACGCGTCGTCGACGACGATGATCTCCATCTCGTCGGGTCCCGGGTCCTGCTTGAGGACGCTCTCGAGTGCATCGCCGATGAAGATGGATGCGTTGTGGGCGGGGATCATGACCGACCAGGTCGGATTCGAGCGCGTGCTGGAGACCGTTGCCGGCTCGCTCACGTTCTCCATGGGAAGTCCCACCAGTGCTCACCGCCCGCCGCTGTCGCCAGCCTGGTCACGTGTGTGACGGCTCGGGATCGAAGGAAGTCGCGTGATGCTGCGCCAGCTCCGATCCGAGCAACTCGCCGGTTTCAGATGGTACCGCTGACATGGCGTTCAGCGTTCGGCGACCCCGACGCTCGCTGTGAGACCGCCTTGCCCGACCGGATCGGCACGAGCGCTACGTAGGTGGGTCGGCCCTCGTGCGGTGCGTGATCGCTCCTGCCCGGCGCTTGCCACGCCATGCCGAGAAGGGGATCGAGCCGCGCCCGGATGTGAGATGGCAGAGGTCATCTGTGGTGACTAGTCTCGTGCGCCGGCCCTCATGGCCACCCGCCCGTTGACAACTGATCGAACTCTCGCCAACCCGGAACCCGGGCGGGCAACGTCCAGGAGCATCCCCCATGGCCCAAGCCCAACAGAAGATCCGGATCCGCCTGAAGGCGTACGACCATGAGGTCATCGATCAGTCGACGAAGAAGATCGTGGAGACCGTCCTGCGCACCCAAGCGGTGATCCGAGGCCCGATCCCGCTGCCGACCGAGAAGCACCGCTACACCGTGATTCGCTCGCCTCACAAGGACAAGGACTCGCGGGAGCACTTCGAGATGAGGATTCACAAGCGTCTCATCGACATCCTCGAACCGTCTCCCAAGACGGTCGACTCGCTCCAGCGGATCGACCTCCCCGCCGGAGTCGACATCGAAATCAAACTCCAGCAGGCCTGAAGCTGCTGCAACGCTCCCGGTGCCGGGAATCCGGCATCTCCCGATCCACTCGATTGTGCGGTTCAACAGCGCCTCACTAGTGTGGTCGGCCGGCCGAAGCCCTCTAGCGGGGTGGCCCACCAACCTAGGTCCGGACAGGCCCGTCGACGACGGGAACCGTGCGGCACAACCCAACGAGGCGCTCCGCCGGGAACTTTCCCGTGCGGAGCGTTCGCTTGAACAACGAGAAAGACGCATCGCCCATGGCGACAAAGGCAATCGTCGGCGAGAAGGTCGGCATGACACAGGTGTGGGACGAGGAGAATCGTGTCGTCCCCGTCACCGTCGTGCGGGTCGCTCCATGCCGCATCGTGCAAGTCAAGACTCCCGACTCTGACGGCTACAGCGCCGTGCAGGTCACGTTTGGCGAAGTCAAGCCCTCGAAGCTCAACAGCCCCGAGCGTGGACACTTCGACAACGCAGGAGTGTCGCCCGGCAAGCGCCTCGTGGAGCTCAGGCTCGACGACGTGAGCGAGTACACGGTCGGTCAGGAGATCGGCGCCGACGTGCTCACGCCAGGTGAGAAGGTCGACGTGACCGCCGTGTCGCGAGGCAAGGGCTTCACCGGAACGATGCAGCGGCACAATTTCGCTGGTCAGCGTGCCTCGCACGGTGCCCATCGGGTGCACAGGGCTCCCGGCGCCATCGGCGCCTGCGCCACCCCCGGTCGTGTGTTTCGGGGCACCCGCATGGCCGGTCGCTCCGGCAACAAGAGGGTCACCACCCAGAACCTCGAAGTCGTCTCCTCGGATGCTGGCGGCGAGGTCGTCTTGGTCAAGGGTGCGGTTCCGGGCCCCAAGGGGGGCCTCGTGCTGATCCGTGACGCTGCCAAGCACAGGGCCACGGCCACCTCCGACAAGGGAGACGCCTGATGGCGACCGTGACAGTTCACTCCTCTGCCGGAGCATCGGCGGGCTCGCTCGATCTCGACGACGAGATCTTCGGCATCGAGCCCAACATGGCCGTGATGCACCAGGTGGTCACCGCCCAGCTCGCAGCTCGTCGGGCCGGCACCCAGAGCACCAAGACCCGGGCCGAGGTCCGGGGCGGCGGAGCGAAGCCCTGGCGTCAGAAGGGCACCGGTCGTGCCCGTCAGGGTTCCATCAGGGCACCTCACTGGAGGGGCGGCGGCGTCGCGCTGGGTCCCAAGCCCCGCAAGTACGACCAGAAGACGCCCAAGAAGATGAAGCGTCTCGCCCTCCGTTCGGCACTGTCGGATCGAGCGACCGAAGGTCGGGTCGTGGTGGTGGAGAAGTGGGACTTCGATGCACCGAGCACCAAGTCCGCAGCCGCAGCGCTGAAGAGCCTGGGCGTGGACGGGCGCGTGGTCGTGGTGCTCAGTGCCACCGACGAAATCGCCTGGAAGAGCTTCCGCAACATCGAGAAGGTCCACGTGATGGTCGTGGGCGAACTCAACCCGTACGACGTGCTCGTCAGCGACTGGGTGATCTTCACCTCCGATGTCGTGCCGAGCTCGGCAGCTGCCGAGGAGGCCAAGTGAAGGATTCTCGGGACGTCATCCTCGAACCCGTCGTGTCGGAGAAGAGCTACGGCCTTCTCGAGACCAACGTCTACACCTTCAAGGTGCACCCCGACTCTTCCAAGCCCGAGATCCGTCACGCAGTGGAAGAAATCTTCGGCGTGACCGTGCTCAAGGTCAACACCCTGAACCGCAAGGGCAAGCGCAAGCGCAACCGCCGCAACAACACCTTCGGTACCCGGCCCAACGTCAAGCGGGCCCTCGTCACCCTCGCCGAGGGTGACTCGATCGATCTGTTCGAGGTCTGACAATGGCACTCAGAAAACGCAAGCCCACCAGCCCGGGTCGCCGCTTCCAGACGGTGTCGGATTTCGGCGAGATCACCACGGCCAAACCCGAGAAGGCACTGCTCAAGCCGCTGCCGAAGACCGGTGGTCGGAACAATGCAGGGCGGATCACCGCTCGCCACAAGGGTGGCGGTCACAAGCGCCAGTACCGAGTGATCGATTTCCGTCGGAACAAGGACGGCGTGCCGGCAACGGTGGCAACCATCGAGTACGACCCGAACCGCAACTGTCGCATCGCCCTCCTTCACTACCGTGATGGCGAGAAGCGCTACATCATCGCTCCCGACAACGTGGGCGTGGGCGACGAACTCCAGAGCGGCCAAGGCGCCGAAATTCGCCCGGGCAATGCGCTCCCGCTCCGGTTCATCCCCGTGGGAACCACGGTGCATGCCGTCGAGTTGCGGCCAGAAGGCGGCGCCAAGATGGGCCGCAGCGCAGGAACCTCGGTCCAGCTCGTGGCCAAGGAGGGCGACTTCGCCACCCTCAGGCTCCCGAGCACCGAGATGCGCCGGGTGCCGATCAACTGTCGTGCAACGATCGGCGAGGTCGGCTTCTCCGAGGCCGAACTCATCAAGGTCGGCAAGGCAGGCCGCAACCGCTGGAAGGGTGTTCGCCCCCAGACCCGTGGTGTTGCGATGAACCCCGTCGACCACCCACACGGTGGTGGTGAGGGCAAGACCTCGGGTGGTCGTCACCCGGTCTCGCCTTGGGGAAAGCCCGAAGGCCGAACCCGCAACCGCAAGAAGCAGTCCGAGAAGATGATCGTCCGACGCCGCCGTACCCGCGGCTCGCGTCGCTGACGGGAGATATTCGATGCCACGCAGTTTGAAGAAGGGTCCCTTCGTCGACGACCACCTCCTCAGGAAGGTGGACGCCCTGAACGAGACCAACGAGAAGAAGGTCATCAAGACCTGGTCCCGTCGCTCGACGATCATCCCCGGGATGATCGGCCACACCATGGCCGTCCACGACGGCCGCAAGCACGTGCCGGTGTACGTCACCGAATCGATGGTCGGGCACAAGCTCGGGGAGTTCGCTCCCACGCGGACCTTCAAGTTCCATGCCGGTCAAGAGCGTGGGGGGCGACGCTGACATGGCGTTCGGAGCCAAGACCAACGAGCGACCGGGCACCAAGGCCACGGGACAGTACGTCCGCATGTCGGCATCCAAGGTGCGAGCGGTGCTGAACAACATCCGTGGTGAGAGCGTGGAGTCGGCCCTCGACATCCTGAGCCTGACCGAGCGTGGTGCTGCAGAGAACGTGACGAAGATCCTCGGGTCCGCGGTCGCCAACGCCGAGCACAACGACCAGATCCCCGCCGAGGACCTCTACGTCTCGGCATGCTTCGCCGACGAGGGTCCGACCCTCAAGCGCTTCAGGCCCCGTGCCCGTGGCCGTGCCTCTGCGATCCACAAGCAGACCTGTCACATCACGATCATCGTGTCTCGTTTCGAGCCCGAAGAGATCGAACGACGTCGTGCCGCCGAGTCGGCCAAGGGCACCGCCCGACGCAGCTCGCCCGATCAGGATCGTTCAGCGCGCGTCGCTGCCTCTCGGTCGGCCGCCGACGATGCGCCCGCCGACACCGACACCGACACACCGGACGACACCGACACATCGTCCGTCGACGAAACCACAGACGATGGCATGGTGATCCCACCACCCGCAGCGGACGATGCGGTCGATTCGGACGCAATGGAAACAGCAGGTGATGACACCGCTGACGACGCCTCAGCGGACATCGCGGATGCGCCTCACGGTGACGGCAGCCATGCGCCACTCGCCGATGGCGGTCAGCCCGAGGGCTTCCCCATCAAGGGCAACGAGGATTCGATGAAGTACCACGAGCCCGACGGTCAGTGGTTCGAGAACACCGAAGCAGAGGTGTGGTTCGCCACTCCCGACGCTGCTGAAGCGGCTGGATACACACGAGCGGGTGGCGATGCCGCCGACGATGGCGATGCCGCCGATGGAGAGGACGACTGATGGGCCAGAAGGTCAATCCCTACGGATTCCGGCTCGGCGTCACCACCGACTGGAAGTCACGTTGGTTCGCCGATCGTGGCGAATACGCCGACAACATCATCGAGGACTGGGAAATCCGGGACTACATCATGACCGAGATGGCCCACGCGGCCATCAGCCGCATCGAGGTCGAGCGGACCCGAGATCGTCTGCGGGTGGACGTGCACACGGCTCGACCAGGCATCGTCATCGGTCGTCGTGGCTCCGAAGCCGACCGCCTGCGCGCCGGGCTCACCAAGATCTCCGGCAACGCCAAGGTCCAGCTCAACATCCAAGAGATCAAGCAGCCTGAACTCGACGCCGCCTTGATCGCCCAGGGTGTGGCCGACCAGCTCGCTGGTCGTGTGGCCTTCCGCCGTGCGATGAAGCGAGCGGTCCAGAACGCCCAGAAGGCCGGAGCCCTCGGCATCCGGGTCCAGTGCTCGGGTCGCCTCGGCGGGTCTGAGATGTCTCGCACCGAGTGGTACCGCGAAGGCCGTGTACCACTGCACACCCTGCGTGCCGACATCGACTACGGCTTTCGCGAGGCCAAGACGTCCGCAGGCCGTATCGGGGTGAAGGTCTGGCTGTACAAGGGTGACATCCTGCCCTACAAGACCGTGGCCGAAGAGAACGCCACTCCCGAGCCGACTCTCGGAGCCGATGGTCAGCCGGCGAAGATCGAGTCACCCTCGGCGGCGCGGCGCCGTCCAACCGAGGCCGAGCCTGGCGAGGCAGCTGCCGAACCGGCTCCCCTCATCGGTGAGGCCGACCCCGAGCTCGAGCGTCTGCTGGCCGAGGAAGAGGCCGTCATCGAGCGGACCAAGGGCCAAGAGTCTTCCGAGACTCCCCACTTCCGCCCCGGGGACGACTGATGTCGGCGCCCCTTCGCACCCGACGCCCTGCTGACACCCGGCCCGTCATCGCCGGATCCGAGATCGAGGAAACCCCAACATGCTGATGCCCCGCAAGGTTGCGCACCGCAAGCATCACCGAGGCCGTCGCACCGGCAAGGCCACCGGTGGCACCGAGGTCACCTTCGGCGACTTCGGGATCCAGGCTCTCGAGCCCGGGTGGATCACCGCACGTCAGATCGAGGCAGCACGTATCGCCATGACCCGCCACGTCAAGCGAGGCGGCAAGGTCTGGATCAACATCTTCCCCGACAAGCCCGTGACCCAGAAGGCCGCCGAGACCCGCATGGGGTCCGGCAAGGGAAACGTGGAGCGTTGGGTTGCCCCGGTCAAGCCGGGACGGATCATGTTCGAGCTCAAGTACGACGACCCGGTGGTGGCCCGAGAGGCCATTGATCGTGCGATCCAGAAGTTGCCGATCAGAGCCAGGTTCGTCGAGCGGACCGAGGGGTTCTGATGGCGAAGAAGAAGGACAACCCGGTCGAGATGGCAGACGAGGATCTCCTCACCGCTATCGCCGACACCAAGGAAGAATTGTTCAATCTCCGGTTCCAGAACGTCACCGGCCAGTTGGACAACTACTCCAAGCTGACCACGACCCGTCGCCAGGTGGCGCGGCTCAAGACCGAACTGAGAAGTCGAGAGATCCGGGCTGCCGAGGCAATGGCCGGCTCCGAGGAGATGAGCTGATGAGCGACACCGCAACCGAGGGCAGCGCCTCGACATCCGACGAGCGTCCGAGCCGCAAGGTCCGGGAAGGCCTCGTCGTCTCCAACGGCATGGAGAAAACAGCAGTCGTCGCCGTGATCGACCGTGTGCGTCACCGTCGCTACTTCAAGACCGTCCAGCGCACGACCAAGCTCTACGTCCACGACGAGACCAACGACTGCAACGTCGGCGACCGGGTCCGCGTGACCGAGACCCGGCCCCTGTCGAAGCTCAAGCGCTGGCGCCTCGTGGAGATCCTGGAGAGGGCCAAGTGATCCAGCAGGAGACGCGACTGAAGGTCGCAGACAACTCGGGCGCCAAGGAGGTCTTGTGCATCAAGGTCCTCGGCGGCTCGAAGCGTCGCTACGCATCCATCGGCGACATCGTCGTCGCCTCGGTCAAGGACGCACTTCCCGGTGCTGCGGTCAAGAAGGGCGAGGTCGTCAAGTGCGTCGTCGTCCGGACCAAGAAAGAAAAGCGCCGTCCCGACGGCAGCTACATCCGTTTTGACGAGAACGCCGCTGTTCTCATCAACGATCAGATGATGCCGCGCGGCACTCGCATCTTCGGCCCCGTCGGCCGTGAACTGCGCGACCGCAAGTTCATGCGCATCGTCTCACTCGCACCGGAGGTCCTGTGATGGCGCAGCACACGATCGACACGAAGCTGGCCGCGCTGAAAGAGGTGCTGTGACCATGAAGCTCCGCAAGGGTGACACCGTCGAGGTGATCACCGGCAAAGACAAAGGCAAGCAGGGCGAGATCGACCAGGTCTTCCCGAAAACCAACAAGATCATCGTGCACGGCGTCAACACGGCGTCCAAGCACTCCAAGCCGAGCCGTGCCAACGAGCAGGGTGGCATCATCGACAAGGACCTGCCCTTCGACGCATCGAACGTGATGCTCGTGCACGGTGGCAAGAAGGTCCGCCTCGGTTACAAGACGAACGACGATGGCACCAAGGTGCGCATCGCTCGTCCGAGTGGAGACGAAGTCTGATGGCTGACACCCAAACAGCTGAGATGCCCCGCCTCAAGGTGAAGTACAACGACGACATCGCGGCGGCGCTGAAGGATGCGCTCGGCATCGACAACGTCATGGATGTGCCGAAGCTCGAAAAGATCGTCATCAACATGGGCGTCGGTCGTGCGGCCGGGCAGCCGTCGCTGATCGAGGCAGCAGTCGCCGACCTCACCGTGATCGCCGGCCAGAAGCCGATCATCACCAAGGCCAGCAAGTCGATCGCCAACTTCAAGCTGCGCGAAGGCCAGGCCATCGGCACCAAGGTCACCCTGCGCGGCGACCGCATGTGGGA
>ENA-ORXU01002748-ORXU01002748.1-marine-metagenome-genome-assembly--contig:-NODE-2748-length-11623-cov-2.903083_pt1 | contig 11623 bp, 6 predicted proteins | sample MGYA00237869_ERZ511484 | MGnify/ENA metagenome assembly ERZ511484 | reverse complement strand
GGGCGGTCTGCTTGCCACCTTGCCGGTCGATCACGATCGGTTGGGCGTGGCAGAAGCCGCGCACCCCGATCTCGCCATTGGCCTGACCGAGACCCGAACTGCCCACCCCGCCGAAGGGAGCTTCGGGGATCCCGTAGGTGACGGCCATGTCGTTCACCGAGACGCTGCCGGTGTGGAGCCGAGCTGCGATGGCTTCTCCTGCTTCGAGGTCGCTGGTGTACACCGAGCCGCTGAGTCCGTACTCGGAATCGTTGGCTCGCTCGATCGCCTCGTCCACCGAGTTGAAGGTCACGATCGGCAACACCGGTCCGAAGGTCTCGTCCACCATCACCGCCATGTCGTCGCTGAGGTCGGTCAGCACCGTCGGTTCGAAGTAGAGCCCGTCGGGCAGGTCGGGGTTGCGGCGGCCTCCGGCGAGGACGTTCGCACCTGCGGCCACCGCCCGATCCACCTGTTCGATCACCTTGTCGAGCTGTCGATCCCAACACATCGGCCCCACGTCGGCATCGCTCGGACCCTGGCGCAGGGCATCGACCCTGGCCACGACCTTCTCTGTGAAGGCCTCCGCCACCGACTCGTGCACGTACACCCGCTCGGTCCCGCAGCAGTACTGGCCGGTGTTGAACATCGAGCCGGCAACCGCTCCACCGGCAGCGGCGTCGAGATCTGCATCAGCGCACACGATCATGGCGTCCTTGCCGCCCAACTCGAGGGTGCAGGGCACGAGTTGCCGCCCGCACGCCTCGGCGATCTTGCGCCCCGTCGCCACGCTCCCGGTGAAGTGGATCTTGTCGACCCCACCCTCCACCAGGGCAGCACCGGTCGCTCCGTCGCCCTTCACGACCTGGGCCACACCCTCGGGGAGTCCGGCCGCCTCGAACAATTCGGCGGCGAGCGCTCCTGAGTAGGGCGTGACCTCGGAGGGCTTCATCACCACGGTGTTGCCCGAGATCAAGGCCTGGATCGCCGGATTGAGGGTGAGGATCAGCGGCCCGTTCCAGGGACTGATCACCCCGACCACGCCGAGAGGTTGGTAGTGGATCTTCACCTTCTTGGTCAGCTTGAGCACACCGTGGGGCCGACGGGTTTCGGTGGCGACGAAGGAAGGTCCGTGCTTGGCGTAGAACGACAGCGCATCGGCCGAGGCGAACACGTCGATCGAGAGTGCCTCGAACGCCGGCTTGCCCGATTCACGCCGAATCGTGGCCACCACATGGTCCATGCGATCGAGCAGTGCGTCGAGCGCCTTGCGCAGGTACTCGGCTCGCTCGGTCGCATCGAGGGCAGCCCACGCCGGTTGGGCAGCACGAGCTTTCGCGATGGCAGCCGCCACCTCTGCGTCGGTGTCGCACTCCAGGGTGCCGATCGAGCGCCCGTCGACAGGACTGTGCAAGTCGTAGCGACGTCGGTCGCCTTGGGCTGTTGCAGGGGTGACGATGGCCATTTTCGTTGCTCCGTGACTCGACTCGACGCTCGCCAATGGCTAGCCGCCACCCCCGTATCGAGGCCAGCGAGCGGCTCTCTGAGTACTGCACGTTGGGCCAAACGACCCACGAGGTCTGGGGCAACTGAGTTTCACTCGACCCTCGTTTCGTGCCGAAGAGCTGTCATGGATTCGATCGGCGTGGAGCGCCTCAGACTGCTGAGTGACGTCGTTCCGGGTCTCGTCCGCCCCCGGCTCTTCGCCATCGACAGCCGCACCAGGCTCAAGACCACACCGCCGCGCGAACTCAGATCACTCGTCCCGACCGAGTTCCCGGCCCAGAGGATCATCGAGGAGATCGCTCCAGCAGACCGCGGCCGCTATCTGGCAGCCGTGGCCCAGAGCCGGACCGAACCGCTCACCACCACGGTGGTCGAGATGTGTGAGGGTGCTCCCCTTCGCCTCGACGTGGTGAATCTCCGCGACGACATCGGCATGATCGTCGCCCTGTTCAGCACCCCGGACAGCAAGGATCTCACCGCTCCCGACACCATCACCCGCGCCGACCGAACCGTCGTGTCGGGCGGCATGCTGCTCCGGGTGAGCGGCGAGGTGATCGAGATGGATCCCGAGCTGACCGCCCTGCTCGGCTGGCAACCCGAGGAGATGGTCGGTCGCAGCGCGCTGGATCTGGTCCACCCGGACGACCACGGTGAGCTGATCGAGCACTGGGCCCACACCTTGGAGAACCCGGGACGGCCCCTCCATCTGAGGGTGAGGATCGAGCACGGTGACAAGCGTTGGGGATGGACCGACCTCTTCGCCTGGATGACCGATCAACAAGGTGAAGAACATGACCGGTGCCAGGTGGTCCTCGTCGACGTCGACCAAGAAGTCACCGCACTGGAGGCCCTCAGAGATCGAGCTCGACTCGACCACCTGACCGGCCTCGCCAACCGCTGGAACGCCACTCGCTTCCTCGAGAGGCTCGAGGGGCCTTCGGCGGTCGTCTTCCTCGACCTCGACAAGTTCAAGGCCGTGAACGACTCACTCGGCCACGCAGCGGGCGACGCCCTCCTCGTCGCCACTGCCCAACACCTGGCCGAAGTCATCCGCCCCGCCGACCTGCTCGCTCGACTCGGGGGTGACGAGTTCATCGTCATCGCCCCCGGCTGTGGTGAGGATCACGCCGTCGCCCTGGCCAACCGACTGGCCGAGGCGGCGCGGCGCCCGCTCTGGTTCGAGGGGACAGAGATCACCACATCGGCATCGGTCGGAGTCGCCTGTGGGCACGATCGCGGCATCGCCCTCCTCGCCGAGGCCGACCGGGCCATGTACGAAGCCAAGCGAATCGGCGACCACCAACCGGTGCTCTTCGACGCCGAGATGAAGGCCCGTCTCGATCAGCTCAACGGTTTGGTCTCCCAGTTGAGCGACGACACGGTGCGACTCGACCAACACTTCACCTTTCACCATCAAGCGATCGTCGACCTGAGCACCGGCGCGGTCGTTGGGTTCGAGGCCTTCCTCCGCAGCACCGACCCCGGGTCGTCGACCCCACCCCACGAGCTGCTCGGGGCGATCGAATCCGCACGGCGCCTCGACGACCTCACCCACTGGACCATCAGAGCGGCCTGCGAGTCGATCTGTTCGCTCCGTGAGACCCTCGCCAGCCCGGGTCTGAGCCTCAACATCAACGTGTCGGCCGTGCAGCTGACCACCCCGGGATTGGTGGAACGGGTCGAGGAACGACTCGCCGAAACCGGACTGGACCCCTCCCACCTGGTGTTCGAAGTCACCGAGACCAACCGCCTCACGTCCTATTCCCAGGCAGTCGAGGTGCTCGGTGCACTCAGGCAGCGAGGCATCCGGGTGGTCCTGGACGACTTCGGAGCGAGCTGGTCGACCTTCGAGCAACTCCTCGACATCGAGGCCGACATCATCAAACTGGACGCCCAGCTCACACGACGGGTCGGCCACGACCGCACCGAGCATCTGATCGACTCCTTGGTCGATCTGTGCGCCAAGTTCGGCACCGTCGTGGCAGCCGAGGGAGTCGAGAGCAACCGTCAGTCCAACTGGCTCGCCACGCTGGGAGTCACCACCCAACAGGGTTGGCTCTTCGGTCGCGCCCTCCCCCTCGACCGCATCCCCGACGAGATCGGCTCCCGCGGAACCCGCCTGGCCGATCAGATCGCTGGGCCCGATGCGCTCGGTAGCGCACGCGAGGGCCAACCAGCCTCCCTACAGGGGGCCGCACGAACCAAGCAGGTGAACGACCATGACGATCAGGTCATGTCGGGCACCTCATCATCCGATGGAGCATCATGGTCGAACTCAGCGCGCCTTCAGAACTGAGCGGCCTCGGGATCCCCGAGAACCTCGTCGCTGACGTGTTCATACAACGCCTGAGGTCCGCACGGACCGCCACGCTCGTCGAGCTGGCGGTTGCGCTGGGGATCTCGGTGGGCATCGCCACCGAGATCGCCGAAGATCTACGCCACAAGCAGATCGTGGAGTTCCTCGGGATGGAGGGACGTGACTATCGCGTCGGCCTGACCGGAGCGGGTACCGAAGCCGCGATCACCGCAGCGCACAACTGCACCTACGCCGACGTCCTCCCGGTCTCGCTCTCCTTCTACGTGGCCCTCGTGGAGCAGCAGAAGGCCGAGCCCACCCTGGACCGTGCGACGATCCGCGACGCCTTCGCCGACCTGGTCGTCAGCGATCAGATCCTCGATCAGCTCGGACCCGCTTTCCTCAACGACGGGGCGATCTTCCTCTACGGCCCCCCCGGCACCGGTAAGACGAGCCTCGCCGAGCGCATGATCCGTATGCACAACGACGGGGTCTACATTCCCCGTTCGGTGACCGTCGACGGAACCATCATCACGGTCTTCGACCCGACGATCCACTCGCCCCTGCCCGATCAGCCGGCCGGGCTCGACCCCCGCCTCGTGGCGTGCAGCCGTCCCACTGTGGTGGTGGGCGGTGAGTTGAACATGGCCATGCTCGACCTCGACCTCGACGCCGGTTCGGGCATCTACCAGGCACCGATCCAGATGATGGCCAACAACGGCATTCTCGTGGTGGACGACTTCGGGCGCCAGCAGATCAACCCGTCCGAGCTGCTCAACCGCTGGATCGTCCCCTTGAGCCGCGGCATCGACTACCTCAAGCTCGGAAGCGGAACCAAGTTCCAGGTGCCGTTCGAGGTCAAGCTCGTGGCATCGACCAACCTCGATCCCAACTCCCTCGGCGACGACGCCTTCCTCCGTCGACTCCGTAACAAGGTCTATGTGGGCCCCCTCGATCCGGAGTCGTTCGACCGGATCCTGGAGGGCGTGGCCCACTCTCGCGACATCGCACTCTCGCCCGACTCCACTGGCTACCTGAGGCGCGTGGCGATCCACCACATCGGTGAACTCAGGCCCTATCTGGCGGTGGACTTCTGCGATCTGATGGTGGGCATCTGTGCCTACGAGGGCTGGCCTCGTGCTCTGGACGTGGCCATGATCGCCCGTGTCGCCGAGGTCTACTTCGTGACCGAAGGTCAAGACCCGGTACCCCCGAGGGCCAACAAGGCCGAACCCCCAGCGTCGGTGCCGGGTGCCAATGCGGCCATCCCCGCTCCCGCTCCCCCGGTCCCCAACCCCTCGATGGTCCCGGACCCGTCGGATGCCGCATTCGACCCGGCCAACGGCAACGCCGATGATCGCACCCAGGACGCAGGCGGTTTCGACCCCGAAAGCGGGGACGCCGACGGCGAACTCTCCAACTCGAGCTCCGACGACAACACCCCCCGAGAACCGTTTGCAATGGGTCCGGGGAGCCCGAGTCCGGCGAGTCCGAGTCCGGGGAGCCCGACTCCCGTGAACTCCGACCTTGTGAGCTCCGACCCTGTGAGCTCCGACCCTGTGAGCTCCGACCCCGCGAGATCCATGCCGGTGGTTTCGGCGCCGCCGCCTCCTCCGCCCATGAATGCCTCCGACGACGACATGTTGGTGCGGAACGGGGTGACCAACGCCGACGAGAACCCCGCCGCAACCGAAACTCCGATGAGTGACCCCAGCGAGTCCAACGACGTCCACGAGTCCGCAGCGGCAGCCTTCGAGCCGACCGAGGTGACCGATGCGCCCGAGGCGCCGGCTCCACCCCCACCTCCGCCCCCGGGAGCCGCATTCGACACCGACTCCCACTCCGAGCTGGACAGCTCTGAGCCTTCGGGGGCGCCAGCTGGGTCGAATGTCTGGTCTGCGACAACCCTCTGAACGCCAGAGCCGAAGCAGGTGGCGGGCGATGCCGAGACGCCCTCACTCGTGCCGGCGCTGTCCACTGCCTAACGTCGGCTCGTCCCTCGCACTCCCCCGGTGAGCACACGATGACAGAGTCCCCACGGTCCGAAGCGGTCGAGCTGATCGGGCGTTTCCTGGTCGAAGAGCTGACCGCTCCGATCGACCGATCGCGACCGGTGGTCCGGCTCGCCGGACTCGACGAGTTGGGCTCGGCGTTCGACGCTTCGGTCGGCTTCGACCTCAAAGAAGGCGAAGGCGCCCACTCCGACGAGGATCTACTCGCCGCCGTCCGGACGGTGATCGATCATTCGGTCCAGACCCGCCATCCCCGTTTCGTCAACCAGAACTGGGCGGGGGCCGACGACATCGGCATCGTCGGTGACTGGCTGGGGGCGCTCCTCAACACCACGAACGCCACCTTCGAGGTGGCGCCGGTCTTCACCGCGATCGAAGACGTGGTACTGCGTCGCCTCGCCGACTTCGCGAGCTATCCGACCGACACCGAGATACCCCCCGGGATCTTCGCACCCGGCGGATCGACCTCGATCCTCTACGGGCTCCAACTGGGTCGCCACGCTCACGACCCAGCCACCAAACAGCAGGGCTCCGACGGCCGGCTCGCCATCCTGGCTTCTGCGGCATCCCACTACGCCACCGTGAAATCTGCCGTGCTCCTCGGCCTCGGTACCGACGCGGTGTACCGGGTACCGGTGGACCCCGAGGGCGCCATGCAACCCGACGAAGTCGTCGGTGTGCTCGCACGGGCACGCGCCGACGGTCGGACGCCCTACGCCTTGGTCGCAACCGCCGGCACCACGACCACCTCTGCGTTCGACCCCATCGATCAGCTCGCGCCGATCTGTCGAGCCGAGGGCCTCTGGCTCCATGTCGACGGATCGTACGGAGGCAGCGCATTGTTCTCCCGAACCCACCGCAGCCGACTCGCCGGCATCGAGCACTCCGATTCCTTCACCTGGAACCTGCACAAGATGGCGGGCATCACCCAGCAGTGCAGCGCCCTGCTCGTACGTCGGCCCGAACTGCTCGAGGAGTGCTTCGGCACCGGCGCCAGCTACATCTTCCAGCCCGACAAGCTCCACGCCGAACTCGACACCGGCGATCGGACCTTCCAGTGCGGCCGGCGCCCCGACGCCCTGAAGCTCTGGCTCGCCTGGAAGTCGATGGGCGACGCTGCCCTCGAACAACGCATCGATCATGCCGTCGACCTCGCCGACCGAGCGCGAGCACTCATCGCCGATTCAGATGGAGAGTTCCACGCGGTCGTGCCCGGAACCTTCACCAACGTGTGCTGCACCTGGGTCCCACCCGAACTACGCCCGCTCGACATCACTGCCTTGAACGCTGCCGACCGAGAGCGACTCCATCAGCTCGCTCCGGTCACCAAGCGGCGGCTCCAAGCCGAAGGTTCGGCAATGATCGGCTACCAACCGGTGGATGGCGTCAACTGCTTTCGCCTGATCTTCATGAACCCTGAAGTCACCACCGACGACGTGGACGACCTCCTCGGACTACTGGCCCACCACGGCCCCCACGCCTGGGCCGAACTCGCTGCCAGCTGAAGCCGTCCCACACGCCGACAGCTCCAACCGTCTCACACACCGGCGGCTCCATCCGTCCCACACGCCGACGGCTCCAACCGTCTCACACGCCGACGGCTCCAACCGTCTCACACGCCGACGGCTGAGCCCGTCTGCACCCGCCAGAGAAGTGCGTATGTGCCGTCGAGGGCGACGAGGGTGTCGTGGTCGCCCGACTCGGTGATCTTGCCGCGTTCGAGCACATGGATCGTGTGGGCCCGGCGCACGGTCGAGAGTCGGTGAGCGATCACCAGGGTCGTACGTCCCCGGCTGAGTTGATCGAGCGAACGCTGGATCGCCGCCTCGGTCTCGTTGTCGACCGCCGAAGTCGCTTCATCGAGCACGAGGATCGGTGGGTCCTTCAACACGGCGCGAGCGATCGAGATCCGCTGGCGTTGCCCTCCACTCAAGCGATGGCCCTGCTCGCCCACGATCGTGTCCATGCCAGCCGGGAGTCGGTCGATGAACTCGGTTGCCTCGGCCACCCGAGCGGCTTCGATCACATCTGCCTCACTCGCGCCGGGACGCCCATAGGCGATGTTTTCCCTGACGGTCCCGTGGAAGAGATAGACGTCCTGGGACACCAGCCCGATCGAGCCGCGCAGGTCACCCAGATCGAGCTGGTCGAGGTCCACCCCGTCGAGCCTGATCCTCCCCTCGGTCGGGTCGTGGAACCTGAGCGCCAACTTCACCAGCGTGGACTTGCCCGAACCGGTCGGGCCGACGATGGCGGTGGTGCGACCCGCTCCGATGTCGAGGTCCACTCCGTCGAGCGCGACCTCCCCATCTGAGTACGCGAAACGGACCTCATCGAACGAGAGCGCTCCCTCCCCTCGCCTCAGCGAGAGCGCCTCGGGGCCGCTGGTGATCGCGGTCGGGGTGTCGAGCAGGCCGAAGATCCGCTGGGTGGAGGCCATCGCCCGCTGGTACTGGTCGAAGGTCTCGCCGAGGCTGGTGAGCGGCCACAGCAGGCGTTGGGTGAGGTACACCATCACGCTGTACTCACCCACCGACAGGCCAGTCCCGTCGATGGCCTGGAAGCCGCCGTAGATGAGCGTTCCGAGGAAGCCCACGAGGATGGCCATTCGCACGAGGGGCTGGAAGGCCGAGCTGAGCTTGATCGCCCCGAGGTTCGCCGAGCGGTAACGGTCGCTGCCGCCCTCGACCCGGTCGGCCTCGAGGCCTTCGGCGGTGAAGCTCTTGACCGTGGTGATGCCGAGCACGTTGTTGGTCAGCTGGCTCGACAGCATGCCCGCCTCGTTCCGCACGCCCAGGTAGTGGGGTTCGAGGCGTCGTTGGAACTTGAGTGAGCCGAGGATGATGAAGGGCACGGGCAGCACCGACCACCAGGCCACACTCGGGGCCAGATAGAAGAAGACGCCCCCGATCGCGAGGGCGGTGGTCGTCACCTGGATCAGTTCGTTGGCGCCGATGTCGAGGAAACGTTCGAGCTGGTTGACGTCGTCGTTCATCACGGCCAACAGGTCGCCCGTCCGGCGCCGGTCGATCTCGTTGTGGTCGAGCTCTTGGAAGTGCCGGTAGGCATCCATCCGCAGGTCGTGTTGCACGTCCTGGGCCAGGTGCCTCCATCTGAGTTGGTAGAGATACTCGAACACCGACTCGGCGGCCCACACCAAGAAGCTGAGCACTCCGAGCATGAGGAGCTGGCCGCGTTGGCTCTCGACCCCGCTCCAACTCATCGCCTGGGTCTCCTCGGTGGAGACCACGTCGACGGCGAGACCGATCAGCAGCGGCGGGGCCAGATCGAAGATCTTGTTGAGCACCGAGTAGGTGGTGGCCACTCCCAGACGGGCGCGACGGTGCTCGAGGTATCGCATGAGACGACCAAAGGGACGCTCCGTCGTGGCCGAGGCGGTGGCGGTAGGCACGATCGTCGTTGGAGTGGTCATCGTGGGCGAGCCTAGGAGTAGCACCACCGGCCGATCGCACCGATATCGGCGTCCGCACGGGGGTCGCGTCACACACCCTGGGTAGAGTCCGGCGCATGCAGCTGTTTGCCATCGGTCGCTCGATGGGCATCGACAAGAGCGAGTTCGACGATGCCGACATCGGTTGGCCGGTGGTCCGGCGCGTCTGGCGCTTCGCCGAGCCCTACCGGAGCCGTCTGATCGGCTTCGTCGGCGTCCTCATCCTGAGCGCCTTGGTGCAGCTCGCGCCGCCACTCCTGTTCGGTCGGATCATCGACAAGGCCCTGCCTACAGGAGACCGTGGCCTCCTGCTCACCTCGGCCCTGCTGGTGATCGCCGCTGCGGTCGCCACCGCCGTGCTCGACATGATCGAGCGTTGGTATTCGGCCTCGATCGGTGAAGGCCTGATCTACGACCTCCGCACCACGCTGTTCGATCACATCCAGCGCATGCCCCTGGCCTTCTTCACGCGCACCCAGACCGGAGCGCTCACCAACCGCCTGAACAACGACGTGATCGGCGCCCAACGAGCGCTCACCGGCACCCTCGGTTCCGTCGTGTCCAACGCCATCATCTTGACCACGACCCTGGTCGCGATGCTGGTGCTCGAGTGGCGCATCACCCTGCTTGCGCTCGCCCTGCTGCCCTTCTTCTATCTGCCCGCCAAGCGCGTCGGGCGCCAGATGCAGACGATCACCCGCGACGGGATGAACCTCAACGGGTCGATGAACACCACCATGACCGAACGCTTCGGCGTCTCCGGCGCCCTGCTCGTGAAGCTGTTCGGTCGCCACGACGAGGAACTGGCCGACTTCGCCGGCCGGGCAAGCCAGGTCCGCGACATCGGGATCAGGAGCGCTCTGGTGGTGAGGGTGTTCCTCGTGGCGATGAGCCTGGTGGCTGCACTGGGTGTGGCGGCGGTCTATCTGTTGGGGGGCAACCTCGCGATCTCCGGTGAGATGTCCACCGGCACCCTCGTCACCATGGCTGCCCTCGTCACCCGCATCTATCAACCCCTCACGGCCCTCATGAACACCCGCGTCGACGTGATGAGCGCCCTGGTGTCGTTCGACCGTGTCTTCGAGCTGCTCGACAGCCCCAACCCCCTGGCCGACGCATCCGACGCACATGATCTCACCAACGCACAGGGCCACATCCGCTTCGAAGGGGTGAACTTCCGTTACCCCTCACCCAGCGAGGGCATGATCAGCTCCCTCGAAGTTGCCGGCGGCCACCCCCATGCGATGCCCGCCGGGCATGGCGCTCCGACCTCCGCCGATGACACCAACAAAACCGACAACGCCGACGACCCGCCGCCCGACGAACTGCCCCTGACACTGATCGACATCGATCTCGACATCGCCCCCGGCCAGACCGTGGCGCTCGTCGGGCCCTCAGGTGCGGGCAAGTCGACCCTGATCAACCTCCTCCCTCGCCTCTTCGACGTCACCGACGGCGCGGTGCGGGTCGATGGGAACGACGTGCGCGAGCTCACCCAGTCGAGCCTGCGTCGATCGATCGGAGTGGTGAACCAGGACCCCCACCTCTTCCACACGAGTGTCATGGAGAACCTGGCCTACGCCCGCCCGGATGTGACCGAGGCCGAGGTGACCGAGGCCTGTGTCGCCGCCCGAATCCACGAGGTGATCACCAGCTTGCCCGAGGGTTACGCAACCGTGGTGGGCGAGCGCGGCTACCGGCTGTCGGGAGGCGAGAAGCAACGCCTCGCCATCGCACGCATGCTCCTCAAGGATCCAGCGGTGGTGATCCTCGACGAGGCGACCTCCAGCCTCGACTCGGAGAACGAAGCCGCCGTTCAAGAGGCACTGGCCACCGCCCTGGCCGGCCGGACCGCGATGGTGATCGCCCATCGCCTGTCGACCATCGTCGACGCCGACCTCATCATCGTGCTCGACGAGGGCCGCATCGTCGAGCGCGGCATCCATGAGGAGTTGCTCGCCGACGAGGGCCTCTACGCAGAGCTCTACCGGACCCTCATCAGGGGCGAGACGCCGGTGGCGAGCTGACCGTGGCCGATCGCGAGGGTCTGGACCGTCAGTTCCGCATGCTGGCGCCTCTGCTCCTGGTCACGGTGTTGTGCCTCGGCGCCTGGTGGCTGGGCTCAGGCGGCGACGCCGACCAGGCCGAGGACCCGGGCACGCCGCCGAGCTCGGCGACCACCAGCCCCTGACCGATGACCGCACCGACCGCCAGCGTGGGCGAGCTGATGGAGCTCGTGTCCAGGATCCTCGACGCGACGATCGAGGGCGAGATCTGGGTCAGGGGCGAGATCCGTTCGGCCAAACGAGCAGCCTCGGGCCACCTCTACTTCGACTTGGTCGACCCGGACGACGAGGCGGGGTGGAAGCGCCCGGTGCT
>ENA-ORXU01002745-ORXU01002745.1-marine-metagenome-genome-assembly--contig:-NODE-2745-length-11629-cov-3.391880_pt1 | contig 11629 bp, 10 predicted proteins | sample MGYA00237869_ERZ511484 | MGnify/ENA metagenome assembly ERZ511484 | reverse complement strand
GATCTCCGCCCAGTTCACCAGATCACCGTCGGTAGCAGACGCCGCCGTCATGGTGACCGGAATGTCCAGCGAACCGCCAGCGGGCAGAGCGCCACCGTTGAAGGTTGCGGTGCCGTCACCGTTGTCGGTCCACGCAGGATCGTTCAGCACGAAACCGGCGGGCAGATAATCGATCACGTCGAACGTGCCTGCGTCGATGGTGCCCTGGTTCGTCACGGTGATCGTGAACGAATTTGCCGGCACATTCAGCCAGCAAGTGCGGATCGTGGGCGCGACGGCAGAACCTGCCTCCATCCCGTTCCGCGCAAATATGACTTTGCTCGACGCAATGATTTCCGTTGGCGGTCTTTCTGAATTTGCAGCAGGCAATCGTGCGCGGCTGATCCGGTTTGACCGTGAGAGCGGCGACCAGCGCGAATATGATCTGCGCCTGTCAGATTTGCTGCGCCGCGGTGACAGCGAAGCCAATGTCCTTTTGATGCCGGGCGATGTTATCATCATCCCGGAAAGCATGTTCTGAAGGGGGCTGGAAACTTGAACCACCTTCTCGAAGAGATGCGCGCTGGCCTGTGGGCCGTGTGGAACCGCCGCTGGCTTGCCTTGGGCATTGCCTGGGCCGTCTGCCTGCTTGGCTGGCTGGTCGTTGCATTGATCCCGAACAGCTATGAATCCGAAGCGCGAATTTTTGTGCAACTGGATGATGTTCTGGCCGAACAGATCGGCATTGGCGCCAATGCGCGTGAACGCGACATCGACCGTATCCGCCAGACTTTGGTGAGTTCGGTCAATCTCGAAACCGTGATTCGCTCAACCCGGATTGGCGACACCGTCAGCACGCCGGCCGATATGGAATCGGCCATCGCGCGTCTTGAGAAAGACATTCAGGTCGTGAGCGAAGGTGAAAACATCTTCGAAATCGCGGCGCAAAGCGGGCGGGGTGACTTGTCCGATGCAGAGAACGCGCAGCTCGCCAATACTATCGCACAACGCATGATCGATATTTTCCGCGAGGAAAATCTCGGCGGTGCGCGCGGTGAAATGACCAGCTCCATTGAATTTCTCAATGAACAGTTGGCCAGTCGCGAAGCTGAGTTGGAAGCCGCCGAAGAACGTCGTCTGGCGTTTGAAGCACAGCATCCTGATCTGATCGGTGGTGCGCAAAACATCGCTACGCAAATGAGCGCCACGCGCGCTGAATTGCGCAGTGTCGAATCTGATCTTGCCGCGGCACAGGCAGCAGCAGCTTCTTTGGAAGGTCAGCTTGCCAGCACCCCGCGCTCTATCACCATTCCAGGCTCAGGCGGAGGCGGCGGTCCGCAAGCAACGCTCGCGCAGGCTGAAGCCAACCTTTCGGCCATGCGTGCCCGCGGGCTTACAGATGAACATCCCGATGTCATCGCGGCCAGTCGCACTGTTGCCAGCCTGCGCGAACGTGCAGCGGCGGCAGGTGGCGGCAGCGGTGCTGCAAGCATGCCCAATCCCGCGTACTCATCTCTACAGTCGATGACTGGTGAGCGTCAGTCCAATGTTATGTCCCTGCAATCTCGCGCTGCGGCGTTGCGGGCGGAACTGGCTTCGATCAATGCCAGCCAGGCGCGTGAGCCCGGCGTTGCGGCAGAAGCCCAGCGAATCAGCCGCGACTATGAAGTGCTGCGCGAGCAGTATGACGAGTTGCTGCAGGACCGTGAGGAATTGCGTCTTCGTGGCCAGGTTGAGAACGAGCGTAGTGCAGTGCAATTCGAGGTGGTCGATCCGCCTACCACGCCGCGCGTGCCTGCTGCACCCAATCGTCCGCTGTTGCTGTTTGGCGTCCTGATCCTCGGCCTTGGTGCCGGCGTCGGTACAGCCTTTGCGCTCAGCAAATTGGGTTCAACTTTTGCCACTGCCGGTCAGATGGAGCGGACTTTCGGTCTGCCGGTTGTCGGTACGATCACACATACATTCACCGAAGCTGGCCGTGAATTGCGGCGTCAGCGCTTCAAGTATTTTGCGGCCGGCGTTGGCGGGCTTGGCGTACTTTTTGTGGTGCTCATGGGCGTTGAAATCTTCCAGCGCAGCACGATGGCTTGAGGGGACAGGAAATGACCGAACACAGCAAAATCCAGCCCCCCGGCAAATCGCTTTTTGAGCGTGCGGAGAACTTCTTTGGCCTTGGTGGTGATTTCTCACCTTCACCGGTGCCCAAAAACCTTCGCAATCCTGTCAACCGCCAGATTGTGCGGAAAGACAGGTCAGCTGCGAAACCTCAAGTAGAACCTGAAGTTTCGTTGGCTGCTGCCGCCTCAAAGCGGATGCCGCCGCGCGATCTTCCGACGGAAGAGATGGTCGCTGCGGCCATGCCAGCGCCAGCGCCTGCGCCGGAGCCAGAGCCGATTTACGAAGATGTGGCGTTTTCTCAGGAAATCCATGAGATTGATCGCGAAAGCCTGTCCGCGCATGGACTGATCCAGCCGGAAGGGCCGATCACCGCGCTTCTGGAGGAATTCAGGATCGTTAAGCGCCAAGTTCTCGCTTCCGTGCAAAAGGCGCGCGATGCGGGTTCGGGCAAGGTCGCGCAGCGTGTCCTTGTATGCTCGCCGCACCCCAATGAAGGCAAAAGCTATTGCGCCGCCAATCTGGCGTTGGCGATGGCTGCTGAGAAAGACAGCGAAGTGCTGTTGGTGGATGCCGATTTCGCCAAGCCTTCCATCCTGTCCATGCTGGGCTTGCCGCGCGGTCCCGGCTTTATGGATGTGTTGGCGCGTGATGACATCAATGTCGAAGATTGCGTGCTCGCCACTGATGTTGCTGGCTTGTATGTTTTGCCTGCGGGCAATCACACCACGTCTGATAGCGAATATCTATCCAGCACGCGGACTGCCGAGGTGCTCGACAGGCTGACGCGTGCCGCGCCCAATCGCATCATTATTTTCGACAGTTCGCCAGCGCTTGCCGCATCTCCTGCGGCGGAGCTGGCCAATCATGTCGGGCAGGCGATCGTTGTCGCCCGTGCCGACCGTACGGGGCAAAGCGCGCTTGAAGATGCGTTGACGCTTCTTTCGTCCTGTCCCGATCTCAAATTGCTGCTGAATGCAGCGCATTTCAGCCCAAGTGGGCGCCGCTTTGGTGCCTATTACGGGCAGGAGGCATAATTACCATGCGTATGACCCTAGCCACCATTCTTGCCCTTGCGGCGATGCCTGCAACGGCGTTCGCACAGCAATCGGGCGAAGTCGAAGAAGCTCGCAGCAGCGAACGCGGCTCTGATCGCGGCGTCGAAGTTGCGCCCTATATCGAAGCCGCGCAGGTCGTGACTGCAGAGCTGTCCCCCGGTGACGACGTCGTGACGTATTCGCGCGTTGCTGTCGGTGTGGATACAAGATTTGGCGGTCGTTATTCGCAAGGCTCTGCTTCGCTGCGGTACGAACGCCGCATCGGCTATGACGACACGGTTGCCGACACCGATACAATCTCGGGCATTGCCCGCGCATCGGTTGCTCTGGCTGGTCCGAGTGTAACGCTTGAAGCTGGCGGTCTTGCCTCGCGTACGCGGGTTGAAGGCAATGGCGCGACATCGCTTGGCGGCTTTGGTGCTGACGATGATTCGACCACGCAAATTTACTCTGTTTATGCTGGGCCTACCGTGCAAACGCAGGTTGGCTTGGCAGAGGTCACCGGCGCTTACCGCTTTGGCTATACGCGCGTAGAATCGCCTGATGCGGTGTTTCTGACACCCGGTGCAGAACCAGCAGATATTTTTGATGATGCCACAACGCATAACGCGACAGTGCGAGCGGGTTTTGCCCCTGATACCGTATTGCCAGTTGGTGTTGGTGTTGGCGCATCGTGGAACAGGCAGGACGTATCCAATCTCGATCAGCGTATCGATGACCGCAATGTTCGCGCCGATGTAACGGTGCCTGTCTCACCCAATGTCGCCCTGATTGGCGGCGTGGGATATGAAGATGTCGAGATATCCAGCCGCGATGCTTTGCGCGACGTGAACGGTGATCCTGTGATCGGAAATGACGGACGTTTCGTCACCGACGAAGGCTCACCACGTCAGATTGCTTACGAAACAGATGGAATCATCTGGGATGTTGGCGTGATGTGGCGGCCTAGCACGCGTACTTCGCTGACTGCCTCGGTTGGCCGTCGTTACGGTTCCACCACTTACTACGGTTCGCTGTCCTACGCGCCGAATGCCCGTTCCAGCCTTGGTGTTTCTGTTTATGACAACATCAATAGCTTCGGCGGCCAAGTGGTCGGCGCTCTGGATGAACTCGGCACGGACTTTGAAGCCTTCCGCAACCCTGTGACGGGCGATCTGGGTGGCTGTGTTCTGGGCACAGAGGCCAACAATTGCGCGCTCGCTCGCCTTGGTTCGATCCGTTCCGGTGTGTTCCGCAGCCGCGGTGTTTCCGCCAGCTATGGCGCCACTGCCGGTCGCAATTCATTCGGGCTAGGCGCAGGCTATGACCGCCGCACGTTTATCGCTGGCGAGAACACAATCCTCGCCGGTATCGACGGTATCGCAGACGAGAATTACTGGCTTGCGGCCTATGGCGCTCGCCAGCTTGACCAGTCCTCGCAGCTGTCGGTTGGTGCGTCAGCGTCACTGTTTGAAAGCGGGTTGGACAATTCCGGCCAGGCCTTCGGCTACAGCCTGAACGCTGCCTACAATCGTACCTTCCTGGAAGGGCTGAGCGGCACCGCCGCAGTTGGCCTCGACGGGGTCACACGTGAAGACCTTGCTGACTACAAGGCCGCATCGGCTCTGGTCGGCCTTCGCTACACTTTCTGACGGGTCCAAAGGGAAACCGAAACATGTTCGACAACTTCTACGGCCTAAGCGGCAAACCATTTCAGCTGACGCCTGATCCGGAATTCTATTTCCGCTCGATCACGCATCGCAAGGCGCTGTCCTATCTCGGATATGGATTGGCGCAGGGTGAAGGCTTTATCGTCATCACCGGCGAAATCGGCTCAGGTAAGTCGACTTTGGTCGCACATATGATGGAAAGCCTTGATCCAAAGCAGGTCACGGTCGCACAGATCGTAACCAGTGCTCTGGACGAGTCCGAGGTTGTCCACGTTGTGGCATCCGCGATGGGCCTTGATGTTGAAGGTCATGACAAAGCGACAGCGCTGACCGAAATCGAAAGCTTCCTGCACGAAGAGGCCCGCGCTGGTCGCCGGTGTTTGCTGGTTGTGGACGAATCGCAGAACCTTTCTGTCTCCGCTCTCGAAGAATTGCGGATGTTCTCCAACTTCCAACTGGGTAGCCACCCGCTGTTGCAGACGCTGCTGCTGGGCCAACCGGAATTCCGCAACACCCTGCAAAACGATGGCGGTCTGGAGCAACTGCGCCAGCGCGTAATCGCGGCGCATCACCTTGAGCCAATGCAGAAGGCTGAGATTGAGCCTTACATCATCCACCGCCTTGAAAAAGTCGGATGGGAAGGCAATCCATCGTTCGATCAACGCGTGTTTGCTGAAGTGTTTGAAGCATCGGACGGTGTTCCGCGCCGTGTGAACCAAATCGCAAATCGTCTGTTGTTGCTGGGCGCTGTTGAAGAACGCTCCCGCATCGATGCGTCCTTGCTGCAATCGGTTCTTGCCGAAATGGAAGCCGAACGTGCTTTCCCAGAAGCTGCACCGTCGCCATTGAAGTCCAAGGACCCTGAATTCGAGCCGGTGAAGGCGATGCCAACGGTTCCGCGTGTGGACATGGAAATGTTTGACGCGGCTATGGCGGATCGCGATTCCCAGATTGCTGAATTGCAGCAGGCTGTAGTCGAGCTTTCGAACCAAGCTGATCAGGCCGTGATTGAAGCAGTCAAGCCGGAAATCGAAGTCATGCGTGAGCAAATCGCGCTGATCGAGGCTCGCTGTTTTGAGCAGGAACGGTCAATCCGTCAGACGCTGACGATGCTGATTGAGTGGATCGAAGGCGAGATGGAATCGAGCAAGGCTGCCTAAGGAGCATTGCGCGGTGAACGCGATAACATTTCAGGAAAATGGCGGGTCGCACCCAGCCATCGTCAATGGCCTCTCGGTCGATGTCGAAGACTGGTTTCAGGTCGGCGCGTTCGAGGACGTGATTGAGCGCGACAGCTGGGGCGGGCTTGATGACCGTGTGGACCGCAACGTCCACGCGATCCTCGACCTGTTTGATGAAGCCAACGCCAGCGCCACTTTCTTCACTTTGGGCTGGGTCGCTGAACGGCACGGTGCTTTGCTGCGAGAAATCGCCAAACGCGGGCATGAAGTAGCCAGCCACGGATGGGATCACGAACGCGTGTTTCGCATGGACCGGCAGACGTTTGCGCGCGACATTGAGAAGACCAGAAAGACGATTGAGGATTGCTGCGGCAGGCGCGTAATCGGATACCGTGCACCCAGCTTTTCCATCGACCACCGCACGCCGTGGGCGTTTATGGAACTGGCAGAGCAGGGCTATCTCTATTCCTCCAGCGTCGCGCCTGTGGCGCATGACCATTATGGCTGGGCGGACGCACCGCGTTTCGCGTTCAAGCCTTTGCCTTGGCACGATCTCATTGAACTTCCCGTGACGACCGCAGAGTTTCGCGGCAAGCGGCTTGCTGCTGGCGGCGGGGGTTTCTTCCGGGTGCTGCCGTATGCTTTCAGCCGCTGGGCGATCCGTCAGGTCAACCGCGAAGAACAGCGGCCTGCGATCTTCTATTTTCATCCATGGGAAATTGATCCCGGCCAGCCGCGCGTCTCTGGCGCTCCGCTGCGTTCGCGCCTTCGCCACTACACAAACCTATCGAAGATGTCGGACAAGCTGGAACAGCTTATCAAGGACTTTGCGTGGGGCCGGATTGATCTGATCGCTCACCGAGAAGCCGCGCGCCTCTCCGCCGAGAAAGCGACAAAATACGAGCTTGAGGCGTGAACGCGCCGTTCAGCCTGACGCGCGAACACATTCGCGCTGCAAACCTGCGTGAACCTGATGAGGTGGCGCGGATTGAGGGCTTTGTTGCTGAGCAAGGCGGCTCTGTTTTTCATCGACCAGCCTGGCTTAGCGCGATTGAAACGGGCACCGGCCAGCGGGCTCTCGGACTCATTGCAGAGCAAGGTGACAGGATCTCGGGTTGGCTGCCGCTGACCGAAGTGCATTCGCCTATTTTTGGACGCATGCTTGCCTCCAGCGGGTTCGCTGTTGAAGGCGGTGTCCTGACCGGCGATCAATCCACTGCCGATGCGCTTTGTGATGCCGCATGCGAATATGCGCAGCGCCTGTGCTGCACTACAATCGAACTGCGCGGCGGTCCGGTTGGCGAGGGCTGGGCTATACGCACAGACAGCCATTGCAGTTTTATCCAGCCGCTGGCTGAAGATGACGATGCGCAATTGACTGCTATCCCGCGTAAGCAACGCGCTGAAGTGCGCCGTTCCCTTAAAAACGATCTGACTGTAACTGTCGGGTCCAGCGAAACTGACCGCGCGGCCCATTACGCCGTCTACGCCGCCAGTGTTCGCAATCTAGGCACTCCGGTTTTTCCGCGCAGCCTGTTCGATGCGGTGCTGGATACACTTGATGCCGATATTCTGACCGTGCGCCACGACGGCGAAACCGTGGCTAGCGTCTTGTCGCTGTATCATGACGGCGCCGTCATGCCCTATTGGGGAGGCGGCACCATGGAAGCGCGCTACTTGCGAGCCAATGACCGGATGTATTACGCGCTGATGCTCCACGCCCGAAGCCGCGGCTGTGATCGGTTCGATTTTGGACGCAGCAAGACTGGCAGCGGAGCCTATAGCTTTAAAAAGAACTGGGGCTTTGAGCCGCAACCGCTTTCTTACGCTAGTTGGACTGCGCCGGGTCATGAAGCGCGCGATGCCGATCCCACAAGCGATCAGCACCAGTCACGGATCGCGCTTTGGAAGAAGCTGCCATTGCCAATTGCAAACCGGCTTGGCCCAATTATCGCGCGGGGGCTGGGGTGAGCGGTGACATTCTCTTCCTCGCCCATCGCCTGCCATTTCCACCCGATCGCGGCGACAAGATCCGTTCGCATCATGTGCTGAAGGCGCTGGCGCAGATTGCGCCGGTCCATGTCGGGTGTCTTGCAGAGGACGCAGGCGATTTCGCACATGAGCATGAGCTGACGGCAATTGCCGCTTCACATTGCATGCCGCGCCGGTCCAAGCCCTTGCCATTGGCGGGGGTCGAAGCATTGGGCCGGTCAGAGCCTGTTAGTCTGTCGGCATTCCGTTCCGAGCGACTGAAAAGCTGGGTCAAACAGACGCTGGCCGAGCGTGACATTGCTGCGATTTACGTCTTTTCGGGTCAGATGGGGCAATATGTGCCAACAAGCTGGCGAGGCCGTCTTGTCGTCGATTTGGTCGATGTCGATTCCGCCAAGTTTGAAGCTTACGCCAGTGATGGTTCAGGCCCCCGCGCATGGATTGACGCCCGTGAAGGGCGGCTCATGCGCCGGATTGAAGCAGACCTTGCAAAGCGCGCCGAACATACCCTGCTTGTTAGCGATGCAGAGGCGGCGCTCCTGCGGTCTCGCACGGCTGGCGGCGGCGATATTCGTGCCTTGCGCAATGGTATAGACTGCGCCTTCTTTGACCCCGAAGACGTGGAGCCACTGGTGGAATTGGGCGGCGATGGTCCGCATTTCGTATTCACCGGCCAGATGGACTACGCCCCGAATATTGCCGCTGTTGCACGATTTGCAGAAACTATCCTTCCTGCAATCCGCGAGGCACGACCTGCGGCACAGTTCCATATCGTCGGGCGAGCGCCCACAGCTCCGGTTATCAAGCTTGGCGAATTGCCTGGCGTGACTGTTTGGGGGAGCGTGCCTGATGTGCGGCCTTTCCTCGCCAGCGCCGACATGGTGGTTGCCCCGCTGACAATTGCTCGCGGAGTGCAGAACAAGGTTCTTGAGGCGATGGCGATGGAGCGCTGCGTGCTTCTTAGTCCAGAGGCTGCAACCGGTATCGATGCGCAAAATGGTCAGCACTTCATTATTGGCGAGGACGACAGCGCTCTAATCGCTCACGCACATCACTTGCTGGATAACCCCGCAGAGCGCGATGCCATTGCGCTGGCCGCGCGCAAATTCGTGCTCGATACGATGAGCTGGCCCGCCATGATGGCAGACTTGCCTGCCCTGATGGGTTTCGGCGGCAAAGCGCGGCGCGATGCGGCTTGAGGTAATATCTCCTGAGCGTGCACTGATCGCGGACCGGATTGCTCCTGCATGGCGGGGGCCGCTTGTGCAGCTCGCACTGGCTTGGTCAGCGATTTTTCTGCTGTTCGCGCCAGACTGGGCCAATATGATGGTGCATTGGTGGGACAGCTCCACCTACAATCATATACTGCTGGTTCCGGCGATTTTGGTGTGGCTGGTGTGGCAGCGAGCGGACGAATTGGCGAAGCTTACGCCGCATATGTGGCGGCCAGGCTTGATCCCGCTTGCCGGTGCGTTGTTTGTCTGGTTGCTGGGTGATATTTCGGGCCTAGCTACGGCCACGCATCTTGGCGTTGTGGTTGCTTTACAGGCCGCTGTCCTGACCATGCTTGGCCCGCGGGTCAGCTGGGCTCTGCTGTTTCCACTCTGCTATGGTCTGTTCCTCGTTCCCATCGGTGACGAGCTGGTGCCAGCTTTGCAGATGATTACGGCTGACATCACCATTGCCCTGACAATCGCGAGCGGCATTCCTGCTCATATTGACGGCGTATTTATCGACACACCAGCGGGTCTTTTCGAAGTGGCTGAGGCGTGTTCGGGCGTGAAGTTTCTGGTCGCGATGGTCGCGCTCGGCACTCTGGTTGCGCATGTCTGTTTCCAATCATGGCGTCTGCGAGCGGCCTTCATGGCTTTGGCAGTATTCATTCCGATCCTTGCCAATGGTGTGCGCGCATGGGGCACGATTTTCATTGCCCAGTCACAGGGCGTAGCCTTCGCGGCGGGCTTTGATCACATATTCTATGGCTGGATTTTCTTTGCCTTGGTGATGGGCGTGCTGCTGGCGATTGCATGGAAGTTTTTTGACCGCGACATTGACGCGCCATTTATCGACGGTGACGCAATTGCTGCATTGCCTGTGTTCGATCGGTTTGAGCGCGGCGCTGCAAAAGGCTGGCACGCGCTCGCTGCACTATGCGCGATGGCGCTTGTGACCATAGCCTGGTCTGCAAAGGCACATTCGCTGGAGGCGGATATCGCCGACGAATTGGCGCTTCCGCAAGTTTCAGGCTGGTCGCAGGTTTCCGCATTGCCATCCTACAGCTGGCAGCCACGTGCTGGCGGGGCTGATCGGGTGCTGAGAGGCAGCTACCACGACGAGCAAGGCCGCGTTATTGATGTGGTCTATGCTTTGTATGCAACCCAGTCTGAGGGCCGCGAGGCGGGCGCGTTCGGTGAGGGTGCTTTGCCGCCCGAAACAGAATGGCGTTGGCTTTCTGCAACAACCGCACCCGATGGAACAGCAGGCGAGCGGTTGCAGGCTCTTGGCATGCACCGCCGTGTTGCTGAAACATGGTTCCGCGTAGGTGACTGGAGCGGTGGCAGCACGCTGCGTCTAAAGCTGATCACCATGCGCGTCAAATTGCTGCTGCGCGCACAACCAACTGCCATGCTGATCATTTCTGCCGAAGAAGAGGCGATTGACGACGGGGCACAGACTATCGCAGACTTCCGGTCTTCCACCGCCAACCTTGGGGAATGGATGGACCGCGCGGGCCGCGTGGATTAACGCGCAAGCCCATGTGCGGGATCGCAGGTCTTTTTCATACAGGCACCATCAAGCCGGTTGATCCATCGCGGGTCGAGCGGATGTGTGACGTGCTGGCGCACCGCGGACCGGACGGTTCCGGGGTGTGGACCGCGCCCGGTGTCGGGCTTGGCCATCGCCGGCTCTCGATCATCGATCTGGAGGGATCGCCGCAGCCGATGCATTCGGCAGACGAGCGCGCCATCATCGTGTTCAACGGCGAAATCTACAATTTCCGCGAATTGCGACGTGAGCTGGAAGAGCAGGGCGCGAAATTTCAGACCGACGGGGACACCGAGGTCATCCTTGCCGCGTGGCAGCGTTGGGGCGAGGATTGCGTACAGCATCTGCACGGCATGTTCGCCTTCGCGCTGTATGATCGGGCTGAGCGCACGCTGTTTCTTGCGCGGGACCGGTTCGGGGTGAAGCCGCTGTTTTTTGCAGAGCTTTCCGATGGATCACTGGCCTTTGCCTCTGAACTGAAGGGATTGCTCGCCCATCCGCTGCTGCGAAGAGAAGCGGATCCGCTCGCTATCGAAGATTACATGACTTGGGGATATGTCCCCGACCATCGCTCCATCCTGCGCGGTGTGCGCAAATTGCCGGCGGGGCACACGCTGCTGCTGAAACACGACACGCCGTTGCCTCAGCCGCGCCAGTATTGGGATGTGAGCTTTGAAAAGCGCCACAAGGGCAAGGCGCGCGATCTGGAGATGAAGCTGCGAATCGAGCGCGGAATGAACCTGCGCGCCGGGCCGTTCCCCATCCAGAAATTCGACGATCCGGGCCCGTAAACTTGTCAGTTCCTCCATAGGCTTACCCGACGTCGCCGCTTTTTTAGCCGTTTCGCATTCAAGCAGGCTCCGGACGTGCAGGATCTCCATGATCTCGC
>ENA-ORXU01002740-ORXU01002740.1-marine-metagenome-genome-assembly--contig:-NODE-2740-length-11635-cov-4.045164_pt1 | contig 11635 bp, 8 predicted proteins | sample MGYA00237869_ERZ511484 | MGnify/ENA metagenome assembly ERZ511484 | reverse complement strand
TGAGGAAGCGGAAGTTGCATTTGTTCAGATAGCACCAAACCCAGTAATTGATGAGTTTACGATAACAATGAATAATGCTGGTGAAGAGCTGTTCGACATAACTGTCTATAATAACCATGGACGTCTGATGGCAAAGAAAGCAGTATTCATACCGAATACGTCAATTGCAACGGCCAGTTGGCCAGATGGGCTGTACGTGGTGAGAATAACTGGCATAGAAGGGTTTGATGCAACTGAGCTGATGATAGTGCAACATTAATGCGATGAAGAAAAAAAAGTCTAAACAAGGATCTTATCGAATAGTTTCTAACATTTCAATTTGTCTGATATTTTGGGGGGTATCTTACATGCCCTTAATAGCGCAGAATGGGTTTATCAAAACATATCGGCATCTTGATACGGTTGGAATGGGTTATTTCAATATGATTTTAACTAACGACACATTGATCACCTTCGGAGGAGCTTTTGACACAACTCAAAATCTTTGGGGGCTGAAATTTAGCGTTATAGATACTTTAGGTAATTTAAAATCTGAACAATTATTCTCTGATAGTACGAATATTAATTATTTAGCCGATGAAGGCTACGAATTAATTAAGACTATTGATGGCGGTTATGCAGCCAATGGGGTGAATTTTAATTCAAGAAATGCCGTAATTGTGAAGTTAGATTCAAATTTTAACATACAATTCGTCAAAGAATATCCCGACCCACCACCTAATGTCCGAACAACCTTGCCACGAGGCATAGTAGAAACACCGGGCGGATACCTGATCAGCGGCGTCAAACAACGAATTGACTTTCTGCATGACATTTATGTAATGAAAGTCGATAAATCGGGTGAATTTCAGTGGCAAAAATTTTATGGAAAACCGGGGCTGGCTGAAAGCGGAAATATAGATCTTAAAATTGATCAAAATAATTTTTTAATTGGTGGTAGCATCGGATTTCAAGAAGGCCCGAAGCATGAGAGATGGTTTCGCTCATGGATTTTTAACATTGATTCTTTAGGCAATATCATTTCTGATTGGAAGTCAGAAGAAGGCCTTGAAAATACCGAATTCGGTGGATCCAATGAAAATATCCTACTTGAGAATGGAGATCAGGTACTCCTGGCAAGTATTGTTGTCAATTATGATGTTGATTTTTTTGAAACAACAACACAAGGCCGCATAATGTGCATCGACAGTAATTTTAATAAGAAGTGGGAATATATCGCAGGTGTGCCCAGTGGTCCGTTCAATGGACTGAGCGGCATGACCCAGACTCAGGATGGCGGATACGTGTCGGTGGGACAATACTTTACTAATATAACCGGCTTTGACGGGCTATACGTCAGTCACATGGTCAAAGTCGACGCGAATGGAAACTTTCTTTGGGAGCGCACAGATACCGTCAACCCACATCCAACAAATGGTAGCATAAATTACGCCACTCAAGTCGTGGAGCTGTCATCAGGTAGTCTGATGGTCTGCGGTACCGGAGAATATCGCGATTCCGGCCCAAATCGATATTCTTATAGCTTTGGTTATCTCATTAAAACTGATAGACACGGATGCTTACAACCTGATTGTAGGACGTCAAACACAAGTGAAACTATCATAAAAAATGACGGTAAGATTTATCCCAACCCGACAAGTGGAGTCGTTACTTTCGAACAAGAAAAGGACGAACCACGCACGCTGAAGGTATTTGACATGAATGGAAAGCTCCTCGCACAAAAAAAGCTGTTAGCTAGAAAAAGTGTGATCAATATGAATGGTTATGCTTCCGGAACATATATTCTGCAGATATTCGATAGCCGAGATCGATTCCTTGAATTTAAACGGATTGTAATTCAAAAATAGGTTTAGGGATTGAACGTTTAATAAAAAGAAATATCATGCCGTGTTTACTTCGCGACTGTAAGTAAATTAAAGCTGACCAGGTTCGTCTGGATAGAGAGAGTAATTTAATTATTTACATATGAAAGTTTTACAGTGGATAGCAGGAATTTATCTCTTTATGACGGGATTAGCTTATATTTCCACCGCATGGTATTATGGATTAGTTGTTTCCTTTTGTGGAGCTCTTTTAATTCCTGCCATTAGTTCAAACTTGAATTTTCGCTTCTACAATAATGACCTTAAACGACGGTTATTCAAGATATTTGTCTTAATAATAGGAAATTTAATGATAGTAATGGGTACCATACACCTTGAGAATGAGCAATTAAAGTCAAATTTAAGTCTCTACGAAACAGTTAATTCCTATAAAGGAAATTATCAGGATGCGGAATACATATCGTTAATTTCAAACCTATCAGAATCATACAAGCATCAAGAATCAAGTTTGACTAATGAACAAATAAAATTAAAAAACGAAATTGATTTTGTTTTGAGTCTTGATTCTATTCATTATTTGCTATCGGTTAAACATTTTAATTGCCTTCAAATTGATTCATTGGAAAATGGATTGATAATAGATTACATCCATAATCCCAAATTAAATGGATTGTTCAATAGTCTCATTTTAAAAAGAATAAAAACTGTAGACAGTTTCGAATCTCAAAATGATTATTTATTATATCGAATGTCATTGGCAGAAGCCTACGGTGATAAGGACTGTTTTGTAGAACTTTTATCAACCATGATTGAATCTGGTGAATTCAATGAAATTCCAAAAGTTAATCTATTGAAATATTTGGAATCCAATTTGTCAGTTCAAAAATTAAACAAATTTGAAAAATTGGTTGTTCAAAGCCAATACGCTGATGATGTCGAAATTATAACAGCACTCATACGCCTCAACTCAAATCAAGGAAATATTGAAACTGAATTAAAATGCCGATTGAGACTTTATAAGCTTCAAAATACGGATATAGAAAATATTAAGCACATTGGTGAGATATATGAACAAAAGAATTGGAAGAAATCGATGATGAAGTATTATAGCTTATATTTAGATCGCAACGGATCTGATAAATCCGTGTGCAAGAAGATGCGAGAGCTAACAAAATTCATTTCTTCTTGGTATGAGTTTCGAGTATGTTGCGATGGGTCAAGATCTAACGCTTGGGGCAGGGGTGTGCTCTCATCATGGAGGTGTGTGCAGAAACGGAAAAGAACCTATATATGGTTATAAATACAATTGTTATTGATGCCTGCCCAAAGGTAAGGTACTAGATCATTCCTTGGCATTCGTACGAAGCAAATTGCAAGGTTGATATGGCCAAAGAAACAAAATTAAAAAATATTGGACATACTTCCTCGCTAAATGCAATACTCTAACTATTGTAAGAAGAACGCTATCCTTATCAAGAGAAGAAATACTACTAGCTCAATCAATAAACTAGTACATCTCCGATTTCATACGGAAATGTTTACATTGTACGATCATTTTATCGAGTCGCACAAATAAACAGTCATGCTACAATCCATTGAAAATAAATATGCCAATTTACTGGTAGACTATTGCCTGTCTATAAAAGAAGGAGAAAAACTCTATATCAAGACAACTACAGCGGCAGAACCATTATTAATTGAAGTATATAGGGAAGCTATGAAGCGTGGCGCCATTGTCGAATATGACATGAACTTTGCTGGCAAACAGGCCATGTGGATGCGGCACGCCAATGAAGAACAGCTCAATCATATCGGTACATCTTATGCAAATGCTCTACGAAATTTTGACGCGTATCTCGTTATCCGTGCACCCATGAATATGAAAGACGAACACGGTCTCAACATGAGTAAATTAAAACTTAGAAAAGATGCCGTGCGCGATCTATTACAAGTGTATAATGACCGCATAGCAAATGAGGATATGAAACGCTCGCTGTGCATGTACCCCACACAAGCATCCGCGCAATATGCCGGCATGACACTAGACGACTACAGCAACTTTGTATATCGCGCATGTCATTTGGATAAAAAAGATCCGATGCAAGCTTGGCGAAATGTGCGTACAGAACAAGAACGCTACGTCGAACGATTAAATGCAAGCGAAAAAATTCATTATAAAGGCAAAAATATTGACGTGACATTTTCAGTCAAAGGACGCACGTGGATAAATTCCGATGGGCGCACGAATATGCCATCGGGTGAGGTTTTTACTGGACCGGTTGAAGACTCTGTAAATGGAAAAGTTTATTTTTCATATCCGTCAATCTATATGGGAGAAGAAGTCGAAGGTGTGACGCTCTATATAAAAGACGGATACATAGAAAAATGGGAAGCTGAAAAAGGAAAAGGTTTTCTCGATAAAATTTTTCAAATGAAGGGCACACGTAGATTTGGAGAAGCGGCAGTTGGTACAAATTATAATATTGATCGCATGACCAAGAATATTTTATTCGATGAAAAAATAGGCGGCACCATTCATATGGCTGTAGGCCAATCTTATAAACACACAGGTGGCACAAACGAATCTGTTGTGCATTGGGACATGATCACAGATATGACTGAGGACGGAGAAATATTAGCGGATGGTGAACGTATTTATGAGAAAGGAAAATTCATCATTTAATTTTCAATTTTTCCATTTAGCATGAATACATCCGATCATATATTTATAACTGGCGGCACAGGATTTTTAGGTTCCTATATTTTACGGCATTTAATCGCAAAAGGATATCAACGTATTTCGGCTATTAAGCGAAAAACAAGTCGGACCGGACTCGTGGCTGATATTTATGATAAAATAAATTGGATAGAAGCTGATTTATTTGATTATCACAAATTAGTTGAGTCACTTCAGGAGGTGGATGTGGTCATCCACAGCGCTGCCGTCATATCTTTCATAAAAAGTGACCTCAAAGACATGATGAAAGTAAATGTCGAGGGGACTGCTCACTTAGTCAATGCGTGTTTAAAAGCAGGCGTTAAGAAATATTTACAAGTGAGTTCTATCGCAGCATTTGGTCGGACAAAAGAAAATCCCATCATCACCGAGGAAAGCGAATTTCAAAATACGGCACTAGATACCGGATACGGCAGATCGAAATATCTGGCGGAGCAAGAGGTCTGGCGCGCCGGAAGTGAGGGCTTGAATGTCACCATCATCAATCCAGCCATGATCATGGGTGCAGGATATTGGGATACGGGAACAGCAAAACTCATTGACACTGTATATCAACGTCTCAATTACTACCCGCTTGGTCAATCCGGCTTTGTCGACGTCCGTGATGTTGCGCGTATGTCCGTATCGATGTTAGAAAATGATGTTATGCAAACCCGCATGGTCTGTGTCGGAGAAAATATGCTGATTCAAGACATGATAGGCCTTATCTGCAGGGCACTCGATAAAAAGCCACCACAGATAAAACTAACACCACTTCTGCGTGCCGTAGCTTGGCGTGCAGAGTGGTTGCGTGCTCGACTGACAGGCACTAAACAGTTGATTACGAAAGAAACGCTGGGCACATCAGCTCAAATATTCACTTTCGACAACTCGAAGTCTCGCGAATTATTGAATTTTGATTACACGCCACTCACCTTGACTATCGATCAAACTTGCCAGGCCTACAAGGACACCCACGATAGCGAAGGAGGATTCGGCATACTACCGCCGCTGGACTGATTTCATTTTATCGTCTTTCCTATCATGAAGATGTGATTCAATGCCCAATTCTTACATGGTAAGATATTGCTCATAATATATTATCATCTCAATAAAATAATACTTATCTGATGCTCATGGCATAATGTATCATGAGAAACAACCATATAATATTTAATTTTTTGGATTAGCTCAAACACCGTATATTTTGATTCTAAAATCACCAAAATCAGTTTATAAATATGAGCAGAAATCCAAAATCCATCAGAAATGTTGTTCTTCTTGGACATCATGGCAGCGGCAAAACGACATTTGTTGAATCCATGTTGTTTGAAGGTGGCGAGACCAAACGAAGAGGGTCGGTTGAAGATCAAAATACGATTTCCGATTTTACAAATATTGAAAAGGATCGCAAGAATTCCCTCTTTTCATCGCTCATGCATTTGAAATGGAAGGATTCAAAGATCAATTTGGTGGATACCCCAGGCTCAGACGACTTTGTTGGAGAAGTCATTTCTTCAATCACTGTGACTGACACGGCTGTGATGATGCTCAATGCTGCCAATGGCGTGGAAGTCGGCACGGAAATTCTATGGGAGTACATCGAAAAATATAATGTACCTGCAATTTTTGTTGTAAATCAGATGGATCATGAAAAGGCGGATTTTGAATCTACTTTGGATCAAACGAAATCTCGCTTTGGAAGTAAGGTGATTCCATTTCAATATCCGTTGAATCAAGGGCTGAATTTCAATACGATAGTCGATGCGTTACGCATGACCATGTACGTATTTAATGATAATGGTGGAAAACCTGAAAAAGTGGCCATCCCTGAAAGCGAAATGGAGCGGGCACAAACCATGCACAATGCTATTGTCGAAGCGGCTGCCGAAGAAGATGAAAATTTAATGGAAATATTCTTTGAAAATGGCACACTGACAGAGGAAGAATTATCCAAAGGTCTTACTTTGGCATTGGCCAATGGTGATATCTATCCGGTATTTTGTGCGTCCGGAATTAATAATATGGGTAGTGGTCGAGTGATGGGCTTTCTCAATGACATCGCACCTTCTCCGGCCGACAGAAAAGCAATTAAAACCGAAGATGGAAAGTCAGTTGAATTAGATAATAGTGGTACCACTTTATTTATTTATAAAACGATGTCGGAGCCACAAGTCGGGAATGTGAGTTATTTTAAAGTTTATTCTGGGAAATTAAAATCAGGCGACGAATTAGTTAATACCCAAACCGGAACAACGGAGCGATTCAATCAAATCTACGTATCCAATGGGAAAAATCGCGAGCAGGTGGAAGAATTAACAGCTGGTGATTTAGGGGTGACTGTAAAATTAAAAGATTCACATACAAATAATACCCTCGGTCCAAAAGGTGAAGACCGAAAAATACCGCCAATTAAATTTCCAAATTCTCGTATGCGCGTCGCTGTTAAACCTCCAAGTAAAGGTGATTTTGAAAAATTAGCGCGCGTGTTGCATACCGTTCATGAAGAGGATCCAACGATAATTATAGAGCATTCAAGAGAGTTAAAGCAAACGCTCATTCATGCACAAGGGCAATTACATCTCGATTTATTAAAATATAGAATAGAAAAAGTATACGGACTAAATCTTGAATTTGACGAGCCTAAAATTCCATATCGCGAAACGATCACCAAGCGTGCAGATGATTCATATCGGCACAAAAAACAGTCAGGCGGTGCTGGACAATTTGGTGAAGTGCATATGCGTATCGAACCATATACAGAAGGCATGCCCGACCCGGACGGATTGAATGTTCGCAACCGCGAATATGTGGATATCGAATCCGGCGGTCAGCTCGCATTTTACTGGTGTATCGTTGGTGGGTCTATCGACAGCAAATATCAAAATGCGATAAAAAAAGGAGTCTTACAAAAAATGGCTGAAGGTCCGCTCACAGGATCACCTTGTCGAGACATTCGGGTATGTATTTATGATGGAAAGATGCATCCCGTCGATTCGAACGATATGGCGTTTATGATCGCCGCGTCCACTGTTTTTAAAAATGCGTTTAATCAAGCAGGACCACAATTGATGGAACCGATCTATGAATTAGAAGTGCTCTGCTCAGAAGATGTCATGGGCGACGTCATGAGTGATTTACAAAGTCGTCGTGCGATCATCATGGGTATCGACGCGGAAGGACATTATCAAAAAATCACGGCTCGTGTACCGTTGGCCGAAATGAAAAAATATTCGTCGACCTTGCGATCAATAACACAAGGCAAAGCCAAATTCAAATTGGATTTTGTGGAGTATGCGTCCGTGCTGCCTGAAATGCAACGTGAGTTGATAAAGGCACATCAAGAGGTGGTGGAGTCGTGATCGCGAATCAACACATCCCTGCGACGAAAAGGTTGGTCTTGAATCAGTTGACACTGTGATATTGGAAACTTGTAAGAGCGCCATCTTTCTTCTTAGACCTTCCGACCTGAAAAGGATTGATATCGTGTAGGCTGCAAAAATTATGAGTGCTTGACGCACATTTTATGCCCAATGGCATTCAATAATAATCATGGCTTTGTAGGACATGACAAACGAAACCTACTCGACCAAAGCACTATACGAACTTAATCAAGTTTTCAGGCATCCGCAATTGCGGTTTTGGTAAATATTTGAGCCCATTCTCCTTCTCGTTTTTTCAAACTAGCGATAGCCCTTATCGAAAACCAAACTGCATTTCATATTCATATATAATTGATAATCAGATTTTTATTAAACTTTTTCATTCGAATAAGGCTAATTAATATGTGTCGAATCTTATTGGTATGTACGAAAATTCTTTATTAGGTCGCGTATGTTTGTATTGTGATTGTAGGGGATGAGAGGGAAGAGCAGTTAGGTTACCAAATCACAATGGACTTAGGATAAGCCGGTAGTCCCAATAAAGTGAATAAAGTTTAGCAAACCCTTTTTACAAGAAGCCTCAAATACCAATTGGTGCTTGTTGAGCAACTTTCTCCCCAGAAAGTTGCTTTTTTTTTGCCCTATCATTATATGCGAGGGCACCAAGACTATTCCAATACTTATTTGTTATTCCGCTCCAAGATGCGTATGACCACATCCCATAAGGTTTCATAAGGCACGATTTCTACTTCGAGTGGCTGCTCTGAAAGCTGAACAGGTGTTGTGTCCAGTTTTGATCTAAGGTCCTTGGTATATCGGACGGTTCGAATTGGATGAAAATCGGCCCTCGTCATCTCGATTAACATCTTAATAAAACAGTTTGATCTAAATGTTTGGTTCTTTCGTAAGTATCGATAACTATATAATCGCAATGCATCGACGCGATCGATAATTTCTCCTTCTTTTCTATTGAGTAACAAAAAGAGAATATGTAGTATTAATATCGTAATATGAACACCACGCTTGTCTTTTTGATAAGTAGGAATTTCATTTAAAAATTTGAAAATGCGAAACTTAGGTTCCAGATCTGTTTCATATTCATCTGCTCGATGTAAGCATACAAGATAGCCTTGAATCAAATCTATGTACTCAGTGATACCTGTAGCTATTTTGTTAATATTCTTTGTATTCTTAAGTAAATCGATTCGTTCAAGCGCTTGTGCATATTTTTCATCGTGTATAAGTAGCAGTGCTTTATATATTCCAACCGTATAAAATGCATTGGATTTAACGGTGAGCATACCCTCTATCTGATCAAACGTTTTATACACATCTTTCCTTTCGTTCAATTTAATTTGAGCCGTGACCTTGAACTGTAGAAACACTTGCACCAATCGTCTACTATGTCCACGTAAAGCAATCAAGTCGTCAAACGCTTGTTCAGCAACAGTAATTAGCTCACGATACTCATGTAAGAGTAAATGATATAAGCACATTAAATTGTAGGCAAAGTATTTTGATTTATATGTGGAGTCAGGAGAAGATGTACAGTTCAATAAATAAGACATGTCTATAACTTGATTGAGTTCTTTCTTTGAAATAGCACTTTCAAATTTTTGCATTTGGCTATACATATCATAGTATAATGTTTGCAATTGATCTTCTTCAATTCTATTTCTCTCGCATGTATGGTATATAGTTTTATAATGCTCAAACTGTTTCCTATCACGATGTGCAACACCGTAATAAACCAATATGATCTTCAGAATATCTGTATTAATATCGTTGAACTCATAGCTGAGTGATATTTTCAGAATCCGTTTACTAAGCGCGATCACATTTTTAATCAAGCCTTTCGTCTGCAAAAGCCGAATAGCCGCTGTTTGTCCTATACAATAGTCTCTCATTTCTTCAGAAGATTGTTTTGGATCTCCTTGAGATTTGTATCGGGCGAGTATAATCTCCATCAGGTCATCGTGTAACCGCGCACGTAAATTATAGTAAGCACTATTCGGTGATCGATTATAAATGGCTTGAGATAAGACCTTGTCGCTCGGTTGCTCACTTTCTGATACTTTTTTGTACAATTGCAGACACTTGGCGTTTAGGCCGCGGACACGTTCATTCATTTTCCGGGAATTGGCCCGTTGAATGAATTCTATCAATTCTTTAATATGTTCAATCATTGATTACCAAATATTTATGAATTCAATCGATAGTATTAATAGTCATTAGCCATGTGTCAAATATGCAAATATTGTACCAATTTAACCATTTGATCGCATTACATTTGTATCAATAAGAACATAGTAATCCAGAATTAGAAAAAAATTCATGTATTAACAGGTAGTATGCATAGTTACTGACGATGTAGTCGGTTGACTTTCAGTATTTTATGATGTATTTAGGGAATGTAATCACTTGATTAGATGTGACTGTGCAATAGATTTTGTACATCATTGAGCTTTAGTGGGCTGTATCTTTGAGTTGTAATTATTTACAAAAACCCACTAAATTCAAAATTATGCTAGTTTTCAACCTTTTACTCGGATGGATTTTTGACGGAAGCATTGACGGCTTATAGTCGACAAAAAAAATAAAACTTTAAGAATAGAATTTAAGAACAAACCCCTTTTTATTTTTTATTCCTCGGTATATAATATTTAAACCCCTTTATTACCGAACTCCAAATTAATCAATTATGCTTGTTGAGCAGTCTTCGTACCCCGAAGACTGCTTTTTTTATTTCTCCCAGTCTGTACTTTCCAAATGAAATAAATCATTAACAGATATATTGAATACACTAGCCATTTTCAAGGCAAGAATAGTTGAAGGGTTATATTTCCCAAGTTCAATCGCATTGATCGTCTGTCGGCTTACCGATACCAACTCTGCAAGCCTAGCCTGCGTCATATCGTTTCTGGCTCGCTCTACTTTAATACTATTTTTCATATTCTAGCCTTTTTGACGTCTGGAATAATGCCCATCTGAAGCGAAATACAAAGAATATCAATAGTGTCGCCATATTTAATATAAGTATCCAATAAAAGGATAGACGATAAACAAATAATACTGATAGAATTAAAATTGCATAATTTATATATACCGCCCAGATCAATGAGTCTAACCTTATTTTAGAAACGTATTCATCCTCAACACGTTCGCGAGACATGGCGATAAATAGAGCCCCTATCACAACCAATAAAATAGCCACTTCATTCAATATATTATCCTCGATCCACGAAAAATAAATAGTATCACCCATAAGACTTTCACTCATAATCGCAAACACCTTAATCTCAAACCATTTGGGCTCAAACTCAAATACCAATATCGCGAGGCTAATCAAAATTCCCGGGACGAAAAGGATCCAGCCCACTTTTTTAAAATTGTTTGGAAACAACGCTTTAGTCATGATTATTACTTTTTGATTCGGTAGTGTAACGTATATTATGTAATGTTTGTTTTACATTATGTCATTTTTTATTTACATTTAGTAGTGTAAAGTTGATAATTAATATTTCTTTTTGAATCTCTCAATCAATATTAAACCTTACGGTAGCTGAATCATAGCGTTTTTTTGTATGTTCAACCGATGGTAAGTCTCGACTATAAAACAATTAGAAAACTTGCGGCCCTAGAACATACGCAGACTCGGCGCAATTATCTCCCTTTGTCCACAGGAACACCACCGTACACACGCGGACCATATG
>ENA-ORXU01002734-ORXU01002734.1-marine-metagenome-genome-assembly--contig:-NODE-2734-length-11660-cov-4.997065_pt1 | contig 11660 bp, 8 predicted proteins | sample MGYA00237869_ERZ511484 | MGnify/ENA metagenome assembly ERZ511484 | reverse complement strand
CGTAAGGCGAGCAAGTGAAGCTTGCCTACCTCTGGTAGGGGCCTGAGGCTGAAGCAGATAGACGCTAGGCGCGAAGTCATCTGACGAGAGTTGACTTCATGGATAGAGCCCTTGTTTTAGCTGTAGTATTTCTGTAACAAAAACTTACACGCGCAGACTATTCTAAATCGTCATAAGTCTCTATAAACATGGACGTTATGTAAAAAGATGAGCCCATCAATAAATCCTAATGCACGAATTGGGTTATATGTGCAGCATCCGATTACCTGTGGCACCTAGACCTGCCTCTCGTATGGCCTCGGTGTATGTAGGGTGTGGATGGGACATACGGACCATGTCTTCTGCGGTAGCACGGAATTCCATCAGTGCCACACCTTCCATGATCATATCCGCCGCTCGAGCACCTACGATATGCATACCCAGTATCTCATCCGTCTCCTCATGCGATAGGACCTTGACCATACCATCCGTATCGCCCGATGCGCGAGCTCTACCGAGAGCCTTGTAAGGAAACTTGCCAGACTTATAGGGTATACCGGCTTCTTTGAGTTCGTGCTCTGCCTTACCTACACTTGCCACTTCGGGCCACGTGTAAACTACATTGGGAATGAGATTGTAATCGATGTGTGGTTTCTGTCCTGCAAGAAACTCTGCTACGAGCATGCCTTCCTCCTCAGCCTTGTGAGCCAGCATGATACCGCGGATGACGTCGCCTATGGCGTAGATATTATCGGCAGCAGTACGTAAGTGATCGTCCACGATGATCCTTCCCTTATCATCCAGCTCGATACCAGTATTCTCCAAGCCCAGCTGATCAGTATACGGACGACGACCGATAGCGATGAGGCAGTAATCGGCCTTCATCTCTATGGTTTCCTCACTATCCCGCTTAGCCACTGTCACCTTGGCCATGGTCTTGGTTCCCTTGACAGTCTGCACGGCATGCTTAAGATGAAACTTCATTCCGAGCTTCTTGAGCGCTCTGGCCATCTCTTTGCTACAGTCCTTGTCCATACCGGGAAGGACTCGATCTTGGTATTCTATCACCTCTACTTGGGTTCCCAGTCTAGCGAACACACTTCCAAGTTCTAGCCCGATGACACCTGCGCCTATGATGATCATGGTCTTGGGCAATTTGCGGATCTCTAGGGCTTCTGTGCTCGTGATGACACGATTCTTATCATAGCCCATGCTCTCTGGAGTGATAGGCTTGGAGCCTGTGGCAATGATGGTATGCTTAGCTGTGATCTCCTGCGTGGATCCATCATCTGCTTTGATGGATATGGTGGTACGATCTACGAAGCTGGCGTGACCGTGCAGGACATCGATCTTATTCTTCTTCATCAGATAGTCAATTCCCTGTGTAGTCTGATCTACTACGGCAGCCTTGCGATCTACCATCTGTGGCATGTCGAGCTTGGGTGCTGGGATCTTGATACCGTGCTCAGCAAAGTGCTCAGCTGCATTGTGAAAGTGTTCAGAGCTATCTAGTAGTGCTTTGGATGGTATGCAACCTACATTGAGGCAGGTACCGCCTAGTGTAGGATACCGCTCTATGATAGCTGTCTTCATACCTAGCTGAGCTGCTCTGATAGCTGCTACATATCCTCCAGGTCCTGAACCGATGATTGCGAGATCGTATGTCATAAGTGTAAGTCTATCTGTCCTGTATACTATGAATCGGTATTCTTACCGTCTTTGTTTTGTGGTGGCTTATTGCCTGATGGTTTATTTCCTGATGACTTGCTACCACTAGAGCTCTTATCAGATTTTGGCCCACGGCCTGAGTTTTGAGATGGTCCTTGATTGCCATCTCGACGTGGTCCGCGAGACCGTTTATTTCTGCGCGACTTATTACGCTTAGGTTTCTGTCCTTGAGACTTATCTGCTCCGCCTTCTGGGCTGCCGTCCTTTTTCTTTTTTTGCTGATTACCGCCTTGCTGTTTGTTTTGATTCTTAGCATTTCCAGAATCGCCTCCTTTCTTATTTCGGTTCCGGTTTCTATTTCGATTTCGGCCTCCACGTCCACGACGCTTTTTCTTCTCTGGTGGTAAGTCTATCTGTCCTGTCACATCGGCAAACTTCACCTCCTTCTCTGCGAGCTCGGCGAGTAGTGCTGCTGTGTCCACGAGTTTATCTGGCTTCTCTCCATCCTTATTGAGCGCAAGCACTTCTTTGACTCTATCTAGAGGTACAGAAGTGATGACGTTTCTTCCACGAGCAGAGGGAATGCTATAGTACATCACTCGCTTAAAGATGTCGGTCTTGATCAGTATACACTTGCCCTCCTCTGTGTGAAGTGCGTCAGCCTTGCGAGGAAATTCTTTAAGAGCGTCCATGTAAGTGTCCAGCTCGTAATTGAGACAACACTTGAGTCGTCCGCACTGTCCGCTCAGCTTCGCCTGATTAATGGCAAGATTCTGATAGCGTGCTGCAGCTGTGTTGACTGATTTAAAATCGCTGAGCCATGTGCTGCAACAGAGTTCTCTACCGCAGGAACCTAAGCCACCTAACAGAGCAGACTCTTGGCGAGCACCGATCTGTCGCATCTCTACCTTGACCTTAAATTCCTTGGCGAGGATGCGCACGAGCTCACGGAAATCGATACGACCGTCCGCTGTATAGAAGAACGTACACTTCCGCATATCACCTTGGAAGATGACGTCACTGAGCTTCATGTTGAGATTGAGCGACTTGATCATCGCGCGTCCTCTGATGATGGTTTCTCTTTCGCGGTCACGCGCTTCTTTGAGTCGCTGTAGATCCTTATTGTGAGCTCGGCGAAGAACTTTGGGAAGGACTGTGCCGTCTTTAAAGCGCTTCTTTTTCATCTGGAGCTTGACGAGCTCGCCACTCAGGCTGACACTTCCCACGTCATAGCCATTGCGGCTCTCGACGGCTACAAGATCTCCCTGGTCAAAGTGCTGGCTAGTATCATTGGCGTAAAAGTCCTTGTGCGCACCGTTCTTGAAGCTGATCTCCATGAGGTGTGATGTATCGGCGCTTCCGATATCCAAGTGAGACATCCAGTCGTAGGTATTCTTTCTATTGCAGCCACCTGTGGAGCAGTGACCGTTGTCACCGCAGCCTGCGGGGCTACATCCATTGGTTCCGCATGTATTGCATCCCATGTTATTATACTGTTGTGAGGCTATATTCAGGCAGCTTTCCTGTCCGCAGAAGGCTGTGAAATAGCATCGATATATTCATCATCAGGAGGCGAGGATTGGCATTGCGACCAATCTGGACAATCGCTTTCTCGATGAGTATTGTCATATGATCTATGGTATCTAAGGTGAGGAGCTGGCCTAGTTTTTTGGCGCTTGACGCCTCACTCGAAGAAAGTAACATGGCGTAGTCTGGCTGTGACTTTTGTCGCAAGATCTGCGCCAGAAAAAATAGGTTGTACTCCATCCACTCGATCTGTAAGTCTTTGCTCATAGCCGCAAAGCTCTCTGTAAGCTTCTTCAGCTCGGCTATCTGGTCTGCGTAGCATAGTCTGAACCACTGGAGCACAGCATCGCTTTCCATGCTCGTATCACTTTCTGCAAGTTGTAGTGCTCGCCGCATATCTCCCTCTGCTCTACGTACGGCATCTGAGATTTTGTCGACAGCCAGCTGAGGATGCTTTGACTGTAATGCGGTTCTAATTTCCTCATCACTCCATGGCGTCATCTGCACACTCTGACAGCGCGATCGTATGGTACGCAAAATATTCTGTGCGTTCTCGGATATCATGATGATGTAGGTTTCATCTGTCGGTTCCTCAAGGGTCTTGAGGAGCCTATTCCCCTCCTTGACAAGGTACTCAGGATACCAGATGATGAGCATCTTAGGGTTGTCACCAAATGCCTTCAGGGATAGTTTCTTGAGCATGTTATCGCACTCGGCCTTATTGATGTTGCCCATAGGATTTTTCCTATTGCCGCTAAGTGTAGAGGACAAGTGATGAAACCAGTCCAGATCATTGGTATAGGGATTATCTCTTACATAAGACTTCCATGTGATGATGGACTCATCGGTGATGGTCCCGCCCGTGCTATTGGTATTGATAAACGGATAGCTGATATGAAGATCTGGATGATCTAAGAGCATGGTAGGTGCAGAGGGTGAGCTCTCGCCAAATAGACCTGGCGCTGCAGGCGGCGAAAGTATACGTGAGGCCAACTCTAGTACCATAGGAAGAGCTCCCCAGCCAGGTCGTCCCTGGACGAGCAACGTATGCGCTAGTCGACCAGCATCATACTGGGCGATGAGCCTATCTCTTGTGTCGGTATATCCCGTGGTCTCCATACTCTCATGAGTGGATCACCGTACGGTGTCAGAATGCCCTGGTGTAGCCTCTGTAGTACCTGCAATACCAGGTCGGATCATCAGATCCGGTATGTCTATATCGTCCACCAGATCGCGTGATCTGGAGATGGTAGTATATCTATTGCCTTCTGCTCTGTACGCTTCTCTTCTCTGCCTTAAAGGTAGTGATAATCAGATCTATAGCAGTGGATGATAGCGAAATAAATGATGAGTGTGAGGAGCCTTGCACGTGCTGGCATTCTTCTCTAAAGTATGACACACGTGACCCACTGAGGCGAAAGTCTAGCACGGCATGTCCTCTCAATCCACCAGCTCCATCCACTGATCCTCAGCCTCAGCTAGCTGATCTCCCACCTCGCTGAAGGCTCGGGAGAGCTCTGCTATACGATCTGGATCAAGTTGTGCATCCATCAGCTGTGTCTCCAGCGAGGATTTTTTCTCTTCTAGGGATTCTATCTCGCGCTCTAGCTTTCGGATCTTATTCTTCAGTTCTTTCTCTCGCTGATGGTCGATCTTGGCATCACTGTCCTTAGATGGGACGCTGGCGGTGGATGACGATATAGCGCTTTGCTCGAGTCGATAGTCCGTATACTTACCATTGTAGTCCTTCACCTTGCCATCACCTTGGAGGATAAAGAGATGATCGACAATCTTATCCATGAAGTAGCGATCATGCGATATGATGATAGCGCAGCCCTCGTAGTCTTCTAGGTACTCTTCAAGGATATTGAGCGTGATGATATCGAGATCATTGGTCGGTTCATCGAGTATAAGAAAATTAGGATTGGACATGAGGATCTGTAGCAGATAGAGTCTACGACGCTCCCCACCACTGAGCTGAGATACGTAGACTTGCTGCTGTGGTCGCTCGAATAGGAATCTCTCTAGTAGTGACTCTGCAGACAGCTTCTTTCCTTTCTTCAGCGGAATGTACTCCGCCACAGCTCGCACCACATCGATGACGCGCATGTCTTGCTCTAGCTGCATACCCATCTGTGTGTAGTGGCCCCAGACGACCGTATCTCCGATGACAATCTTGCCATGATCTGGACGCAAAGCACCCGTCATGACCCTCACAAGTGTGGTCTTACCAGCACCATTAGCTCCTACGATGCCTACTTTTTCGCCTCGCTTAAATTTATAATCAAACTGATCGAAAAGTAGCTTGCCGCCCAGAGACTTAGATACATTGTGACACTCAAGAATCTTACTTCCTAGTCGGTGCATATCGATTTCCATCTGCAGTACGCCCGGATCAGTAGGGCCCTCTATAGATTCCTTGGTATCATAGAATTTATCCACACGCGATTTGCTCTTTGTCGTACGTGCTTTGGGTGATCTTCGGATCCACTGCAGCTCTTTTTTGAGTAGCTTCTCAATTTTACTTTTCTCAGAGCGCTGCGTATCTTGGCGAATAGCTCGCTTCTCTAGGTAATCCGTATAATTGCCTGAATACTTGATAAACTCTCCGTGTTCCAATTCTACTATGCCATTACAGACATGATCTAAGAAGTAACGATCGTGCGTCACGAGTAGCAGCGTAAGTCCTGGATGCTGTAGTCGCTGCTCGAGCCACTCGATCATATCTAGGTCAAGGTGGTTAGTCGGCTCATCCATGATGATAAAATCTGGCTCCGTAGCAAAAACCTTGGCCAAGCCGAGACGCTTCTTTTCACCACCACTGAGAACAGCAGTACTGTCATATAATCTTGTAAGCCCCATCTTAAAGAGAAGCTCCTTGACCTTGGCATCAGTGCGAGCGAGCTCTGGACTGAGGATCGCCGAGGGGTCAGTTCGCTGAACTTCGCGCAGTTCATCATGCGGTGCGTAACCCGGTGTGAGCGCAGCATCATAGATCTTCGCCTTTGGATCAAACTCAGGCTCCTGTCGGAGAAATTCTAATCTTGCGCTGGGATGAAATTTCAGTTGATGCTGCCCCTCTGACTTCTCATCACCTGCAAGAATGCGTAGAAATGTACTCTTACCCGAGCCATTGCGCGCTACCAGAGCGATCTTGTCACCTTGGTTCATCACCAGATTCACCTTATCAAGTAGAGTCTTTTCTCCTCTGGAGAGGCTGATATTTTCGGCGATGAGGTAGCTCATAGTTAGATAATGATAAGCTGCAAAGGTCGGTGATATAGATCCGTGAATTGATAGACGATCATCCTAAGGGGCTAGATCATTCGCTTACGTCATAGCGCCTAGCACACTATCGCACCTCCGAGATTCAGACCAGACATATGCACTGTAGCGGGCGCATCATGTGACGTCACATGTCGCTTCCAAGCCAGTGCGATCTCCTCAGCGATGAAGCTATTCTGTGAAAGTGCCCACATGGATGGCCCATTACCGCTGATCGAGCATCCAAGCGCTCCACCATCCATAGCGAGAGACTTAAGCGCATCAAAATGCGGCTGCTCAAACTTGTATGTGTCTTCCACCCAGAGATCTATCAGGCTATCTTTTATGAGTGGCAGATGATTCCTTTCTAATCCGAGAATAAGACCAGCTAAATAACCAAGTTGCTTACTAGCTGTACTTACATCTATTTCTGGAAGTGGATAGTCTACTGAGACGCTTTTCGGTTCTTGTACGCAGAGCACTGTAAGATGTAAGCCTAGATCTGCTCGTATCCGCAGACTATCACCTGACACTACATTACTCATACACTGTACACCACCATAGAGCGATGCTGCAAGTCGATGTGCATGGGGCTGGATCACACCTTCTGGTAAGACATCCATAGCAATCGGAAGTAGCTCACGCTCACTTAGCGGACGCTTCAGTAGGTGATTGATTAAGGTAAGCGCAGCACTCACACTGGCTGCACTAGTACCCAGTCCCCTATTGCCATGCAAGTATCTCATTACAGATATGGATACGCCTTGATCAGCCTTGTCCACATGACGGAGGTACGCTTCTATCGCTTCCACAATGAGATCATCACGGAGTGTGCGATCGAGTTGATCATCCTTACTGGACGTATCAATCACGATTTTGCCCTCATCCGTGAGACCACCGAGTAGATCTAAGGCCACGATATCTACGCACGCTGCCAGCGTCCCATATCCAGCAGCCAAATTGCCTATAGTAGCGTGGCCCTGCACCTTTATTCTTGGCATCATATCTTAGATCTATCAGAGATTACGTGAGGTCGCTGGCCATACGGCCTGCGCATGAAGACCGCAAATTTACTTTTCTCTCGTCTGTTGGCTGTACTTCTTCTTTGTAGCGTAGCGCTGTTTCTGTCGCTCCCATATGAGCTGAGCCAAGGCTTGATCTACTGGCACATTGCCAGGTGAGCGAAGCACGCTCTGGATCTTGTGCTCCAAGACATCCAGACGATACATCCATGAGAATAATAGTTCTGGAGACCTATCGAGCAGGCTCGCTACGCGCTCAGTAATGTACTCTATGACAGCACTCTCATCGACCTCGTCGCTAGACAGCACGAGATCGGAGTTCTTGCTTATATCTGTGAGGAGTTCTTGCACTAGGATATGCGGATACGCTGTTGTTGAAGTAAGTCATCTATATAACGACGATGATTAGCAAGGCGCGGCACTTTAGTTTGTGAGCCTATACGACCTCGCTTTTCTAACCATGCAGCAAAGCTTCCGCGAGGAAGTATATGCATCTGTAGACACTCTAGGGCTAAGTCATGGGAGCGCTTGGCATCGTAGTCACTATTTAGTTTTCGGAGCTGATGATCCAGTCTGCGAGCAAATCGCTCTGGCGACATCGGTGCTTTGTCAAATTCGATGCACCACTCATGGAATCCTTTATTTCCTTTACTTATATAAGTAGGAGCGGCGGTATACTCTGTAACTATGGCGCGTTCGCTTTTGCACGTAAGTGCCAAGGCTTTATCAGCATTGTGAATCATAAGCTCCTCACCGAATGCATTGATAAATTGCTGTGTCCTACCACTTATCCTGATGCGGTATGGATAGAGAGAACTGAATCGCACCACGTCGCCCGGGATATATCTCCATAGTCCAGCATTGGTGCTGATAAGCATCACATAATCACGATCTAGCTCTACTTCCCATAAGGGTATCGCACGGGCATGCTCAGTCTCATAATCTGTAAAGGGAATAAATTCATAAAAAACAGAGTTGTCAAGCATCAGCAGCATACCTAGATCTTGATGCAGTACATCTTGCACACCAAACATCCCCTCACTAGCATTGTAGGCCTCTTGCCAGATAAAATCATCTCGCGGAATAAGTCGCTTAATTATTTCTTTGTAAGGATCGATTCCTACACCACCATGAAAATAAACCTGTAATTGCGGCCAGATCTCTAGCATATGAGACTTACCAGATATTTCCAGCATGCGCTCAAATAATACAATATTCCATGTAGGAACACCACCGAATAAAACAACATCGTCCGTCTGTAATCCTACGCGCGCGGCACGTTCTATTTTTTCTTCCCAATCTGGTAATAAAGCAATTTTACTATCCGGAATAAAAAATGGCTTAGCGACTCCTGGCATATTGTGCATCATGAGAGCACTGATATCACCTATGACCACGCCAGGATAATCATCAGGACGCTCTAAGTGTCCACCGAGTCCTAGACTGCGATGATGAAATATCCCAATATCTGGATAGTGGTGGTATAGCACTGCCATGTGGTCCCAGGCCCCCTTGAGATGATTGTGTCGCAGATTCTCCTTAGTAACGGGAATATATTTACTGCGACCCTGCGTAGTGCCTGATGACTTGCTGAAGTATCTGGTGCGTCCAGGCCATAGGACATTTCGTTCCCCATGCAGTGCGCGCTCTATGTAGGGATACAATTCTAAGTACGTATGCACCGGTACAGCATCGCGGTAGTCTTGGTAACTGGTGATTTCGCTATAGTGGTGCTTTCGCCCAAATGCTGTACCAGTTGCTTTCCTCAACAAAGACTGAAAAACTTGCTGCTGGTAATGCCGCGGCCGAGAGCGAAATCTCTCGATCTTGCTCATGCGATACCTCAAGTAGGGGCGTACGATATGGTCGACGATTGGGATCATTTCACATGGCCCCTAAAGACGGATCATGCGAGGATGATCAATCCATCATCGCATAGCTTCTGGAGGCTGATGATAAAGTAAAGACTTATTCTTGAACTTAACTAACGGAGCCACGACTCTTTTTTAACTATCGAGATCCTACTAGTGCTATGACAGATCAGATGATTGACTGAGACCTTGCTCGATGGAGCCTACGAGCGACTTCAACTCTGCGAAGAGCTCACCAGTCTGCAGACTGGGATCTACTGGAGCAAATCGTGCACGACGACTCTGATCTATGGCATCTCTCGTCTTCTGCTGTAAATCCCCTGGCACTCTTGACTCCTGCAGTTTCTTCACCACGAGATCTGTCGTAAAGTCTGCAGGAGCAATACGCAGTCTCGTACAGAGATACGACTCATAAGACTGGCCTGCCAACTGCAAAAACTCTCTCGCACTCATCGAGCTCTGCGATTTCTCCAGCTCTTCAAAGTGCTTGCTCGCTCGCTTCCAAGCCCTAAGCTTAGCACGCTCTGCAGGATCAAGTTGATTCCACTTCTCGTCTCGTCTCCTGCGTAAAAGGGTATAAATGATAGGGCTAAGCGCCAACATCCATAGGGCATAAAAGGCAGCACTTCCAAAAAAGCTCCGATCATTTCGATACAGCCTACCGATTGGCACTACTGCCAGACTTACGGTGTCACTCTGCGCTCTATATTCTGACAGGGAAGGGCCAGTCTGCGAGGGATCGTTAGATACCTGTACCGAGAGGGAACCGCTCGATCTTGACAGCACTCTAGCACTGTCTCTATCAAAATACCTGATACTTGCCTGGAGTCTTGATACACCTGCCTCTTTGGGTACGAGTGCATAGATATATTCACGGCTTGACCTTACTGTACCATTGACATATTCATCTGGCATCTCTACGATATCTGGATCAAACACGTCAAATGCTTCCAAGCCTGAAAGCTCTGGCGCACCGAGTAAGTCCAGATTACCTTGCCCTCGTATGCGTACGGTAAGGCCGAGTGCATCACTCAGCTTGATGCGTTGATTATCAGCGCGCAGGGATACGGCAAATCGCCCTACAGCCACTTCCTCTTTTATAGGAAGATCAATCATGGTGAAACTGATAGGCTCGCTAGTAACAGTAAATGATTTTGTCCTCCTGAAAAATGATGATCTTGTCCCATCAGGAACTTGCAATCGCAGAATGATAGGATCCAACTCATAGCGTCCAATCTTGGTCGGTGTGAGTCTGACCTGACGCAAGATGAGAGTATTGTACTCCACGCCATCGACCTCCTCTACTTGCTGGGCAAATTGCCTGTCAGTAACGATGGGCTCCATGCCGAGATACGCATCTTCACTAATGACGCTGATACCATTAACGGACTTACGTGCGAGCAATTTATAACTGATGGTGACTTGATCACCTTGGTAATATGTAGTGGTATCTAGTAATGCCTGCACGATCATGGTCGCTTGCGAAGCAGAGCCCGCTTTGGGATTTTGCGCAGTGAGGATTACTTCATCAGTCCTATAGATGGTCTTGCCTACCTTGAGCCGTGCCTCACCGATAAGACACCTGCCCTCCTGCGTGGCAAGTAGTTCATAGGACCAGCTAGAAGTCGAGCTTCTCTTGCCATTGACGATTGTGGTAGATCGTGAGGTGCTAGGCCCTCCTATCACCTTGAGTCCATCAAGCTGTGGAGCTTCAAATTCCTTTCCACTCCCATTAGTCAAAGTGAACTTGACGCTGAAGGGCTGATTAACGAGAGGAGTGCGAGTCCCCACCTCTACATTGAATCGGGTCATCTGAGCACTCAATCCAACGAGGAGAAGGCTGAAGCATACTATGGAAAATAATCGCATCATGAATCGACGAGCTAGAGATGCAAAACTAGGAGGAAAGTAGGAGACAAGAAGTTCGCTATATCAGCAGGATGCACGAGTTGGATTATATGTTGAAATTGTCATCCATTGCTGAACTCCATGAGCCATCACTACTTCTTCGCCACATTGCTCGAGACTTTATCAACTATGTACCAGCGATCTCCATCAAGCAATAGATTGAAATAATCGGTAAATATTCTATCAGCTGTTTCTAGCTCTATCTTGGCGGCCGCGGCCGTTGCTGTGATATCTATGGTCATGATTCTTCCTTGACCTCCTGCCAATCTAGCCCGTGGATTGAATCCACTCAGATACTGCGTTCGATCTCTTAGATCAATCTGACCATCACAGACAAGTTTTTTTAAACCCATTTCGTGCATTAGGCTTCGATGGATAGTGATTATCTGCAAGAGCGTCAGGTGTTCCGCCGACGAGTCAT
>ENA-ORXU01002732-ORXU01002732.1-marine-metagenome-genome-assembly--contig:-NODE-2732-length-11664-cov-2.929576_pt1 | contig 11664 bp, 9 predicted proteins | sample MGYA00237869_ERZ511484 | MGnify/ENA metagenome assembly ERZ511484 | reverse complement strand
TCACCCCGTCTGGACCGACGTGTCCGCGGCGGCGGGCATCCCCCCCGGGCGGACGCTCAAGTATGGGGGCCCCCTCCTGGCCGACATTGACGGCGACGGGTGGACGGACGTGGTGTTGCTCAACCACCACAAGTTCCCCACGGGCGTCCTCTGGGGCGCCCCCGGCGGCGCCTTTACCCCCGGCCCCGAAAACGTGACGCGCTTTGCCGCCGACGTGCACGGCGTGGCGGCGGCGGGCGTCGACGACACGGGCCGCCTGTCGCTCATTGTGACGCGCGGGGGGGGGTGGGGCAAAGCCCCCAAAGCGCCCCTCGTCGTGCGCCCGCGGCGGGACCGGTCGTGGGAGCACCGGGAGGCAGAGACGGGGCTCGACGGCGTCGGCATGCGCGGGCGGTCGCCGCGGTTTATCGACGCGGCGGGCACTGGCCGCCCCGAGCTGCTCCTCATCAACTACCAGGTGGTTGCCGACGGGGGGGCGGGGGGGGACCGCCAACTGACGTATGCGCGCACGCCGCGCGGCGCGCCGGCGGGGACGCCGGCCTTTACCCGCCGCCGCGGGTCGGGCTTTGCGGCGGCGCACGCCGAGGCGGCGCGGGGCGCCGGTGCCACCGACGTGAGCGTGCTGCTACTGGCGCGGGCCGCGCGGGCACCCTAGGTAGGCGCGACAACAGCCCGCAAAGGACCGCGCCCATGAAGACCGTCGAACTCTACACCTCGCCCACCTGCGGCTACTGCCACGCCGCCAAGCGCCTGCTGACCGCCAAGGGCGTCAGCTTCGCCGAGACCGACGTGGTGGCCGAGCCCGACAAGCGGGCCGAGATGGTGCAGCGCGCGAACGGCGGCCGGACCGTGCCGCAGATCTTCATCGACGGCACCCATATCGGCGGCTTCGACGACATGAACGCGCTGGACCGCACGGGCGCTCTCGACACGATGCTGGCGGCCTGAGCGTGACTCGCGTTGCCCTCGTGCAGACCAACGCCACCGGCGATGCGGGGCGCAACCGCGCGCGGGTATGCGCGCTGGTCCACGAGGCGGCGGAGGCGGGCGCGCGGTTCGTCGCGACGCCGGAGGTCACGAACCTGATCGCCCCGGGGCGCGCGGCACTGTTCGCCGCGCTATGCGCCGAGGCGGACGACCCCTGCCTCGCGGCGCTCCGCACCATTGCGGCGGAACGCGGGATCGGCATCCTGATCGGCTCGCTGGCCCTGAAGGCCGAAGGGGAGGAGGGGCGGGCGGTGAACCGCTCGTTCCTGATCGATTCCAGCGGGGCCATCGCCGCCCGCTACGACAAGATCCACATGTTCGAGGCGGATCTGGGCGCGCAGGGGCGCTACCGCGAGGCCGCCTCCTACCGTCCCGGCGCGCGGGCGGTGGTGGCGGATGCGGAATGGGGTCGGCTGGGCCTGACCATCTGCTACGACCTGCGCTTTCCGGCGCTGTACCGGGCGCTGGCCAAGGCGGGCGCGCAGGTGCTGACGGTGCCGAGCGCCTTCACCGCGCCCACGGGCCGCGCGCATTGGCATACCCTCCTACGCGCGCGGGCCATCGAGACCGGATGCTTCGTCATCGCCCCCGCCCAATGGGGTCCGCATGGCGGCAGGGACGAGACGAGCCTGCGCGAAAGCTACGGCCACTCGCTGATCGTCGATCCGTGGGGCGCGGTGCTGGCGGATGCGGGGGAGGGGGAGGGCGTGGTCTACGCCGATCTCGACCTGTCGCGGATCGCGGCGGCGCGAAAGCGTATTCCGTCGCTGGGGACGGAGGCGGAGTGGGGGTTCTGAGTAGCGGGATCGTTTGGTTCCGATCGCCGACCTCTCCGAAATCACGCTCCGTCCCGGGCGAAGACCCGGGACCCCGAAGGTCGGCGCGCTGCTCGTCGAGGCCCCGGGTCTTCGCCCGGGGCGGGGTGCCACTTTATGTACCGGACCCTATTTCACCGTCTTCATCGCCACGATGGTCGCCGTGCGCGCCACCCCGGGGATCTGCGTGATCTCGTCGGTCAGGAAATCCTGAAACGCGGCGATGTTCTGCGTGCGGATTTGCAGCATGTAGTGGAAATCGCCGGTAATCATGTGGCAGGCGACGATCTGCGGCAGGGCATTGATGGCGGCGGTGAAGGCGGTATGCGTCTCGCGGCTGGCATCGCGCAGGGCGACCTGCACGAAGACGACCTGCTCGAAATCCAGAAACCGCGCATCGACCACGGCCCTGTACCCGAGGATGGATCTGTCCTTCTCCAACCGGCCCACGCGGGAATGGGGGCGGGCCTTCGATGCGCCGAACAGGGCCTTCAGCCGATAGCGCAGCGATTCGCGGGTTTCGCGCGGTTCGGCCCAGCCCATCGTTTCGGCCAGCTGCATGAAATGCTGCGGTCCCCGGTGGTGCAGCCACCTGAGAAACGCGCGGTCTTCCTCGTTCGGCGGGGGGTGCGCGGGGTTGTTCTTCCTGTCATCGGTCATGGGGCAGGTCTAGCGCGTTTTCGCACGAAGCGTTAACCCTCCTTCACGATCTCCATCACCATGAAGGTCGAGGTGTGCGAGACATGGGGCAGGCGCGAGATCGTGTCGCCCAGCGCCTTGCGATAGGCATCCACGTCGCGGGTGCGGATCTTGAGCACGTAGTCGAACCCGCCCGCGATCATGTGGCACGCCTCGATGGCCCGGGTCGCGCGCACCGCCGCATTGAACGCCTCCAGCGCCTCGGATGTCGTATCGCCCAGCGTCACCTGCACGAAGGCGACCTGCGCCTCGCCCAGCTTGGCCGGATCGAGAATCGCGCGATACCCGAGGATGTACCCCGCCCCCTCCAGCCGCCGCACCCGCGCGGTGACGGGGGATTTCGACAGGCCCACCTGCTGCGCCAGCGCGGCCATCGACAACCGGGCATCGGCGCGCAGGGCGGCGAGGATCTTCAGGTCGATGCGATCCGGAAAGTCGGTTTTCGGCTCCATGGCTTCCCGAATAGAACGCGATGGCCGTGAACAAAAGGCCGAATATCCTGTCACCGGTGCATCTACGGGCCACATCGACGATCATTACCGGCTAGATTGAATGCTCGCCCACAGGAGGATTGCCCCATGCCCGCCCTCGACCGAGACGCCATCCGCGCCGCCACGCTGTCCGACGAGACGGCGACCCTCGCCCGCCTCGTCGAGATGGCCGCGCTGTCCGGCAACGAACGCACCCGCATTACCGAGCGCGCGGCGGGCATGGTGCGCGACGTGCGCAAATCCGGCGATCCGGGCATGATGGAGTCGTTCCTGGCGGAATACGGCCTCTCGACCAAGGAGGGCGTGGCCCTGATGTCGCTGGCCGAGGCGCTGCTGCGCGTGCCCGATGCCGAGACGATCGACGACCTGATCCAGGACAAGATCGCCCCCCATGACTGGGGCGCGCATGTGGGCGACAGCGGGTCGCTGATGGTCAATGCCTCGACCTGGGGGCTGATGCTGACGGGGCGCGTGCTGGACGACGAGGACGACGCGGGAATCGTCGGGTCGCTGCGCGGCATGGTCCGCCGTCTGGGCGAGCCGGTCATCCGCACCGCCGTGGGCCGCGCGATGCGCGAGATGGGGGCGCAGTTCGTGCTGGGCCGCGATATCAAGGAAGCGATGAAACGCGGCTCGGCGATGGTCGAGCGCGGATACACCTATTCCTACGACATGCTGGGTGAAGCCGCCCGCACCGAAGGCGATGCGGCCTATTATCACGGGGCCTATGCACAGGCGATCGCGGCCATCGCAGCCCGCGCCAAGAGCGAGCGGATCAAGGACAATCCGGGCATTTCGGTCAAGCTGTCCGCCCTGCATCCCCGATACGAACGTGGTCAGCGCGAGACGATGCTGCCCGAGATGACGGCCCGCGCCCTGCAACTCGCCCGCGCGGCCAAGGAGGCGAGAATCGGGTTCAATATCGATGCCGAAGAGCAGGACCGGCTGGACCTGTCCCTCGACGTGATCGAAGCGGTCCTGTCGGACCCGAGCCTCGACGGCTGGGACGGTTTCGGCGTCGTGGTACAAGCCTATGGCCCGCGCGCCGCGCCGGTGATCGACTGGCTGAACGGGCTGGCCGAACGGCTGGATCGCAAGATCATGGTCCGGCTCGTAAAGGGCGCGTATTGGGACACCGAAGTCAAACGCGCGCAGGTCTTCGGGCTGAAGGGCTTTCCGGTCTTTACCAAGAAGGCCAATACGGATGTCAGCTACATCGCCTGCGCCCGAAAACTGCTGTCGATGCGCGATCGCATCTATCCGCAATTCGCCACGCATAACGCCCATACGGTTTCCGCCGTTCTGGAGATGGCGGGCAATGACCGGGATGGCTTCGAGTTCCAGCGCCTGCATGGCATGGGCGAGGTACTGCACGATGCGGTGCTGAAGGCCGAAGGCACGCGATGCCGCATCTATGCGCCGGTAGGGGCGCATCGGGATTTGCTGGCCTATCTCGTGCGGCGATTGCTGGAGAACGGGGCTAATTCTTCCTTCGTGAACCAGATCGTCGATGAGGATGTGTCGCCCGAGACCGTGGCCCGCGATCCCTTCGCGGAAGTGGACAGCGCGCCGAACGAGGCGATCCGGCTTCCCGGCGCGATCTTCGGCAGGCGGCGCAATGCGAAGGGATGGGATTTCACCGACCCTGTCGATCTGGCGGAGATCGAGGCGGGTCGTGCACCCTTCGCCGCGCCGCATCGCTGGAAAGCGGGACAGGGCAGCGGCAAGGCGCGCGATATCGTCAATCCGGCCAAGCCGGATGATGTCGTCGGAAACGTGATCGAGGCGACGGCGGCCGAAGCGACGGCGGCGGTCGATACCGCGCTCGCGGCACAGCCGGAATGGGCGGCGCTGGGCGGTGCGAAGAGGGCGGCGATCCTCGAACGAATTGCCGATCTCTATGAGGAACACGCCTTCGAATTCTTTGCCATCGCAGCGCGCGAAGCGGGGAAGATCATGCCCGATTGCATCGCGGAAGTGCGAGAGGCCGTGGATTTCCTGCGCTACTACGCCGCCGAGGAACGGGCCGCGAAGACGGATCATGCGCCGCGTGGTGTGATCGTCTGCATCTCGCCCTGGAACTTTCCGCTGGCGATCTTTACCGGGCAGATTTCCGCTGCGCTCGTCACCGGCAATGCCGTCATCGCAAAACCCGCAGAGCAGACACCGTTGATCGCCGGGCGAGCCATCGAATTGATGCGCGAGGCGGGGGTGCCAGAGGGCGTGATCCAGCTTTTGCCCGGTGACGGGCCGAATGTAGGCGGGCCATTGACCGCCGATCCGCGCATTGCCGGAGTGTGCTTTACCGGATCGACGGAAGTGGCGAAGATCATCGACCGCCAACTCGCGAAGACCGCCCCCGATGCCATGCTGATCGCGGAGACGGGCGGCCTGAACGCGATGATCGTGGACAGCACGGCCCTGCCCGAACAGGCCGTGCGCGATATCGTGGTCGGTGCGTTCCAGAGCGCAGGCCAGCGATGCTCGGCGCTGCGCGTCCTATACGTCCAGCGCGACGTCGAGGAGCGGATGATGGAGATGCTGTTCGGGGCGATGGACACGCTGTGCATGGGCGATCCCTGGCCGCTTTCCACGGATGTCGGGCCGGTCATCGATGCGCAGGCACGGGATTCGATCCGCGATTACATCGATACGGCAGAGGGCGAAGGGCGCGTCCTGAAACGGATGGACCCACCGGCGCAGGGTCTCTTCGTCGCACCGACGGTCGTGCGCACGAATGGTATCGAAGCCGTGGAGCGGGAAATCTTCGGCCCCGTGCTGCATGTGGCGCGGTTCGACCCGGAGCATCTGGACGACGTGATCGAGGCGATCAACGCGCGCGGTTACGGGCTGACCTTCGGTGTGCATACGCGGATCGACCGGCGGGTGCAGGATGTGGTGGATTCGATCAAGGCAGGTAATCTCTACGTCAACCGCAACCAGATCGGGGCGGTGGTCGGTAGCCAGCCCTTCGGCGGCGAGGGATTGTCGGGGACCGGCCCGAAGGCGGGCGGGCCTCATTACCTGACGCGGTTCCGGCGCGAGGGCGAGCAGGAGGTCGATCTGGTCGATGCGCCAAGTGTCGATACGGATGCTGCGATGGCGGCCCTGCGAAAGCTCGATGCAGGAAAATGGGCGACGCGCCGGGATCGCATCGGTGCATTGCGGGCGGCGCTGCGGGGGAAAGCCGCAGGAGCGATGGCATCGGCAGCGACCCTCGATATGGGGCCGATCGACCTGCCCGGACCGACGGGAGAATCGAACCGGCTGTCGCTCGTGCCGCGAGGTCGGGCGCTCTGCCTCGGGCCGGATGCGGACAGCGCGCTGGATCAGGTGGTGCAGGCATTGCGCTCGGGCAATGCGGCCCTTGCCATCGCGCCGGGAGCACGCAAGGCCGTCGCGCCTCTGGTGGAGGCGGGATTGCCCGTGGTGGCGCTGGACGGGCGGCTCGACCCGGAGGCCGTCGCCACGCTGCCGGTCGATGCGGTGGCCTTCGTCGGGGGAAATGCGCCGCTGCGCAAGGCGTTGGCCATGCGGGAAGGGGCGATCCTGTCCCTCATCGCGGCGCGGCTCGATCCGGTGGCCTATGCCCATGAGCGGGTCGTGTGCATCGACACGACGGCGGCGGGAGGGAACGCGACGCTGCTGGCCGAAGCGAGCTGATCCATGGCGATCCATGCAAGGCGGGCGCTCCTGTCCGAGAACTGGGCGCAGGATGTGCGGGTGACGGTGGACGAGATGCGCGTTGCCGCTGTGGAGACGGGGGTAGCGCCACGCGCCGGCGATCGGCGGGTCGATGCACTGCTGCCGGCCCCCGGCAATCTGCACAGCCATTCCTTTCAGCGGGCCATGGCCGGGATGACCGAACACCGGGCGTCCGGCCATGACAATTTCTGGAGCTGGCGGGAGTTGATGTACCGGTTCCTCGACCGGCTGGACCCCGAGCAGATCGAGGCCATCGCGGGGCTGGTCTTCATGGAGATGATGGAGGCGGGATATGCCGCCGTGGGCGAGTTCCACTATGTCCATCACCAGCCGGGGGGCGCGCCTTACGACGATCCGGCCGAGTTGTCGGGATGCATCTGTGCAGCGGCGGTGGAGGCGGGGATCGGGCTGACGCATCTACCGGTCCTCTATACCTATGGCGGGGCCGTCAAAACCCCGTTGGCGGGTGGACAGCGGCGCTTCGGAAACGATCTCGACCGATTTCAGGCACTGGTGCAGGCGGCGAGGAGACATATGGTGCATCTACCGGGGGATGCTGCGCTGGGCGTGGCTCCCCATTCCCTGCGGGCGACGTCACCGGACGAGCTGTGCGCATTGCTCGATGCCTTTCCCGAGGGGCCGGTCCATATCCACGCCGCAGAACAGCTTCAGGAGGTCGAGCAGGTCTACGACTGGCTTGGCGCGCGTCCGGTGGAATGGTTGCTGGACAACTCGGATGTGGACGGGCGGTGGTGCCTGATCCATGCCACCCATATGAGCGAGGCGGAGACGCTTGGGCTGGTGGCATCGGGGGCCGTGGCGGGGCTGTGCCCGATCACGGAATCCAATCTCGGTGATGGTATCTTCGACGGCGCGCGTTTCCTGGAGGCCGGCGGGATGTTCGGGATCGGCTCGGATTCGAATATCCGTATCGCATTGGGCGAGGAATTGCGGACGTTCGAGTATTCGCAACGTCTGCGCGACCGGGCGCGGAATGTTCTGGCATCGGCGGGAAGGTCTGTCGGATCCGCGCTCTATGCCGGCGCGTTGCAGGGATCTGCGAAGGCATTGAACCGGAACAGCGGCGAGATCGCTGTGGGCCGTCTGGCCGATATGGTCGCCATCGACGGCAATGCGCCTGCGCTGTGTGCGCTGCGCGACGATCAGCTTCTGGACGGGATGATCTTCGCGGCGGGGGAGGGTGTCGTCCGGGATGTGTGGTCTGCGGGCCGGCATATGGTCGAACACGGGCGGCACAAGGGCCGCGATGCGATCCTTGCGCGCTATCGAAAGGCGATCGGATCGTTGCTCGATGCTATGTGAACAGCACCGTGGCGATGATGACGATGGCGAGCATCGCGCCCCAGCTACGCCAGAGGAGTTGAACGGTCTCGACGATATCGGTCCTCTTCAACGCCTGCTCGCCGTCCTCGTTCACGAACGGGTCCATGGTTTCCTCGCCCTCGTAGATGCGTGGGCCGGAAAGGGCGATATCGAGTGCGTAGGCCGTCGCGGCCTCGGGCCAGCCGGCATTCGGCGAGCGGTGCTGTGGCGCATCTTCCATCACCGCATCGAAGCGTGACGAGAAGGCCGCGACGAAGCCATCGCCCCAGCGGTCGCGCTTTCGCAACACGCTGCCGAGGACGATGAGAGCCGCCGACAGACGGGCGGGTATCCAGTTGAGCAGATCGTCCAGATTAGCCGAAGCCCAGCCGAATTCCTCATACCGCTCCGTGCGGTATCCAATCATGGAATCGGCGGTATTCACGAGCTTGTAGATCGCCATGCCCGGCAGGCCGAGCAGCACGAACCAGAAGGCGGGGGCCACGACACCGTCGCTGAAATTCTCTGCTGCCGATTCGATGGCGGCGCGGGCGATGCCCGGCTCGTCGAGCGTGGCGGTATCTCGCCCGACGATCTTCGCCACTTCGGTACGACCGAAATCGAGCGAGAGGCCGAGAGCGGCAGCCACTGCCTTGACGTGATCCATCAGGCTGCGCTGGGCCAGCAGGATCGCCGCACCGACCACTTCGAAGACACCGAAGAAGATATCGAGCGACAGGAGCCGGGCGAAGAACCAGACGACGATGATCGAGAGGACGAGGGTGACGACACCCTTCGCCCGTCGCATATCGCCCCGGTTCAGGGTTCGGTCGAACCAGCCGATCAGGCGACCCATCAGGACCGCCGGATGGGGCACGCGCTTCCATGCCCAGTTCGGTTCACCCAGGATGGCATCGAGGATCAAGGCGATTGCGAGCATCAGGTCATCCCGTGTCGGATCTTGTACCAGGAAACGAAACGCGGGATGCCTTCCGAAAGTGACGTCGTCGGGGCGAAACCGAGATCGGCCCCGATCCGGTCGATGTTCGCGTAGGTCTCGTAGACGTCTCCGGGCTGCATCGGCAGCATGATCTTTTCGGCTTTCCTGCCTGCCGCGTCCTCGATGGCCTCGATGAAGTCCATCAGACGCTCGGGCCGGTTGTTGCCGATATTGTAGACGCGGTGCTTCTCGGCCCCTTCGCCCGACAGGGGCGGCATATCTGCGGATGCGACCACACCGCTGACGATATCGTCGATATAGGTGAAATCGCGCTTCATCTCGCCGTGATTGAAGACCTTGATCGGCTCGCCTGCGAGGATGGCCTTCGTAAAGAGCCACGGGGCCATATCGGGGCGTCCCCATGGTCCGTAGACCGTGAAGAAGCGCAGGCCGACCTGCGACATGCCGTAGAGATGGGAATAGGTGCGGCTCATCAATTCGTCGGCGCGTTTGGTGGCGGCGTAGAGCGAGACGGGGCTGTCGACGCGATCCTCCTCGGAAAACGGTTGCGTCTGGTTCGCGCCGTAGACCGAGGAGGAAGAGGCATAGGCGAGATGCTCGACGCTGTCCGAATGACGAACCGCTTCCAGGACGTTGAGGTGGCCGACGATGTTCGACTGGATATAGGCGTGCGGATTTTCGAGTGAATAGCGCACTCCGGGCTGGGCCGCGAGGTGGATGACCCGCTTGGGCTCCTCCCCATCGACGAGAGCGGCCAATACGCCCCGTTCGGCAAGATCGCCCTCGACGAACCGAAAGCCGCTGTGAACGGCCAGATCCGCCACCCGCTCGCGCTTCAGGGCGACTTCGTAATAATCGTTGAGACTGTCGATCCCGACCACCCGCTCGCCGCGCTCCAGCAGCCGTTTTGCAGTGTGCATTCCGATGAATCCGGCGCAGCCGGTGACGAGGTAAGTCATGTAGCCTCCTGTTCAGGGTGCGGTAACAGTGCAAAGCTTTACAGTCACTGAACGTGCGGGCGGCGTCTCCATTCGACCCGCCGGTTCGGCAATTCGGCACTTCTTCGGGAGATGCCCCAAGGATATCGGGGTCACGCGCGTCTCATGGATATCGCAACCGAATGCCGGGGATACCATGAAACACCTGTCGATGATCCTGACGCTCTGCCTCGCCCTCGTCGCCGTCGCACCGTCGGCAAATGCGGAAATGGCGCTGCCCCATCTGGGCGGAATCGGAATGACCGATTCTACTTCGAAGATGGCAATGCCGCCGGTCGATGGCCTGATGCTCGATCCGAGACTGGATATGCCGCCCCCGGACCCGAGCGGAAGGATGGCGATTTCTCCTGCACTGCTGGAGGAACGGGCGCGGGTATTGCTGGAGGCGCAGCGGATCGAGGCGATGCGTGACTTCTGGACCTATATGGCGATCTTCGTCGCGGTATTCCTTGGCGGGACGTATCTGCTGGGGCGACAGGTGCGAAAACGCGGCTGGAAGGTGGGATATACCCGCAAGGCCCATGCGCTGATGCTGTATTTCCTGCCCTATATCGCAATGCAGGGGCCATCGCCGTATCCGTGGACCGTGACGGCCAGTATCACGCTGGGGGTCTTCATGCTGTTGCTCATGCTGATGTCGGCTCCGATCCGCAGCCGCGTTCCGGCGTTGGCCACCGCGTTCGCTTCGATCGACCGGCCCGAAGACCGGCCTTTCACGCTGACGTGGCTCATCACATCGGTCATCGCGGTATGGGGCATCGTCATCGCATGGTATCTGGCCGCGCCGGAAACCGTCGGCTATATGTTCGTCGCCTTCTTCATCTCAGGCATCGGCGATGCGCTGGCAGAGCCTGTGGGCCTCTATTTCGGACGTCATCCCTACACGACGAAGGCACTGGGCACCGACCGCACGTATATCCGTACATGGGAGGGCAGTGCGACGGTGTTCGTGAGCGGTATCGTCGCGGTCCTGCTGCTCCATGGCCTCGCGCTGGACGCGCGCGGTGTGGCTGCGCTGGCCCTGTTCCCGATCGTCGGCGCGCTGGTCGAAGCCCGATCGCCCCATACATGGGATCAGCCGTTCATCATCGCGTCCTGCGCCCTCGTGGCCGTCGGCCTGTCGTTCATCTGAGGCCTTCGTCCGGAGTTCAGGTCCAGCCGATCTTCTCGCGCAGGAAAGCATAACCCAGCGCCGTGAAACTCGCCCGTTCGGCGTTGTCCTTGCCGTAGCCATGGCCTCCGGCGGGCGGCTCGTAGAGCCATGCTTCGTGGCCCATCTCCTTCAACTTCGCGACCATCTTGCGGGCATGGCCGGGATGGACCCGGTCATCCTTTCGGGCAGTGGCGATGAGGATGGGGGGATAATCTGCATCGACGCGGGCCGTGTGATAGGCGGACAATTCCGAGAGAAATGACCAGTCGCCGGGCTTCTCAGGGTCGCCGTATTCGGCCATCCAGCTCGCCCCGGCCAGCAGCCTGGTATACCGGCGCATGTCGATCAGCGGGACGGTGCAGAAAAGCGCGCCGAACCGCTCGGGGTAGCGGCTCAGCATGTTGGCGATCAGCAATCCGCCATTGGAGCCGCCTTCCGCCGCAATTCTGACCGGCACCGTTACGCCGCGCTCGACCAGATCGGTGGCGACGGCGGCGAAATCATCATGCGAAAGTCGTTTCCCGGCGAGACA
>ENA-ORXU01002730-ORXU01002730.1-marine-metagenome-genome-assembly--contig:-NODE-2730-length-11668-cov-2.792684_pt1 | contig 11668 bp, 7 predicted proteins | sample MGYA00237869_ERZ511484 | MGnify/ENA metagenome assembly ERZ511484 | reverse complement strand
TGATAATGAAATTGATATGGCATGGTTGAACAAAAATCATGGTGATAGTAAAGTAGAAATCAAGCCTCAGGTAGATAAGTATACCATTGATGGCAAAGATATTCTTGTTCTGGCAGAGGGCCGTTTGGTCAACCTCGGTTGTGCAACAGGTCACCCATCTTTCGTTATGTCCAATTCCTTTACCAATCAGTCATTAGCACAATTGGAACTATGGGAAAATAGCGACAAATACGAAAACAAGGTGTACATGCTTCCTAAACACCTCGATGAGCAGGTAGCTCGCCTACACTTATCCAAGATTGGTGTGGAACTAGAAGAACTTTCTAAAGATCAGGCAGATTATATCGGCGTGAAACAAGAAGGTCCATTCAAGCCAGAATATTACCGGTACTAAATTAAGTATTAGATAATAATAAAAAAGTAATCCTCATAGCCGTACGGTTATGGGGATTTCTGATTTTTAGTAAATTTTATAAAACTTAAATATTCTATCAGGTTTGATACAACTGCATATACCGTCCAATATATTTTCCAATAATATCAAACTCTAAATTAATCGTATCGCCTTCTTTTAAATTTTTAAAAGTAGTATGCTCATAGGTATAGGGAATAATCGCTACGCTAAAACTACTTGAGTCCGGATCAACAACTGTAAGGCTCACGCCATTGACACAAACGGATCCTTTGTTAACTAATAAATGCTCTGGATTTTTTTTATAACTAAAACGATAGTACCAGCTTCCATCTGCATTTTTTACTTCTGTGCAAAAACCAGTCGTATCCACATGTCCTTGTACCATATGCCCATCTAATCGAGCATTTGCGAGCATGGCTCTTTCCAGATTGACGATGGTTCCGATTTTGAGTTCTCCAAGATTGGACTTATCTAATGTTTCCTGAACACAGGTAACTGTGTGGGTATCTTGGCCAAGTGCTACCACTGTGAGGCATACGCCATTATGACTTACACTCTGATCAATTTTTAGTTCAGGAGAAATAGAAGAGTGAATTTCCAGATGGACATTTTGACCGTCGCGCTGAATGTCTTTTACGGTGCCGAGTGTTTCAATGATTCCGGTAAACATAATTTTAAAATATTTTTGTACGACAATCAATCAGCGCTAAAACCATAGCTAATTGTTCGGTTCGAGAGATGTTGGTATTATCGATGATGACAGCATCACTAGCTTTGGCGAGAGGACTATTTTCCCGGGTAGAATCCATGTGATCGCGTTGCGACAAGTTATCTTCTACTTCCTGGAGGCTGGCTTCAATACCTTTATCCTTAAGCTCTTTATATCGGCGAATCGCACGAATATGTGGGTCGGAAGTCAAGAAAATTTTAAGTTCTGCTTCTTTAAAAACGACGGTACCAATATCTCTACCATCCATTACTACACCTTTATTTTGTCCGATAGCACGTTGCTGAGCAACCATCTCTTTTCTCACTTCAGGAATGGCGCTTACCAGACTGACTAGATTTGAAACTGGCATTCCGCGAATTTCTTTTTCCACATTTTCTCCATTGAGAAAGGTATAGGTTTGACCGTCAATCACTTTGAGATCAATTTTTATTTTCGACAACGCATTTTCAATTGTATCTGTTTCTTTGAGGTCAATATCGTATCGTAGAAAATAAAGGGTAACGGCCCGGTACATTGATCCGGTGCTGATATATAAGTAATTAACAGCTTGTCCAATGTCATTGGCCAGAGTACTTTTTCCACAGGAAGAATGGCCATCAATAGCAATTATTATTTTTCTCAAAATATCTTTTTTGGCAAATATAATAGAAGTTTTTGTATCCCAGCCAGGTTTTAATGACTAGGTTAAGGATATGTTCATGATGGAGCTACTCGTCTTTGCATCCACCAGAATACTCCGATAATAAACGGGCATGCTAGTAATATCCATATTAGTTTGGATGTTGAATTTTTAGTTTTTTTGGATAAAGACTGGATAGGGCTGGGATCGCCGGTCAGGGTAAAGGCTGCCCAAAAGAACGGGTGTGCTGTTGTGATATCAGTTTGATGAAGAAATTTTTTCTTGACCCTTGATAATGCAATATCCTTTGGCTGTTGCTGTTTTAATTCCTTATAAAAATCTTCCATTATTGTTGCTGTGGTCGCATCACTAATTTTCCATAAGGTAGGCAGTACCGCTGCAGCTCCTGCATAAATAAATCCACGAGATAGGCTGGTGATTCCTTCTCCGTGATTAAAATTGCCACTAGCGGTTTCACAAGCACTCAATACTACCAGGTCTGCTTTTAATTTTAGGTTATAAATATCCCTGACGTATAGCAATTCATTTTCTATTGAATCTTTTATTTCCTGAAAGGCCAGATATGAAAAATCAGCATTTTCTGAATTGACTTTTCCGTGTGTTGCTAAATGAATAATCTGATAATCTGGAGCTAGTTTGATAAAATTGTCTTCTGTTGCTGAATGACCTTTAATAATGGTTCCACCCATTATTTTTTCTAATTGGTCTACCTCAAAATCATTGTAAAACAGCCCTCCAAAATCCCGAAGTTGGACTATAGAGGACGAGGAAATATCTTCAAACTTTGGAGCAAAGGCGATAAATTCTTTTGGTGCAGCCGTAATAGAGCGATCTTTTTTAAGGATTGAACTGGCTGAATATTGATAACTGATAATGTACTCATTCATTAGATAAGAATAGTCTCGTACGGAAATATCTTTATCAGGAAGCTGTGTAAGTAATGCATCAAATGCCAAATTACCTAATTGATTATCGGGTAATATAGTAATGCGTGGTGGAATTTTACGAATAAATGGTTCGAAAATTTTTTGATATAGCGTAAATGCAGTCTGATGATAAATCAATAAGTCTTTTTTTGTTGATTTTGTATATAGACCAGAAGAATTAATAATCGCAGTACGGTATTGCGCCACGAGATCGTTGAGTGGGAAATCCAGCGGTATCCGTTTTACATTAAATTCTAGTTCATCTATTAACATGATATAAATGAAGTCTTCACTGACAAAATAGGAGAGCACACCCTGTTGATCTGATAAGGTAGCCTGTACATCTTTAATAGCAGGAACGACAACCTGATATTTTAGGTGGTAATATTCTGGATAATTCTTTTCAATAAAAGAGACACAAAGAGTTTTTTGCCGTTGTAATTCCAGTAACTCATCTCTAGTCCTGCTCCTCAATGCTTCATCTTCCTCATTATCTTCATCTAAATAGATGTTTTCAGTTTTTGTAATTTTTATGTCCAGGTGGCGGATAATTTTCAATAAAGAATCTGTAACTCCACCAGTAAAATTATTATTGCCTTCATTGAGTCCTTCTGCAAGTAGATTGTTCTTACTTTTTTCACTAAAATAAAATATATTCTCCAGCGCAGTAGAATCTTGTTCTGTAGTCCATAATACATAATTTAAATCTACTGCATCTTCAAAAAACATAAAATTTTTTCTCAGAAAAATTCGACGAGATTCCCGATTACCAACCGAAATTTTGATATGCTCAAAAACTTCTAATGCGTAATTATAGGAACGCTGTGCTTCTTCCAGATAAAAACTATTATTGGTAGTTAAATAAAATTTTTTAAAAGTACTGGCCTGTATTATATAAAGGTCAAAAAGTAGATCAGGCATCAGCATTTTATCTATTCGACATTGGTCCGGTGTACCTGACTGGTCAATCAAACTGAAGCTGCGGTCTATTAGTTCTAATGCTTTACTTGGTTGTTGAAGCAGTAAATAGCATTCAGCAGTTTTAGTAAGTAATTTATGAATTCCAATAATTTGATGTGGCCCAATGATTTTACGATAAACATTATAAGAATTGGTATAATGGTCGAGTGCAAGCTGGTATTTATCAAGCCTCTGGTAAATATTTCCTTTTAAGGCAAAGGCACGAGCTAGCACAAGGGGATCATCCAATAGTGTAATATTAAGCTTTTGGAAAAAGATATTAATATCGAGCAAAGCTTGTTGTGGATCGTCGGCTAATAAATTAGTTTCAGCCATCTGTACAAAAAGCAATAGATAACAATAATAATTGTACGGATCATTCAGATAGTCTTTCTTCTCAAAATATGCTCGTGCAGTCTGAAAGTATTTGACGGATTGATTGGGTTCAATAGATTGATAAGCCCAGGCAAGATTCAAATAGTCAATCGCCAAATAAAGATCATTTGGCTCCTTGGCATTTTTATCTATCTCTATAGCTTTTTCTAATAATAACCTTCCTTTTTCAAGCTGTTGAATGTTTAAATAATAGTCCGAGAAGTTAGTATATAATGTACTCGCAAAACTAAGACTGATTTCTTCAGGACATTCAAGATAGATATCAGTCGCCTTTTGATAATGATTAAGTGCCAGATCAATATTGAGTGAAAAATCATATTGATCTCCTAAAAAACGATGGCCTTCAACTCGAAAATTATTAGTCAAATCCAATGAAAACAGAGATTTTTCGAGTTTTTGAATAAGGAAATTTTTGAAGCTAAATTCCTTAATTTTTCTATCATCCGCACTATCCGTTATTTGAATAAGTAAAAAAATATATCGGTCATTTTGCTGTTGTTCAAGAAGTGTTTTTTCCAAATTATTTACTAAAAGAATAATACTATCCTTCTTTTCTTGAATTAGTAGTGAGTCAAGTTTTTCAATAAGCAATGTTTCCTCAGTTGTTGCTTCAAATTGAGATTGGGATATACCCAGAAGAGGGAGCAGTAGGCACAGGCTCAGCAGGGTGAAGGAGTTGATGTTTCTCATAATTTTGATAGTATGCGGCTTTAAGGTAGTAAACTTTACATAAAATACCTAAGCAAAACTTAAGTTCCTTATGAAGGGACGAAAGAGAAGTAGGGCAGCGAGTGACATTATTTTTTTTTAAAATGAAGAAAAAAGCAACAAAACCTCATTAAAAATCGTAATATTTTTAGTTAATTTGTGACATGCTTTATATGAAACACACCTAACAGATAAGAAATGAAGAATTTGATCGAAATATCCAAGATTGTCACCAAAAAGAAGGTTAAGAAGATTGAAATTTTTGATGATCATTCTTTAAAACATAAAAATAGTAAGTTCAATGAATTTTATGAGGCATTGATTCTGGGTAAATTCAAAAATGACCGTGACGCTGCTACCTATTTGTACGCTTGTAGTCCTACCGATGATAAATACCGACAGCTAAAATCCCGCTTTCGTAAACGCCTGCTTAATACCCTGTTTTTCTTAGATGTTAATCTTCCCTCTGCTTCTGGCTATGATCGAGCTTATTTTTCCTGTAATAAAGACTGGACACTTGTAAAAATTCTTCTGAGCAATAATGCACCACATACTGCTGCTGCCCTGGCGCGCCAAATTTTGACTATTGGACTAAAGTTTAAATTTGCAGACGTCATTGTCAACTGCGCTCGTATCCTGCGCAAATATGCCGCTGATACTAACAAGGAAAAAGATTACGAAATCTACGATCAGCATAGCAAACAATTTCAAAATGTACTCGACGCTGAGATTCGTTCTGAAGAACTCTATCAACGGGTTTACATGAACTATCATCGTCCTCACGCCAAAACGAGTGAACTCAAAGAGCGAATTGATACCTATTGTGATGCACTAGTGGGGCTATCAGAGATTTATGATAGTCCTGTGATTTTGTACAATATGTACCTGGTCTGGTCTTATCGATATGAAATGCTACACGATTATTCCGATATGCTGGAAGTCTGCACCAAGGCGGAGAAATATATTGAGGATAATCCAAGATATTATCAAAATGATAAACTAGCCACTTTTCAACTTAAAAAAATGTCTGCCTATCTTCATCTCCGAGATTGGAAGAAAGGAAAAATTAATGCAGAAAAATGCCTGGAATCCTTTCCGCAGGGTAGTGAACCTTGGTTCGACTTCATGGAGTATTTCTTTTTACTCGCGATGCACACTGATAATTTTTTGAATGCAATAGCTATTTATAATGATGCCAGTAGTAACCGATCCTTCAAAAAATTACCTGCACAGCAAAAAGAAAAATGGAAAATTTATAATCATTATCTCAACTATTTAATAGAAAGTAGAAGTGCCGATAATCCAATCCTGCTTACCCAAAAACGCAAAGCATTTCGATTGCAACGCTTCTTAAGCGAACCTGTCTTATACAGTAAAGATCAACGAATTTTTACTGTACTGGTTTTAATTGCGCAGATATTGTTTTTGTTAGAGAAGAAAAGTTATAACGCTGTTTCAGAGCGTATTGATCGACTGAAATCATATTCGACTCGGCAGCTTAAGAAAAATGAATACTATCGGGTCAATCAATTTATTCGCTTACTACAGCAATTACCTAAAGCAGACTATGAGATAAAACACCTCAGCAACACCGAAAAGTATTATAATCGACTTATCGAAACGCCTTTTAGCTTCCGTGGTTTTATTACTCAATTGGAAATTATTCCCTATGAAAAATTATGGAATATTATATTAAAAAGAATGGGATAACCAGGTTTTTGTATCGCAGTTTTTTTTGTATAGTTGCTCCCCCTTGATTATTAAATTAGATTTCTTAAACGAAAGAAAATTACTTTTCTTTCACCCTGGCGATCAATTACTAGTCTGATTTTTTTTCCTTCTCTCTTTTGCAATTTACGATTGATCAATTTCAAATCAAGTATGGGTTTAGGTATTCGATTAATTCCAATTACTATATCACCCGGTAGTACCCCAGCCTCTGCGGCAGGAGATCCAGGAATAATACTTACCACCTCAAATTTATTCAGATCAGTACCGCTTGCAATAAATATCATTCCACTTCGATCATACTCAAATCCACGGTTATACTTCCTGCGAGGCTTAAGATAGAGTCGGGAGCGATGATAATCGACTATAACTGTAAATCGTGATAACAATCCATTGCCAATAATGCCATCTCTCAATATAACAAAGCTGGTGTCAACAGAATAACTCAATTCCTGAAAATTTGTGATCACATTAGAAAAACTAAATGGAGACAGATCCAGTTTGTGAATTCTACCCAAATATCCTTCCATAACACCACCAAGACCAAAGCCAATATTTCCTGTGATTGTATTTGGAGGTAACTCAAATTCATTATGCGTATTGGTATACAATAATAAAGAAAGTCCTGCGCCACTGTCAATTAAAAAGCGAGAAGATAATATGAGAGAGTCTCGAATAGAAACCGGCAGATGTATATAAGGTTTACTGGATTTGATATCAATACGAAAAGAAGTAAAACCTTTTGGCTTTTTAAATTCTGAAGGTTCGTAAAGCGTTATTACTCCGCGTTTATAATTTATCTTTACTACAAAGTGTCGAAAAATATCAGCACCTAAAACCCCATCAATAGACACCCCGGCGAATTCTTCAAAATGGAAGTAATCCTTATCCAGTACCAAAATATTTTGATTTCTCGCACGTATGCCTGGTAAAGTTATATCAATATTTTTAGCCAGGTGAGCAATGATTTCAGTACTTAAATCCGCACCTATCAATTTAAATTCCCGATCATAATTTACACCTAATAAATCTGTAAATTCTCGTTTAGCAAGTATGGTATATTCTGCACCAGTATCAAAAATAAAGGTCAATGGAATAAAATTATTTAGTCGTATCTTGACTAAAATAAAATTATTCTCCATCGTAAACGGTATCTCAATTTTTTTCTTACCTCCCTCAAAATCAAAAATTTGCTGGGCAGATAGACCATTTGATGAAAAGAAGAAAATCCAAAAACACGCTGAGATTAAGATCGGCTTTAGCATAATTTTGAATAAAAAGGCAAGCGTTTAGTCCAATACTAAATCATCAAATTAAGAATTATTTTATGATTTTACTAATAATAATGAAATCTTTTCTTCTCTTTCCCTTTTAATATTTTTCATCCTGCTCAAAGTAGAAACATACCGATTTCCAAAAATGGCTAATTGTAAATCAATAAGTTTTTAATATCATTGAAACAGAATAGAGTAGTATATGTTATATTATAGCATATTAGTAAATTTGAATACCTCGTTATCATTTAAATACTTTGAATTATCAGTATCTTTGCAAAAAAATAGTCTATTAAAATGGCAAAATTAAAATATATCTTTATCTGCTTTATGGTATTGGGCATTTTTGCCTGTAAAGATAAAATAGAAGGGACATCTGAAAAAGCAAAAGATCCAAATGCTGTTTACGAAAAAGAAAAAACAGCTAATCCTGTCTTTATAGATCAATCTGTAAAAAAGCTAACAGATGTTATCGTCCATGATATTTTCTCACCTCCAGTGGCTAGCCGAAACTATGTATATCCACTCGTAGCTGCCTACGAAACACTTCGCCACGACTATCCTGATTACAAAACACTTTCCGGTCAACTTCGCGAATTGTCCGATTTACCTTTACCTGCTGCTGATCAGGAATATAACTTTTCCCTGGCCGCTGTTCATGCATTTTTAAAAACTGCTCAGAATTTTATATTTTCAGAAAATAAGATGGAAGATTTTCGTACCGAAATATATCAGGAATTTAAAGACCTTAATATTCCAGATGAAATATACAATCGGTCTATCGCATATGGTAATCAGGTAAGCGATCATATTCTGAATTGGAGTGATGGAGATTTGTATAAACAAACCCGTACTTATCCTAGATATTCAGTTGATGACCAGCCGGGTCGATGGTCACCTACGCCACCAGATTATATGGATGGGATAGAACCACATTGGAACAAAATTAGACCAATGGTACTGGAATCCGCTACACAGTTTAAGCCACTTCCACCTACGCCCTTCAATATGAAAAAAGGAAGTAAGTTTTATAAAGAATTAATGGAAGTATATACAGTTGTCAAAAATGCAGAAGAAGACCATGTAGAAATTGCTAAATTCTGGGATTGTAATCCTTATGTTAGCCATCATGTTGGACATGTTATGTACGCTACCAAAAAAATTACTCCCGGTGGTCACTGGATGGGGATTGCACGTACTGCTGCACGCAAAGCAGATTTAGACATCATGAAAACAACAGAAACATATACTTTAGTTGCCATTGCATTGTTTGATGGATTTATTAGCTGTTGGGATGAAAAATATCGGAGTAGCCTTATTCGTCCAGAAACGGTTATCAATGCCTCCTTCGACGAATCCTGGCTTCCATTATTACAAACGCCTCCCTTCCCTGAGCATACCAGTGGACACTCTGTTATCTCTACTGCTGCTGCCGTCGTATTGACGGATTTATTGGGAGACAGTTTTTCTTTCATAGATAGTACGGAAGTGGAATTTGGATTGCCACCTCGTGAATTCACCTCCTTCTTACAAGCATCCGAAGAAGCAGCCATCAGTCGACTGTATGGTGGTATTCACTATCGACCAGCCATTGAGTATGGTGTAGCACAAGGAAAAGATGTGGGAGAATATGTGATAGAACAGGTGGAGACAGAATAACAACTGCTAGATTAAATTTGAAACTATATGCCTATCTACCATGTTGACCCCGACATTCGGAAAGCTACGACTTTACCCGCCGAATTTTATCAGTCTGACAACGTATTTTCAGCATTAAAAGATCAGGTTTTTACACAAAGTTGGCAATGGCTAGGAGACGAATCTCTGGTGCCATTGAATGAATCGGTTTTTCCATTATTCTTTATGGAGAATTTTCTAAATGAACCGATGGTGCTGACCCGAAATGCAACCGGAAGCATAGGTTGTCTATCCAACGTTTGTACCCATCGAGCCAATCTAGTCGTACAGCATCCCGGGCAACAAAAAGAATTGATGTGTCAATATCACGGCCGTAGATTTGATATAGATGGAACCTTTAAGTCGATGCCTAAATTTAAGGAAGCTGTTGATTTTCCCCGGCCTTGTGATGATTTAGCTCGATTCCCTCTACATCAATGGGGGCCGTTTTTGTTTGCCACTATTGATCCTGTTTTTGATTTTAAAATCATTACTAATAAAATAGAAGAGCGTATCGGATTCTTACCATTAGATCAGTTTAAGCCAGATACTTCACTCGATAAAGACTATCTAATCAACTGTCATTGGGTATTCCCTAATATGATGTTTAATTTTTACCCTTGGGGACTATCTATCAATGTGGTACAGCCTATTAATAAAGAGAAAACAAGGGTATCATTTATGTCTTATGTGTATGATGAATCCAAATTGCACAGCGGTGCAGGTGCATCATTGGATAAGGTAGAAAGGGAAGATGAGTTTGTAGTAGAAAATGTCCATCGTGGGCTACAGTCTCGCGTGTATCAGCAAGGTCGTTTTTCACCTACGATGGAACAAGGTGTGCATTATTTCCACCGATTACTGGCTGATTTAGTAGAGATATAATAGAATTAGTTCTTAATACATTACCCTGTTGCATATTCGGGCAGATAGAAAATCGACCGACAACGAGGACCTGACTTAAATAATGGTACAATAAACAATAGCCATATCAAACAGCTAGCCCTCTTTCTATGTAAGAAGAGGGCTAGCTAGTATAGGCTAAAAGCCGACACAAAAGAACCTGTTTACGCCATTACTCCACCACGCTTTCGCTCATGTTCCTTCAAAAATATCTTTCTCAATCGAATATTCTTTGGCGTCAGTTCTACATACTCATCATCGTCGATATATTCCATCGCCTGTTCGAGAGACATAATTAATGGCGGCGCAATTTTTACTTTATCATCCGCACCGGAAGAACGCATATTTGACATTTTCTTGGTTTTGGTCACGTTGACCACCAAGTCATTATCACGCGTGTGCTCACCGATTACCTGACCTTGATAGACTTCTACGCCCGGAGGAATAAAGAAGTGACCACGATCCTGTAGTTTGTTCAATGCGAAAGGAATACTCACCCCTGTTTCGTGTACCACAAGTACGCCTTTTGAACGACTAGGAATTTCCCCTTTCCACGGTGCAAATTTCAAAAATCGGTGCGCCATAATTGCTTCACCAGCAGAGATCGTAAGCACACTATTTCTCAACCCGATGATACCTCTTGAAGGAATCTCAAATTCGAGGTGCATCAAATCATTACGTGGTTCCATGACGGTCATTTCACCTTTACGCATATTGACAAGCTCAATTACTTTTCCACTCGTTGCCTCTGGTACATCAATCGTCAATGTTTCAATAGGTTCATTTTTTACACCATCCACCTCCTTGATAATTACACGAGGCTTGCCTACTTGTAACTCATATCCTTCACGACGCATCGTTTCAATTAATACAGATAAGTGAAGCACACCTCTTCCGTAAACGATATACGCATCAGGCGATTCAGTTTCTTCTACTCTTAACGCAAGATTTTTTTCTGTTTCTTTAAACAAACGATCTCTCAAGTGACGGGAAGTAACGAAGTCTCCTTCTTTTCCAAAAAATGGAGAAGTATTGATCGTAAACAACATACTCATCGTCGGCTCATCAATATCCATTGGTACAAGACCTTCAGGGTTTTCAAAATCCGCAACCGTATCACCAATATTAAAATCGTCAATTCCATTTAGTGCGCATAGGTCACCACATTGTACTTCTTCCACTTTTTCTTTACCTAAACCAGAAAAAACAAAGAGTTCTTTGATTCTTGTTTTAGCAACACTACCATCTCGCTTTACCAGAGAGGCAGGCGTATTAGCACGCATCGTACCGCGACTGATTCGTCCTACCGCG
>ENA-ORXU01002726-ORXU01002726.1-marine-metagenome-genome-assembly--contig:-NODE-2726-length-11689-cov-25.254564_pt1 | contig 11689 bp, 7 predicted proteins | sample MGYA00237869_ERZ511484 | MGnify/ENA metagenome assembly ERZ511484 | reverse complement strand
AAAGGGACCGACGTACCGTGGCACCGCGTGATCAACGCAGCGGGCAAAATCAGCCCCCGTGGCAATCCCATCAGCAGCGAAATACAGCGTCAACTGCTGCAAGAAGAAGGCATCACTTTCACAAAAAGCGGCAACGTCAATCTCAACACCTACCGCTGGTCCGGCCCTACATGGGAATGGCTCGTCGAACACGGACTGGACCCCGAAGGATTAATCAACCGCTAATTATCCTTTTGTCACAAAATAGAGTACACACCATGCCTAGAATTGTAACCGTTGGCGTTGCCCAACTTGGCCCCATCGCCCGCAACGAACCACGTACAGAGGTCGTCAAACGCCTGATTGCCCTCATGCAGCAAGCGGATCGACGCGGCTGCACCCTACTCGTCTATCCCGAACTCGCATTGACCACCTTCTTCCCCCGCTGGCTCATCGAAAATCAAAACGAAATCGACTCATTCTACGAACGCCAAATGCCCAGCACAGAAACCCAGCCCCTCTTCGACGAAGCGGCAAAACGCGGTATCGGCTTTCACCTTGGCTATGGCGAACTCTGCGAAGAAGATGGCGTCACCCACCACTACAACACCGCCATCCTCGTTGGCCCCGACGGTAACCTGATCGGCAAATATCGCAAAGTTCATCTGCCCGGCCACTCAGAATTTGAAGAAGAAAAGCAGCTCCAACATCTCGAAAAGCGCTACTTCGAAATCGGCAACTACGGCTTTCCAGTCTGGCGCGCCTACGACGGCATCCTCGGCATGTGCATCTGCAACGACCGCCGCTGGCCCGAAACCTATCGCGTCATGGGCCTCCAAGGCGTCGAACTGATTACCCTCGGCTACAACACGCCCGCCACCAGTCCCGACTCGCCCCAAGTGCCCGATCTGCAACCCTTCCACAACCACCTCAGTATGCAGGCCGGAGCCTACCAAAACGGTACGTGGGTAGCCGCCGCAGCCAAAGCTGGCTACGAAGAAGGCGTTCATCACATTGGTGGCAGTTGCATCATCTCGCCCACCGGCCAAATCATGGCCCAAGCCGTCACCGTTGCCGACGAACTCATCACCTACGATTGCGACCTCGACCTCTGCAACCATTTTAAAGAGACAACATTCAACTTTGCCAAACATCGCCGCCCCGAACATTACGGCCTAATCACCGCACAGACCGGCGCAATTCCACCACCCAAATAAGGGCAACCTCACCAAAATGACCAAACCAATCCTTGCCGTCACGCTTGGCGACCCAGCGGGCGTCGGGCCAGAAATTATTGTCAAAGCGGCGCAACATCCCGGCTTTTATGCAGCATGTCGGCCTCTCGTCATCGGTGACCAGCGAATGATCCATCGCGCATTCGACTGGCTCGTCCACGCGGCCCACTTAGCGGATCTAAACGCCGCGCCTGCTGTCGAGGTTGTCGAATCTCCCGCCGAAGGCCGCTATCTACCCGGCACAATCACCTTGCTCGACCTCGCTAATGCGGATCCGGCAGAAATCCCGGTTGGGCAGGTCAATCCGCTGGCGGGCAAAGCCGCAGTTGACTACGTCTTCCGCGCGTGCGACCTTGCCGTGGCGAGCGATGTTGCAGCAGTTGTCACCGCGCCGCTCAACAAAGAAGCCATATTTTCCGCTGGCTTTAGCTACCCCGGCCACACCGAACTGCTCACCGAACGCACCAAAGCCGAGCGCGTCAGCATGTTGCTCGTTGGCCCCAAACTGCGCGTCGTTCACGTTAGCACTCACGTTGCACTCGAAGAAGCCATCCGCCGCGTTACCCGCGCGCGTCAACGAAGTAATCGACATCGCGCAGCAATCCTGTTTGGCCCTTGGCATCAAAAATCCCCACATCGCCATTGCTGGGCTAAACCCCCACGCCAGCGAAAATGGTATGTTTGGCAACAACGAGGCGCTTGAAGTTGAACCCGCCATTGCCGACGCCCGCGCCCGCGGCCTGATCGTCCCCGATCCCATGCCGCCCGACACAATTTTCCTGCGTGCCGTCAAGGGCGAATATGACGTCGTTGTCGCCATGTACCACGATCAGGGTCATATTCCTATGAAGCTTCTTGCATTCGACAGCGGCGTCAACGTTAGCATGGGGCTGCCAATCATCCGTACATCCGTTGATCACGGCACGGCGTTTGACATTGCCGATACAGGCAAAGCCAGCGAAGAAAGTCTACTTGCGGCTATCGACATCGCCGTCCAAATGGTCAACGCCCAAACGCTTTAGCTCACACCTTTTCACCTTGTCAGTAGTTTTTACTCTTGGAGCAACATCATGCCTATGATCCCCACTTTAACAACTCAAACAAGCGAAGACGGTACCCCTTACCGTGATCTCAACAAAAATGGCAAGCTCGACCCGTATGAAGATAAGCGCGTTCCCATCGACGAACGGATCGAGGATCTGCTCGACCAAATGACGCTGCCCGAAAAAGCAGGGCTTATGTTCCACACCATGATCGGCATGAACCAAGATGGCACGCTGGTCGAAGAGCCAACGCCTTTTAGCCCAGTCAGCACCACTGGCATGGTCGCGGGCAAGCTCATCAACCATCTCAACGTGTTAGAAATCGCGCCCCCAAGAGAGATGGCTCAGTGGGTCAACCGCCTGCAATATGTTGCCGAAAATACTCGTCTCGGCATCCCCGTTACCATCTCGACCGATCCGCGCCATTCCTTCTCTAAAAATATGGGGGCCATGCACTTTACGCCTCACTTTTCTCAGTGGCCCGAACCCATCGGGCTTGCCGCAACTGGCGATGATGAGCTAGTCGAAACTTTTGGCGACATTGCGCGCCAAGAATACATCGCCGTCGGCATTCGCATGGCCCTGCACCCCATGGCCGATCTTGCCACCGAGCCGCGCTGGTCGCGCATAAGCGGCACCTTTGGCGAGGACGCCGACATGGCCGCGCAGATGACCTTTTCGTACATTCGCGGCTTTCAGGGTACGAATCTTTACACTGGCAGTGTGGCCTGTATGACGAAACATTTTCCTGGCGGTGGCCCACAATTAAATGGTGAAGACCCACATTTTTCGATAGGCAAAGAACAAGTGTATCCCGGTGACTATTTTGATTACCACCTAATGCCCTTTGATGCGGCGTTCGAGGCGGGCACCGCGCAGATTATGCCTTATTATGGAATGCCGGTCGGTCTTGAAATTGAGGGCGAATCGATTGAAGAGGTTGGCTTTAGTTTCAACAAGCAGATCATCACAGATTTGCTGCGCGGACAGTACCGATTTGATGGCGTTGTCTGCACCGATTGGAAGCTCATTACCCACGCCATGATGGGCGACGATATTATGGTCGAAGCGAAATGCTGGGGCGTAGAAGATTTAAGCGCGGTCGAACGCGTGAAGAAAGCAATCAAGGCTGGTGTGGATCAATTTGGTGGCGAGTCATGTCCCGAAATCGTTGTCGATTTGGTGGAGAGAGGCGAAATTAGCGAGGAGCGGATCAATGATTCCATGCGCCGTATTTTGAACGACAAATTCCGACTTGGCCTTTTCGACAATCCATACGTTGACCCCGAGCAGGCAGCAGACATCGCGGGCAGTGCAACGTTTCGTGCAGCCGGTGAAGAAGCACAGCGCAAGTCGATTGTGCTGTTGAAAAATGGCGAAATTAACGGTGCGCCCACCCTGCCGTTGCAGGGCCAGCCCAAGCTCTATCTGGAAAACGTTGATCCGGGAATCGCATCAAAATATGGCCAAGTCGTCGAGTCCGTTGCAGAAGCTGACTTGGCCATTCTGCGCCTCAGCACGCCATACGAACCACGAGAAGGCTTCTTGGAGCAATATTTCCATTCAGGCAATTTGGACTTTGAGGCCGGAGAAAAAGCGCGCATCCTATCGATACTAGAGCAGGTGCCAACTGTTGTAGACATTTATCTCGAACGCCCCGCTGTGATCCCCGAAATTGCCGAAAAGAGCGCTGCGCTGCTAGGCAACTTTAGCGTCAATGATGCAGCCATGCTCGACGTCATCTTTGGACGCTTCAACCCCTGCGGTAAACTCCCCTTCGAGCTCCCCTCATCCATGGAGGCCGTGCGCCAGCAGAAAGAGGATCTGCCCTACGATTCGGTTGATCCGCTATTTGGGTTTGGTCATGGGCTTGGGTATGAATAAAAGCGAGATGATTGTGACCTAATCAATTTTTGTTCTTAGCAATATAGGTAAATAAGATCACTCCCTTCATCTCGTCATATCCTCCTGATGTTCTATCTTTTGACTGCATTTTGTCAACAGCAATCATGTTATAATGCAGACCGCTTTTGTTTTGCATAAAAACAGTTTTGTACTCTGAAAAATCTAAGGATAGAAAGCTTCTTACCATGCTTAAAGTGTGTGATTTTAGAATAGTCAGGACGCGAAGGATTTCAAAAGATGAACCAACCAAAGTCAGTGAAAAAAGTTTTTGCCTCAAATCATATAGTCCACCAGAAAATTTTTGTCCCATTTCTATTCTTTGAAATGTGGTACGGAACTCTTCTGGATAAGTGTAAGAGTAGACTGCTAAGATGGCACTCAGATATGGTTCAAAATTTGCCGCACATTGTTAAGTATTTGCTGGTTGTAGTTGGTTTGTTAGTAACCGGCACAGCAGTTGTAGCAACAGCTTCCGCAACATCTGTCTCTATCACAGGCCAGATCACAAATCAGTCGGGAAAAAGTTTAGCAGAGATAGACATATCGGTATACAAATTTTCGAATGAACTAGTTTATGGAACGTTTTGGCCGTATCATGATTCAACCATATCGACAGCAGATGGGCGATACAGTTTCCTCAATTTAGCAGCTGGCACCTACCGTGTTGGCATTAGTATGCCGCTAGAGGGGGCACCATATTATTCAGAATTCTATGGTGGTACACCAGATTTAGAAAGCGCTACAGATATTATTATCGTTGATAATCAAACTGCCTCTGATATCAATATTGAGTTAGACGAATTAAGTAAAATCAGAGGGACAGTTACAGATGCCGATGGAAATGTGTTAGATCACTCCATAATTGAACCGTGGCATATTGATGTTCAACTTTATAAGGACACATTTGATCCCAGCTATGGCGCAAAATGGTCGACTTTTGAGTCAGTTTCGTTAAATACCGACGGAACCTATCTGTTCGATAGATTACCCGAAGGGACTTATCGGCTCAGCATAGAAAATTTAGCTTCACCTCAATATTACATTAGCGAATTTCACAATGATGCGGCCAATTTGGAAGAGGCAACTGACATTGTTCTAGGGCGCAGTGATACAACCACTGTCGATTTCTCGCTAAACAAGTATGGATCCATTACCGGCAACGTCATTGATCGAGATGGCAATCCCATTGAGGCGATTAGCATTCAGGCAGATAAGCTTAGTACGGACTCAGCTTCCTCCGAGTGGCAACGGGTAGCTTATGCTGAGACAGATCAAGCAGGTAATTATAGCATTTTCAGCCTTGTAACAGGTTCCTATCGGCTCACTTTCAGCGACAACAGTGGCTATCATCTCGCTTATTACAATAATGCTGCAAGTATCGAAGACGCAACCGAAATTCGTGTAACAGAGGGAGAGGTTGTTTCAAATATCAATGTGCAGATTGATGAAGTTGGGACAAATGGAACAGGGAAAATCAGAGGTACGATAACTGATTACGCTGGCAACCCAATCAGTGGTGCTCAAGCTACATTGCTAAGCTATGATCAAGGAGAGGAGCATCTTGGTAGAGCATATTTGCGTTACCGTGGTGAAGGTGCCATTACTGATGCAAATGGAGAGTATGTGCTAGATGGGGTACCGCAGGGCGAGGTTACTGTAAGATTCAGTAACTACTGGTCAACTGATCAAAACCAAATTAAGTACATGCCAGAATTCTATGATGATGTGCCAGATGCTCTGCAGGCAACGATGTTTACCGTAGCTGCCGACGAAACGATAACAGGAATTAATGCGCAGTTAGAAAAAGCATCACGAATATCGGGGCAAATAACAGATATAAACGATACCCCACTATCAAATATCGATGTGTCCGTATCTAAGAAAGAAAACACAATTCCTAATGTTACGGAAGAGTGTTTTACTGATTGTGAAGATAATCCTTGTTCTGGCGATTTTAATGAGTGTGAAAATCCAAACTGTTTGGAAGGGGAATGCGAGTTTATCGAATGTGAGATCCTGCATCCCGATGAAGAACCACCAGATTGTGACGAAGTAGATTGTGATGAGACTACTTTATGTACCCCATTAGAGGAAGGCGAATTTGGGCTCGAGCCATATCCAGAAGATAACAGCATTGATTCTGATGATTTCAACTGGCAGTTTCTCGGCTCATCTCAGACAGATGAAAGTGGTCATTACACAATTAGTGGGTTACTGCCAGGCACGTATCGAGTTCATGTTTACGATAACGTAGGCGATCACGTCGATGCCTACTTCACGACTGCATCCGAACAAAGCGACTATACAGAGATCGAAGTTAGTGCATCGAATCATGTGAGAGACATTGATGTTAAGTTACAAAAACAAGGCGTTATTAAAGGCAGGGTAACTGACATGCAGGGTATCCCGATTGCTAACCTGTACGTAAGCTTATATCAGCCAGACGGATCCAGCCCAAATACAACAACGACGAATGCCGATGGTTACTATACTTTAAAACGGGTACCATCAGGTGACAACATTGTATTGTTTGGTCAAAAAGATGCGATTGTCTACAATCCACACAACAACGAGCTAGATACACCCGTTGAATATCAATATGAGTTTTACGGTGATACATCTGACCATAGGTTAGCAACAAAAATATCGTTAGCATCAGGTATGACAATTGAAAACATTAATGCGCAGCTAGTGAAATTTGGTGCTATATCTGGGAAGATTACGGATGAGGCAGGGTATCCGCTGGAAGAAATGAAAATTGACCTACTGGGTCTTGGATTGGACGCGTGCTGTTCGGGCTGGAACACGATAGGCGGCGTTAGAAGTGATGCAGAGGGTAACTATCGATTGCCTTCATTACAATCAGGTATCTATAAAATTTATGTGTCTGATCAAGGCTTGGAACCTCGTTACGGAGACAATTATTATGGCGATGTAAAATCAGTCGAAAACGCAATTGAAATAAGCGTTAATGGAAACGAGCATGTTACTGATATTAATATCACTGTTTCGACTCGTGGAAATATAGCAGGCACCGTGTTTAATTTAGCCGGCAATCCTCTTTCGAATATATTAGTTACACCTTATACATTCGACAAACAGTTAGAAAGTTGGACCGAGGGCAGAGATACATATACAGACAGTAATGGGAAATACCTTACTGGTCCACTTCCTTCTGGCAATGTTCGACTTAGATACGGTCAAAAATACTTAAACAATCAAATACACATACCAAAGTTCTTTAATAATGCAGGAGAAGTGGAATCAGCTACTGACATTCTGGTTACAGATGCAACAACAGTTTCAGATATCAATATTCAGTTGGCAGAAGGGGCTATCATAAGCGGTAAGGTCACCACCATAGACAGAATACCGTTGGTTTCAATTAATGTTGGTCTGTATAGCTTCAATCAAGAAGAGTGCTGCAGTGGCTGGCAACAAGTTGTGTTTCTGCAAACAGATTTTGAAGGAAGATACTCCTTCCGAGGCCTACCATCAGGAACATATCGCGTTGGTGTTAATCGAGATGGTGATCGTCAGTTACAGCAGAAATTTTTCAATAATGCATCCCAGGTAGAGAACGCAACAGATATACTGCTAAGCGACTCAGAAATTCGTAATGATATCAATTTTGGATTAACTAATGCAGCTCAAATAAATGGCACAGTCACAGATATGAACGATGCCCCTATAGTGAATCTCGAAGTTGCCATCTATATATATGGGACAGATGGTTGGGGATCATACACAAGCACCCGCACAGATCGCGATGGGAACTATACGCTCACTGGTGTTTCGCCACGAGAATATAAAGTGGCATTTACTCAACATGGTGATGCATTTGAATATGTAAGAGAATTTTACGATAACAATGCAACTGATGCGAATACAGCAAGAAGCGTTTTTGTATGTGATAACAGCACAGTAATTCTGGAAAACTTCCAGTTTGGCAAGCCAGTTGAGAATACACCCGATCCAGAAATTGTAGAATTGGGCGACTATAATCTGCACATGCCAGTAGTCATCACAAATGTGTGTTCATAAATTGAGCGAGTATTTTGGGATTATACGCCAATTGACTGAGAAAAGTCTCTTCTCAATAAATAGCGGTGACCGCTTCGGCTTCGACCATTTGCACTGTGTGCAAAGCTCAGGCTGCGCTGTTCGTACCTCGAAATATTGAGAAGAGACTGGCAAAACTCATTAAGTAGAGTCCTGAAAAGGGACACCAGTTAAAATCAGAAAATGTGACAGTAAAGTGTGTAGCTGATAGATTAAGCCACTTTAATTATAGTCTGAAATTTCGAAAACAATTCGAATCCTAAAAAATTGGAAGCAAAAAAGATTGCCATTGATTTGCAAGGCATACATAAAAATTTCTGTGATATAGTGATGCAGTTAGACAGCTAAGTATGAGTTTAGCGCACTGATCCAATTGCACCCTCAAAAACTTTCAATTCATAAGGACTACAATTTCATATGACAACCTTACCTCGCAAAGCTCATTTGGGTAATTGGATGCTCAATCAGAGCCGCCATCTTCAAATACTTGCCCTATTATCTCTTTCTTTTACGTTGCTCTTTCTTTTTGATACGCGCGCTTTTGCCCAAGATCAAACTGAGCCGCTCATCACGCCTCAACTGGTCAGCGACATCAACCGCGACACGCCGGGTTCGAATCCACAGCATCTGGTCGTTATGGAAAATATGCTTTATTTTGTGGCTCGTGATGATGAGTATCAGGTCGCTCTTTGGAAAAGTGATGGAACTGAAGCCGGTACACAGTTAGTCAAAGACCTGAATTCGAACACTGATAATTTTGATGTAAGAGATATTCGTGTCGTGAATGATCGGATTGTTATTTTTGGTCTTGACACTGAACAGATTTGGTTTAGTGACGGGACTGAAGCAGGTACAGTGATGCAAAACATTGATGGATTAACCGACGCGGAACGGTACTCAGGTTTTGTAGTTGTCAATTCGACACTTTATTTTACTGTAGACCGAAGTGGTTTTGTTGAGCTTTGGGCCACTAATGGCACTCAAACCGATACAATGCAGCTTATGAGTTGGACCTCATTTGGTGGGAATGATGATGAACTTAACCATAGAATTTATCTAGCGCAGGGCGATGATTTAAACGGGAAAGTCTACTTCTTTGTTACAGCGTACGATTCTGCTGTGGATGAAATTGTCAGCGCAGAAATTTGGGAGAGTGATGGCACAATGGCTGGTACAGTACGCGCCATTGAAGTAGACGTTGCAGAATCCGGTTGGGCGATTACAGCAGGTGAAACCACTTTTTACTATTTAACTGCTGATCTAACTGCGGACACGTTCAATATTTGGAAGAGTGATGGAACGCAGGCGGGAACCACCTCAGTCATGCAAATACAATCAAACTTACCGCTGGACGGATCGCAGCTTGAAGATATTGTGTGGAACGAGATCTTTTATGTGGGTATTCGGAAAACGAGAGGTATTGATAAAGGTGAATTTTGGAAAAGCGACGGAACAGAGATTGGCACAGTAAAGATAGCCGATATCTGCGCGCGGAATCTCTTTCCGTTTCAAGACGACCTGTTTTTTGCCGGCAATGAGTGCAATGATACTGCCACAGCAGAAGAAGGGCTGTGGAAGACAGATGGAACAGAAAGTGGCACGATTAAAATTAAAGGTATTGATGCCAGCAGCGATATTGGTGGCGATTTAATTCCATATATTCAAATAGACAATTCTCTATATTTCCGCGGCAGAAATGACAATAGAGATTCTGGTCTATGGCGAAGTGATGGTACGACAGACGGTACCGTACTCGTAAAACGTATCGGGGATCGCAACAATGCGTCTAATGCCAACAGAGCAACAGAGTCTCATATCGACTCTGAAGATGGTTTCATAGAGGATACGGCTGCTGTCCTTGGCAACAAACTTTATTTAACGGGATATGAATCTGCAACGGGCCAAGAGCTATACGTAAGTGATGGCACAACAGAAGGGACCAAACTCGTCAAAGATATCTACAGTACGCTTACATATAGTTCGTTTCCTAAAAATATCACCCCATTTGGAGATGGATTGTGTGTAACATCCCTTGGTGAAAAAGTTTACTGTAGCAGCGAAAGTCTTGAGCAATTCAGTCTGGTTGTTGAACGCTCTCGTGACAGTACAAATCAATTTTACTGGGATCGTGAAATTAACTCAACCATATCGACCGACAGCTTTTTCTACTTTACAACAGATGATTACAGGCTTTTTCGAACAGACGGTACGATAGGCGGTGCATCTAAAGTTGAGGTATCTGCTGATAATAGCAATCCTGTCATCCAAGACTTAATATCTGTAGATGACGTTCTTTTCTTTGAATCGCACAATATGCTTTGGTCAGTAGATGGCGCTGGATCTGCTGTCCCTTCTGCTGACACATATAGCAGTATTAGCGCGTTGGCCAAAGTAGATGGAAAATTGATTTTTTCCGGAGAGCAGTTTAATGGTTTCTCCCCTGAACCAGGTCTATGGATAAGTGATGGAACGGCTGAAAATGTAACAAATATATATCCAGATGGCTTGGGCCTTATTACACAGATGATTTCTGCCGATTCGTTTGTTTATTTACTTGCTACTGAGGGTATTTGGACGAGTAATGGGACCAAAGCGGGCACAGTTAAAATCAGCAATATTAATACGTATTCTCTTAAGAGTGGACTCACAATCGGCGACACCCTTTACTTTGTAAACGCTGATGCGGATCATGGCAGCGAACTTTGGGTAAGTGATGGTACATCGGCAGGAACCAAAATGCTGGTCGATCTAGTACCTGGTCCAAGTGATGCCCATCCCCAGCTATTGAGTGCAGTCGGTAACGAGTTCTACTTTATCATTCAAAGCCAAGATCCTGACGTTGCGTGGGCGTTATGGAAAAGCGATGGCACGGCAAGTGGAACCATATTTGTCGAGCAGTTTGCTGCTGAATATGGGAAGCATTTCTCTAACTTCAGTTCACCCACTCAACTTTCTACTGTCTCATGGGACAATTATTTGGTTATGATGCTTCGGCGACAAACGGGAGAAGTAAATACGTTTGGCGATCCACTTTATCAGAGCGAATTATGGGCCAGCGCAGGAACGGCAGAGTCCACGCAGCAAATCATGATTACGAGTACGAATAGCTGCACCCCTGATAATGCGTCCAATCCTTCTCTATGTTCTCTCATAAAACATCCAACGTTGGATCAGATATTCTTTTCGGCCTTTGACGATCAGAATGGTCAGGAGCTTTGGACGCTTACGGCAGATGATGTATCGACTGTAACGCCAACGCCGACTGCAACATTGATGCCGCCCGAAACGCCAGCACCAACAGTAGTGCCAACTAATACACCAATGCCGACAGTGATGCCAACTGATACGCCATTGCCAACGATGGAGCCAACCGACACGCCGATACCATCCGCAACACCAGTGCCGACGATGGTATCAACGGTTCCGACGGTCCCAACTGCGCCAACAGTCCCGACGGTCCCAACT
>ENA-ORXU01002724-ORXU01002724.1-marine-metagenome-genome-assembly--contig:-NODE-2724-length-11694-cov-2.492296_pt1 | contig 11694 bp, 10 predicted proteins | sample MGYA00237869_ERZ511484 | MGnify/ENA metagenome assembly ERZ511484 | reverse complement strand
CACCAGTTCTGGAGTACAAGAGATGGCACTAGCGGCAAGGTTCGAAGACAAGGTCGCCTTGGTGACCGGGGCGGCGTCAGGGATCGGTCGAGCGGTGGCGATCCAGCTCGCCGAAGAGGGAGCCCAGGTCGTCGGTGTCGACGTCTCCGCCGAGGGTCTCGAGGAGACCGCGACCATGGCCGAGTCGGCCCACGGTGTCTTCAACTCAGAGGTGGCCGACATCTCCTCCCGTGAGGAATGCCATCGGGTGGTGTCGGGCGTGATCGACGCAACCGGCCGGCTCGACGTGCTCTGCAACGTGGCGGGCGTCAACCGACCGGGACGTGCAGTCGACGTGACCCAGAACGACTGGGACTTCCAGATGGGCGTCAATGCCGAGGGCACTTTCTGGACCTGTCAGGCGGCGATCCCGGCCCTGCTCGAGTCCAGCGGGGCCATCGTGAACTGTGCGTCCAACACCTCGGTGATGGGGATGGCCTACTTTGCCCCCTACTGCGCCTCCAAGGCAGCGGTGGTCGCCATCACGAAGGCCCTGGCGATGGAGTACGCCAAGACCGACATCCGGATCAACGCCGTCGCTCCGGGCGGAACCGCGACCCCGCTCAACCACGGAGTGGCACGCGACCTGCCGAAGGGGATCGACTTCGAGTTGATCATGCGAGGGGCGGGTATGAGGGGCGATGCAACGCCGGCCGAGGTGGCCGAGGTGATCGTCTGGGCGGCATCGGCCGAGGCCAAGGTCGTCCACGGAGCCTTGATCCACGCCGACCAAGGCCTCACCACCGGCTGAGAGTTCTTGAGTTCTCGGCGACTTGTGGTCGTTGCCGGGTCAGCCTTGCTGGTGGCTGAGTTCCTCGGTCACCAGGGCAACGACCAAGTCGTCGAGAGAGAGCACGCTGAAGTCGTCCACATCGAGGTCGTCACGGGCTTCTCCCGGTGAGGCTCCGTCTGCGCCGTAGGTCAGGAACACGAAGGTACCCATCGTGACCTGGGCGAGCTGGCGGAAGGTGTACTGACCCACCGGGTTGAGCCCTGATGAGGCCACCGGGAGGATCTTGATGCCCCGCTCGGCGGCGAGGAGGGCATCTTCGGCGTAGTCCGGTCCGTCCTCGTAGTCCAGGTGGGGTGGGGCGTCGGCTACGAGCACGACGAGTTGGACAGCGGGTGCGGCTCGCCAGGAGGGCGCTTCGAGGGCTTCGTGGAGGCCGGCGTTGAGATCTTCTGGCTCGTCGCCTCCGCCGTCAGCGGTCACCTCTGCCAGAGCATCGGAGAACTGCTCGACGTCGTCGGTGAAGTCGAAGGTCCGGGTCACGAATGCCTCGCCTCGGTCTCGATAGACGGTCATGGCGAAGCGAGCGTCGGTCTCACCGGGAAGCGCATCGATCTGTTCGGCGATCGAGACCATGTTGGCCTTGAGCTGGGCGATCTCGTCGCCCATCGATCCGGTGGTGTCGATCAGGAAGTGCAGATCGAGCGCGAGGGGTGCGGGCTGGGTCACATCGAGCTCGATCGTGGTGGAGGTGGAGTTGCCGTCGAGTGCCGAGCTCGCCTCGGTGCCGTCGCGTTCGGCGGTGATGGTCCGCTGGGGGCGGGCGTTCTGAGCGTCGGCTTCGGCAACTGCGGGGGCGAGAAAGAGGCTCCGCCCGTCGGCGTGACTGGTGCTGGTGGAGACCACGTTGCCGTCGGGGTCGCTCACCGTGATCCGGGCGCCGAGCACCGGGTCTCCGTCGGGGGTCACGACCTCGATGATGTGGCGACCCCGGATGTCGATCGGCGAGTGCGCCACGCCGGCGGCGTCGGCGTCTTGCAGGTAGAGCAAGTAGTCCTCCCACTCCTCGTTGTCATCCACGCTGCCCGCGTTCAGGGAGGTGTCGACCGGGCCGGTGTCGGGGGGCATGAAGGGCTCGCTGTCGGTGGGATCCACCACGTCACCTTCGGCAGTGAGGCCATCGGCCCTCCGTTCCGATTCGCGGGGGGATGCGTCTCCGGCGGCCACGGCGGGAGCTGACTCCATCATGGCGTCGTCACTCATGGCGTCGTCACTCATGGCGTCGTCTCTCATGGCGCCCTCGCTCATCTCGCCGTCAGTGGCTGCGCCGGACAGGGCGGCCGAGTCGCCCCAATCGAGTTCGCCATCCTCGCTTCCCAGCCAACCGCCCTCGCTGGTGGCCACCGATGTGGTCGTGCTCGTCGTGTCGGTGCCCGGCGCGCCGGTTTCCGGTGGGTCGCTCAGCTTGGCTTGCGCGTCGCGGGTTGGAGCGCTTCCGCACGCTCCGGCCAGCAAGGCCAGCACGCAGAGCGCAAGCAGTGCAGTTGCCGGCGGACGAGAGGGTTGGTCATTTCGAGAGGTCGGGCGCATGTGAGGTTGGACGTCGAGTGGCGGCGGCTGGTTCCCGCAACGCCAACAAGATGAGGTTTGGCGCTCGCTAGCCTGAGCAGATGCGTGAATCCAGTGTTCGCTCGGCCTGTACGACGCTCGTCCTGGCCTTGGCGTTGGCGCTCGGTGCGGGTGCCTGCGCTGGAGACTCCGACCCGTCGGCGGGCACACCGGACTCCGACACCGACCGAGACCCGGATTCCGCCGCGAGCTCCGATGGCGGGGACGGCTCTGAGAGTGACGTCACGTCGGTCAGTGGCTCATCGGACGCAGCCACGGTGCCGAGCTCGAGCATCCCCGACAACGGGGGGACCAGGGCGACCACACCGATCGAGAAGACCGAGCTCGGTCACGTCATCGTCGATCACGCCGGTCCGGCCTTCATGGTCGTCATGGGTGTTCCCGCTGGAGACGAACTCGAGGGGCTCGAGCAGACCGCCGAGCTCCTGCCCGAGGTGCAGCTGGTCCCGTGGGAGGATTTCCAGGCTGACCTCGACGGTCTGGTGACCTCACGAATCCTCAAAGACGAATACGACGCCGACACCACCGTCGACGATCTCGTCGCTGCGATCCAGGCGGAACCCTCCACCCCCATCGGCCTCACATGGAACGGAGGCATCGCCGTGACAGAGACCGACCAGCAGTTCGCCATCGAAGGTCACGACCTCTGGACCGAGGACCCCGACGCCTACGAGGCCCAACGACCCGAACGACCGGGCGACCCGATCCACCCCGACAATCACCTTCCCCTCTATCTCGGGGGCTGATTCGGCATCGCTGCCGGTGACGCTCTGCTGACTCTCCGACGCTCTCCCGGCGCTGCCTGCGAACGACGCTGCGCCTCGGGGGCGCTGTCGGTCGCTGCACCGTCTGACCCCCTGTTCGAGGCCTGACGCTGCAACCCGGGCCATCCGGTGGCGCGTTCAGCCGGAGGCTGAGGTGGTATCCGGGCCCGGATCGGCTTCCGATGTCCCTGCTGGCTCGACGGTCAGGGTCCCACCAGCATCGTCCTCGACACCGGTTTCCGCTGCCCCACCGCCAGAGTCGAGGCCGTTGCCGTCTGCGTCTGCATCCGCGCCGGGACTGGTGCTGTCGAGGCTGCTGTCGGGATCGGCGCGCTCGGAGTTGGGGACGACCGCCCCGGGAATGGCGGCGCCGTCCGAGGAGATGAGGACCTGCCACGCGATGTTGAGGTGGTCGTTGGCCAGGACCGGTTGATCGGGAAGGGCCGCAGAGGCCTCGTCGAGCCGGTCGATCACCTGGAGGAGTGATGTGGCTCGAGCAGGATCCTCGGGCTCGAGGTCGATCAAGACTTGGCGAGCGCTCTCGATGTCGGCGTCGGCCAGTCCGAAGTTTGATTGGTAGAGGAAGAGGCGAGCCCGCGCGAGGTGATCCACGGCCAAGCCCCGGTCGAGGTCGAGGGCGAGGAGCCCGAGCTCTGCCTCGGTGAGTACGGTCAGATCGTCGAGCTGAGCGGCGGTGCGGGCTTGTTCGGTCGTGAGTGCGGAGAGGTCTGCCTCGAACTCCGACATGGCGTCGGACTGGCGGATGTCGAGTTCGGCCAGCTCTTCGGCCGTGGCGTCGAGCCGTGCGTCGTTCGCTTCCGAGGCCGCCTCGGTTGCGTCGAGGCGACCCTCGATCGATCCGATGTCGGCGGAGTTGGCATCGAGCGGATCGATCAGGCGATCTTCGAACCAGGGCCACCCGAAGGCGACTGCCATGATGGCAACCCCTACCACGACCACAGCGGCCAAGAGCCGCTTGAAGAAGCGCAGGAGCCGGCCGCCGCGGCTGGGACCCGAAGGCGAACGAACGCCAACCGCATCGCTGGGGTTGAGGTCCTCGCCGGTTCCGGTGGTGCTGTCGATCTTGCCGCTGCCGTTGGTGCTGTTGGCGCTGCTGATCTCGTCGTGGCTGTCGATCTCGGCTGGGCGCCTGCTCTTGTCGGCCTGAGTGCCTCGCTCGTTTTCGGCGGTCGCCGAAGCGTCAGGTTGGTTGTCCCGGTCCGGCGTCGCTGAACTGCTCTTCGTGGATCGCTGTGTCGTGGGTCGCTGTGTCGTGGGTCGCTGTGTCGTGGAACTGCTCTTCGTGGATCGCTGTGTCGTGGATCCGTCGGTGCTCGGCTCGGTGGGACTCGTCGAGTCGGCTTCCGATTCGGCGCTCGGGGGCTCGATGGCGGTCACGGCGTACCCCACGGAGGCCGAGGAGCGTTGGTCGGGAGGCGCCGTCTGCCCGGAGTCCGCTGGTGTCGGCCGGTTGGAGGGGCCGATGAGGTCGTGAGTCCCACTGGGCCGTCCAGGGTGCCATGGCGGTGGGGGAGGGCGTCGGATCCCTACGGGATCGGTGTTGCCTACACCGATGTTCACCGGCGTTCGATCCCCTGGCCCCGCCCGGCGTTGGGCCGTGGCGGAGACGGGGTTCGAGCTGACTCCGTCAGTCGGTGCGGGTCAGTCGCCGTGGGTTTCGAGCACGCGCCCGACGCGGGGCATGCCACCGGCCACCATCGGGGTCGCCCGGTCGCGCAGTTTCGAGTAGAGCTTCTTGGCCGTCTCGTTCGAGGACTCCTGGGCCCGCTGATCGGTGACGCCCAGCATCGACTCGGCGATCTCGTCGGCGTTGTCGACGAAGTGACCGGTCACGTTGCCAGCCTGTTTGCCATTGGTGTAGTGAGGGTCGAGGACCGGTGCGAAGCGCGGCAGGAGGCGCTCGAGGTTGGATTCGATGAAGTCGGGGCGCAGCTTCTTCACGGCCTTGTAGGCGCCGTTCATGGTCGTGCCCTTGATGCCGCCGAGCGAGCTGACTTCGGCTTCGAGTTCGACGATGCCGTCGTCGATGATGGCCGAGCGCTTCTGGGGATCGTTGACGACGTCGACGAGAGTCATGTGTGTTGGAGCTCCTGAGAATGGGACCGACCGAAGATCTTACAAGCCCACGAGGGGGTGCTCAGCCGGGGTGGCCTGCGATGCGCACCACCAGGGCATCGAGCGCGTCGCGGGTCGACCTCGGCAGGTCGTCGCCGTTGACGATGATGGAGAAGGTGGCGTTTCGGCCACCGAGGGTCCGCACTCGTCCGCTGAGGCTGCGGACTTCGTCGGTGGTGCCGGTCTTGGCTCGCACGTTGAGTGCCCCGGCGGTGTTGAAGTAGCGGTTCCGAAGGGTGCCGGACTCTGCACCTCGGGCGAGTGACGCCTCGAAAAGCGGGTTCCAGGGCGAACTCTCCACGTGTCGGAGGAGGCGGACCCACTCGTGGGCGGAGCGCCGACTGAGGTTGGACAGACCCGACCCATCACCGCTGACACCGTCGGACTCGCCCATGAGGGAGCGGAACAGCTCGTCCATCGCCATAACACCGGCTTCGGTCGTGCCCTCGCCGGTGACCGCCAACCCCATCTCGCGGACGAGGAGTTCGGAGGCTTCGTTGTCGCTTCTGCCGAGGAGATCGTCGATCAGGTCGGCAACCGACTCCGATTGCACCCCGGCGAGTGGCAGGGTCAGCCGAGGAGCGGTGTCGACCCTGGAGCCCCCATCCACCGTGATGCCCCTGTTCGACAACACGTCGAGCACGAGCTGGCCGTGGGTGGCCATGGGGTCGAACCAGTACTCCTCACCACTGCCGATTCGGTTGGACCCGATCGACAGCGACGACAATGGACCGATCGAGCCGGGAATGAAGCCGGGTTTCCAGCCAGCGATGGTGCGAGCGGTCGGGTGCCGGCTCTCGTCGAGCACGAGCTGACCCGTCACCCGGGTGACGCCCAGGGCACTGAGCTGGTCGGCCAAGGCACCGATCGAGTCGGGGCCGTCGAGCTCGAGGCCCGGGTCGGCTCCGCCGAAGAGGACGAGGTCGCCGTCGATCACTCCGGCAAACGGCGGCGCAGTCGTCCCGAGGAGGGTGATGAAGGTGCGTTCGGGGCCGAGGATCTCCAAGGCGGCCAGGGCGGTGAGCAGCTTCTGGTTGGACGCAGGCAGGAGATCGAGTTCGGGGCCGCGGACCAGGGCAGGGCCGAGGTCCTCCACATGGACCACCATCGACACGGATCGTCCGAGGAGGTCGGGGTGGTTGAGTCCGATCGAGAGCGAGTCGGACAATCCCGACAGGCCCTCCCTGGACGGCGGGGCCAGGGTGAGCGGTGCCGAAGAGGCTGGTGCGTCGGGGTCGACGGCAACAGGATCGGGGACGAGGAGGGGGACCACGCAGCCCTCGGCTCCGATGTCGGCAGCGGTGGTTCCGGGTTGGGTCGTGCCGACGTCCTCGCCGGCTGCGGGCAGAGGGGGACCCGGCGGTGCGGAGTCAGCGCTCGTCGAGTTCGGGTCGGGAGCCGGGCTGGGGGGTGGGCATGGGGGGGGCGCTGGTCGGGAGGGCTGAGCCGGGATCTCGGTGAGTTCGAGTGGAACGGTCGACGGAGCTCGGAGGGGAGGTGAGGGAAGGGGTGCCGGCGACCCCTTCACCGCGCCACACGAGCTGTGTCCGAGCACGACGATGACCTTCGCTCCCGCCAGCTCGGTGCCGAATTCGAGCCCTCCGAGCACGTCGGCGTCGATCACGTTGCCGGCCGAACGGGCCACGAAGGCGTCACCGATGCCGAGATCGAACACCGCCTCGACCGGGACTCGACTGTCGATGCACCCGACCACCGCAGCAAGCGGGAACTGGCCCTCGACGGTCGCCCGGGCCTGTTCGAGCAGGTCCCGCTCGGTGGGGGTCCCGGCGACGAAGCGCTCGTTGCCGGCGCGGAGCCAGGCGAGAACTTCGTCGGGCGTGGCGCTGTCTCTGGTTGCCGCTGTCTGGACGCCGGTCATGGATGTGTCGCCTTCCGGAGAGATGAGCTGCGTCAGCACGATGGCGGCGGCGCAGCTGGGATCCTGGAACGCTAGAACGAACCACGTCAGGTGCAGCGCCAGCGTCAGGCGTCGGACAACGAGGTCAGGCGGGCGGCCAGTCAAGACGTTCGGCGAGGCCAGACGTTCGGCGAGGCCAGGAGTTCGCCGAGGCAAGACGGTCGCCGAGCCAAGACGCTCGCCGAGCCAAGACGCTCGCCGAGCCAAGACGCTCGGCGAGTCAGGACCTTCGGCGAGTCAAGACGTCCGGTGAAGAGACGAGGTCTCGGGCACTGACCATGGGGAGCGAGCACGGGCCCGGGGCTCGAATCTCGTCGCCTCGGGCTTTTACTACGGTCGGGCGTCATGGACGCCCCCGAGACGATGACCGCAGCGGTGACGATGCGTCATGGTGGACCCGACGCCACCGTGATCCGCCACGACTGGCCGGTTCCCGCTGCCGAACCCGATCAGGTGCTGATCCGGGTGACCGCTGCGGCGTTGAACAACACCGACATCTGGAGCCGCGAGGGTGCCTACGGCACGCCCGAGGACCCGGACGCAATCGCAGGTTGGCTCGGTGTCCCGCTCGTCTTCCCTCGTGTCCAGGGCATCGATGTCTGCGGTGTGGTGGAAGTCGTCGGCGAGCGGGTCGATCCGATGTGGAAAGGGCGACGGGTGCTGGTCGACCCCACCGTGGAGTACCGCGACGACTTCCCTGTGGCCCTGATCGGCAGTGAGGTCGACGGCGGCTTCGCCCAGTTCAATTCGTGCGCCGTGGGGCAGGTACACGATGTGACGGAATCGACCCTGTCCGACGATCAGCTGGCCTGTCTGCCGACGGCGTTCGGCACGGCGCTGGGCATGATCAACCGTGGGGGGTGCGCCGCTGGTGAGCGCGTCCTGGTGACGGGGGCATCGGGCGGGGTCGGGGGTGCGGCCATCCAGCTGCTCGCGGCACGTGGTTGTCACGTGGTGGCCCGAACCAGTGATGCAAAACGCGACCAGGTTCGTCGCCTCGGCGCCCATGAGCTGTCGGTGCGAGGCGTCGATCCGATCGATGCCGTCGACGAGGTGGATGTGGTGATCGATGTGGTGGGCGGCGAGGAGTTCGGACCGATCCTCGATCGGCTCCGCGATGGCGGGCGTATGGTCACTGCGGGAGCGATCGCCGGACCGGTCGTGTCGCTCGACGTTCGCCGCCTCTACCTTCGCCAGCGGCGCCTGATCGGATCGACGATGTCGACCCCGGCGGATTTCGAGGAGCTGGCGACGGCGGCCAGAAACGGCACGGTGCAGCCCGAGGTCGCTGCCACCTTCGACCTCGTCGACCTCGCCCGTGCCCAGGAGCGTTTCACGAGCAAGGACTTCACCGGCAAGATCGTCGTGGTCCCGTGATCGGGTCGCGGGTGCCGCTGTGAGGATCGATCCGTGACGACCGTCTGCCACGGTTGAGCTCTGGCTTTGGTCGCATTCTTGGTCGATATACGACCCTCAATGCAACCAACCAATGCAACCAAAGTCCGTGAGGAAGTGCCGGAGGGGAGTGCGTCGTTGGGCGACGCGCCGTGGTCAGCCGCAGGCCGGGCAGTCGAGCACGGCGAGGATCGGGTAGTGATCGCTGATGTAGGAGACGCCGTAGTCGTCGTCGATCGTTTCGTGGCTGAGCGCTTCGGCCCCTCGGGCGAACACGTAGTCGATGGTGTAGAGCCCACCCGGGCGTAGGAAGGCGTTGAACGTGGGGACGTCATCGAGGTCGGGGGCGGCCACCCGGACGTCGACGAGCAAGGCCTCCTAGTGGGTCCAACACCGGATCAGCTGCCAACACGTTCAGGTCGCCGAGCACCACGACCGGCTCGTCCGCAGGTCGTTCTGCGACGACGGTTGCGAGCAACTCGGCGGAGTTCTGGCGAGCGATCTGACCCTCGTGGTCGAAGTGGGTGTTGTACACCCGGAACCGCTCGGTGCTCCCGATCCGACCCAGTTCCACCCAGGTCACGATCCGGGGGAGCGCAGCGTCCCACCCCAGGGATGGCTCGCCCGGCGACTCACTGAGCCAGAAGTGGCCGTGGTCGGACAACTCGAAGCGGTCGGTTCGGAAGAACACAGGTGCGAACTCACCGGCAGCCACCCCGTCATCGCGGCCGACGCCCACCCAGTCGTAGCCCTCGAGCAGCTCCGCCAGGTCGTCCACCTGGTCGGCGAGCGCCTCCTGGAAGCCGATCACGTCGGGTTGACGCTGGTCCAGCATCCGCTCGACTGCGGGGAGTCGGGTGGGCCAGTCGGGATCATCGCTCGGGTTCTCGAAGCGAATGTTGAACGACATGACAGAGAGTTCGGTGCCGGTGGGTTCGGGCCCTGGAGGCGTCGAACAGGCGAACGTGATGGCGTCGATGTACACGCTGTCGGTCGGTCCCGAGCTTGGGTGAGCGGGTCCTACGTGGCGCAATTGGACCTGGGTGACCGGGACTGGCGTGGTGATGACGCCCACCGACTCGGTCTGGGGGCCGGTCGAGCCGGGTGGGAGGTCGGTGGTGGGCGACGAGGTCCAGTCGCGGATCGCCACGGTCAGCTGCTCGTTGGGGGTGTCGGGTGACTCCGCACCCGGATCCGATGTGGTGACCGAAATCTCCCAACGCCCGGCGGGGACACCAGGGTCGAGCGGCACACTTCGCGAGTTCATCCGGGGTCCGGCCCCGGCGCTGAGATGCAACCAGTCGGTCCCGTCGAGATCTCGACTGGTGAAGACCCTCGTGTCGCCCGGCTCGCAGTCGGGCACTCCTGCGGTCGACGAAGCGCTGGGTTGGCACGCCGCTGCCGCCACACAGGTCATCAGCAGGACGAGCAAGGATCGAGCTGCTTGTCTGGTCATGTTCGCCTCCGCCAACGTCGGGCACCTGGGGGTACAAGCCAGTGCCTGCCGACGGCTGGTGCCTGGAAGGTTGATGCCTCGGCTGGCCGAGCGGGCAACTGTCGGCGCCTGGTGGGCGTCATCGCGAGGATCAACTCGAGCGGCGGGTGACCTTCACCGGAAGTTTCGTGTAGCCGTGCACGAAGGAGGAGAAGGTGCGGGTGGGTTCGTCCTGGATCTCGACTCGTTCGAATCGAGCGAGTAGTTCCTCCCAGAGGATCCTGAGTTGGAGCTCGGCCAGACGACTGCCCATGCAGTAGTGGATGCCGTACCCGAACGACAGGTGCCGGTCTGCATTGGCACGAGTCAGATCGATCCGGTCGGCTCCGGGGAACACCGAGGTGTCCTGATTGGCCGACAGGTACCACATGAGCACCTGGTCGCCCTCGAGGATCTCGGCCCCGTTGAGTTCGGTGTTCCGGGTGGCGGTACGACGCATGTACGACAACGGCGTCTGCCAACGGATGATCTCGGGCACCAGGTTGTTGACGAGTTCGGGCTTGGCGATCAGGGCGTCGTACTGATCGCTGAAGGTGTTCAGCCCGTACACGCTGCCGGTCATGGTGTTGCGGGTGGTGTCGTTGCCGCCCACGATCAACAACAGCAGGTTCCCCAGGTGTTCGATGACGGGGATGTCCTTCGTCGCCTCCCCGTTGGCGAGCATCGAGACCAGATCGAAGCCCGGGTTCTCGCGTCGTTCCACCCAGAGACGCTCGAAGTAGGCCACGCACTCCATCAACTCGTCGATCTTCTGCTGCTGGGTTTCGACGATCCCACCGGGCTCGGGAATGGCGAAAACGACGTCGGACCAGCGGGTGAGCTTGCGTCGGTCCTCGAGGGGGAAGTCGAACAGGGTGGCGAGCATGAGGGCGGTGAGCTCCACTGACACCGTGTCGACCCAGTCGAAGGTCTCACCATCGGGCAATGCGTCGAGTACCTCGATCGTCCGCTCCCGGATGAGGGGGTCGACGTTGCGCAGGTTGCTGGGCGCCGAGACGCTCCGCACCGTCTTGCGTTGTTCGGTGTGGGTGGGCGGGTCCATCTGGATGAACGACACGAGGGTTCGGGTGGCGCCCAGTGCCGTGCCACCGCCCTTGAGTCCCAGGGTGATCCCGGGGGCCGAGGAGTAGGTCTGCCAGTCGCCGTCGACGGCTCGCACGTCGTCGTAGGTGGTCACCGACCAGAAACGACCCGCCACCTCGGTCTCGTTGAGGTGCACCGGGTCTTCGGCCCGAAGCCGAGCGAAGTGGTCCTGCCAACGGTTTTCCCGATACAGGTGCGGGTTGATCGGGTTGATGTCGGCGAGGTCCATCTCGGCCGCGTCCGCGACGTTCGCGCCGTGTTCGGCGGCCTCCATCTCCGGTGTGCGCACATCGGGATCGAAGATCGGACGGTCATCGGTGTTCGTCATGTGGTGCTCCCCCTCGCCATCAGTGTGCCCAAAGCCATCGCTGGCAGGCACGTCGGGCATCATGTCGGTCCGGCCGAGCCAGCACCGAACCGAACGGGCGGCGGCTCCGTCACCGGCCGAGCGACCTGGACGACGAGCCCGAATCGGTGAGGAATCGTCGCCGAGAGCACCCGTTCG
>ENA-ORXU01002720-ORXU01002720.1-marine-metagenome-genome-assembly--contig:-NODE-2720-length-11713-cov-2.337917_pt1 | contig 11713 bp, 8 predicted proteins | sample MGYA00237869_ERZ511484 | MGnify/ENA metagenome assembly ERZ511484 | reverse complement strand
TGGCAATCGTCGTGAGAGTTTTTACCACGCGATCGTCTACCTACTTTTCCGCCTCGTAGGCACCTACATCAAAGCCGAAGTCAGCACCAACCGTGGTCGTGTCGATGCCCTTGTTGAGACAGACAAGTATGTCTACGCCCTCGAATTTAAGTTAGACAAACCTGTGACCGAGGCACTCGCCCAAATTAAAAGCCAAGGTTACCTCGAACCCTACGCCGCCGATTCGCGCAAAAAACTGGCTGTAGGCGTCAACTTCGATAGTGAGCAAAAGCAAGTAGGGGACTGGGAAGTGGAGGAGTATTTAGCTGCTTAGTTTTTCACTCTTGTTTCATGAGACTAGGCTTTCAGCTTTCAGCTTTCATTTAGTGATTACTACCAAATCTCAATCCGATGATCACCAGGAGTCAACGCAAAACGATATCCTAGTTCACTCACCTTCGTATAAACCTTCTTCCCATCAATCTTGACTCGAGGTAGCCTTTTGGTGTTCGGATTTTTTACCACAACCAATTCCCCTGCAAGTCCAGTGGGACCAGTAATTTCTCCGACCGTTTTTCCGTTTACACACCGCCACTCAACACGAAGCTTGCCTGCTGGGGTAGGTGCGTAAGCGGTTACATGATCCAGCCCACTCAACTGCGGAGCTAACCGGTAACGCTCCCAACCCGGTAGCGCCGGCTCCAACCCTGCAATGCGCTGACTCATGATCGTGAGCGGGCCGCCACTCCACGCATGGTTGTAGGTGCCTCCACCGAAGCCTTCGGCGCCGATTCCCCAGCCTTCCCAAAGGGTAGTCAGCTCGCTGTCGATCATCTTTTGGTAGCGCTTTTTCATGCGCACAACCGCCTGCTTGTCATAGCCCATCTGCATCATGGCCTCCAAGACGTAGCGCTCCATGTAAGGTGATGCTTGGTACACCTCGCCGAAGTTTTTTAGTAGGATTGGATATTGATCTGGAGTAGCCCATCCGTTGAGCACCGCCAACGCCTGCACACGGTCATCTGGCGCATGCGCAAAGTTAGGGGTTTTGTGGCCTTCAGGTGTCCAATAACGCTTTCGTATGGTTTCGCGTAGCGTTTTTATACGTTGATTCGCCCAGGCTGCGTCCTCCTGTTTTCCCGAAAGGGTGGCCATGTTTGAAAAGCCCTTTAAAGCTAGACCATACCAGCCTTGGTAAAGTAAAAAGAGGTCTTTACGCTCGCCCCAATCGCCCCACGTCCAGCCGCCTTTTCGCGGGATGACCAGCCCCGCATCATCAACCTCCCAGACATTGAGGTAACGTTTTACCGCAGGGTAAACCTTCTCCACTAACGCTGTGTCGCCAGAGAAATAGAAATAGGTCCACAGTCCATACTCACCCACACTAGCCAGCATCTGCATCGGTAATTCTTGGTTCCAATTGCCCGCCGGTGCTGGCGAAAAAATTGTCGAATCTTCTCGTTGCCAAGCCATCAATTCGAGTAGGCCTTTTCGAGCAAGTAGACTCGACTTTTCATCGAACGTATAAAAGGCCTCACCGAGTTCAATGACCACATCACCCCACCACTGCGCCCGCTCACGATCTGGGCAATCCATATAGCTGTCGCGCATGGTGATGTAGAGCGTTCGTGCGCTTTTTTCCCAGAGTAAATTGAGGTCAGCATCAGACGATTGAAAGCCACCTGTTCGTTCGGTATCAAACCCGCTTTCGCGAAAACTAAGCCCATGCACTTCAATACCCTCAGGGAAATGATAGCGCACCCGATGACCGTTCATCCAGGTAGGCACTTCAAAGGATTGGCGACCCGCTTTAGTGAGATAGGCGAAACGCACATTGGGCGGACCTCCACCAAAATAATTGTCAGTTCTCACCTCTATGCGCATGCCCGCCGCAGGAGCTTCAATGTCAAATTGAGGAGTTACCTGTCCATTGTAGGGAAGCGCAACGGAGAGTGTATCTCCTTGACTCGTCCATGGAAATTCAGGCGCATCCGAATACGCTTTCAAGCCAAAATCCTTCCATTGCGGAATAGGTCGATCAACCAACGGGCCGAGCACCGTATCTAATGGCACAGCTGCTGCATAGGCACCTTCAGGTACAGAGAAGAGAGTACCTATCCGGGCGTCGAAAACGCTGTTTCGTTCGGGAAGCCTGAAGTTAGGTTGAGAGCCAATGGTATCTAATGCAAAGCCCTTGTGAGGAAGCACGCCCCAGCGTACTTTCAGCGGGGTGCCGTTTGCGTGTTCGACAAGTAGCGCAGCACGACCAGACTCTCGGTGGCTGACGCCATTTTTACAGAAATGCCAGGTCAAAAGTTCAATCCGGTTGGCGCCAGAATAATTTGAGGTTGCAGGCTTCAAAAATGGGCCGATATCCACTGTGTCGGCGTACAACCCAGTCGGCGATGGCCCTTGTTTCAAGCCGCCTTCGCGGACGACGAGTTCTCCGTTGATCCAAAGCCAATACTTACCGTCGCAAGCTATGCGAATAGGCAACCTCTCGGATGGAAGTTCATCGATCATTAGCGCTCCCTTCCAGCTCAGCCAAGTATTACGAGGCGCAGATTGGCCAATTAAATTAGGATGGGTTTTCCAACTAGTGGCCTCCTGCTGTGCAAGAAGTGGACAGCTAAAAAGCCATAGAAAAGCGAGTATCGTACTCACCGAAGTTGCAAATTTCAGCATTGTGCCAAAGTACTTGATGACAAGTTAAATGGAAGCTGGGTTCTGAACTTCCTTTTTGATCCACAGGAGAATTATCTAAACTTATTATTAAGAGATTCTCAGCATATCAATGTAATAAATTCCTTCTTATAAGCATGAAAAACCGGCCAAAATCTCCTCGAGTGATGCCGATAGATACTTTAATTCTTGAGCGGGTGCTTTGGCGCTCCAAATATCATCAGAACTAATTATCCCAAACTACCGCCCACGCCAATCAGCACCGTACTCAAAACCAAGATCGCTAAGCCCATTGCCAAACTTCGATGTGCAGCCTTGCCTGCCTCCTTCCACTCTAAAAAATAAATGCCCCACAACGTACTGAAGAGAATGATGAACGCCATGTGAATGCTCCAACTCGCGAATGAAAACTGCTCTCCGAGAAACGTTTCTCCCATACCATAAAAGAAAAACTGCAGGTACCAAGTCAAGCCTCCGAGCGCAGACCATGCACTATTGCGCAACCGAGGTTTTTCGCTTGTTGTGTAGTCTCTCCAAGTACCATTTCTCATATTTAGTGTGATGGTATACAGCAAATTTGAAGTCAACCCTCCTAATAAAATCACGACCAAAATGGCGTTGTTCTGAAACAAGGGCTTTGCACCTGATGAAATAGCCCGCTCAGCAATAGGAGCACCTGCCGCCAAGCCAAACGCAAAGCAAGCACTTAGCAAGCCAGCGACCAAGGCAACAATGATCCCTTTGCGTAACGAGAACTCATCACTTATATCTTCATCCTCAACAGCACGCTTGACCTGCCCTACATGCCGATCCTTAAGCACGCCAGCATATCCACAAATTCCTATTCCAACCAAACAAAGCACGACGCCAAATAAGATCGTCTGCCCACTTGTACTAGCGAGTAGGCTCCCAAAAGTTCCTTCATAAAGTGGCGGCACCAAGGTTCCAAAAGCAGCCGTCAACCCTAGCGCTACGGCCATACCTAACGAGATGCCGAGATAGCGTAACGCTAAGCCAAAGGTGAGTCCTCCAACACCCCAGAGCACGCCAAAACCGTAAGTGATAAATAGGGTTTGCGATGACGTACCGCTCAATACTTCACCTAAAGCTGGCACCGACAGCGCGGCGAATACCATCGGCACGACAAGCCATGCAGATAGCGCAAGCACAAACCAGCTCGACTCCCAAGCCCATTCCCGCACCTGCTTTATTGGGATGTAAAAGCTACCCGCTGCAAATCCTCCAACTGCATGCAATACCAAACCAAGTAGACTTCCCATGCCACATGATACAACGATGCCTTAGCTTTCCCCAATGAAACAGTCTTTCTCTACTCGTGTCGCCCTGTTTGGCGTCGGACTTGACACCTATTGGCCGCAATTTGAAGGATTGCACGAGCGACTACTCGGCTACCAAGCGACTATTGCTCAACAACTCGGTACGTTTCAAGCCGAGGTATTTCACTTCGGATTGGTCGATGATCCTACCGAAGCTAGGGCTGTCGCTCAGCGCATTCGTGAAGCACGCGTGGACATTGTAGTACTCTACATTTCTACCTACGCCGTGTCGCACAATGTCCTGCCCATCGCCCAAGCTGTAGATGCTCCGCTCGTTGTACTCAATGCTCAACCTACCGCCCGCATCGACTACAAACGTCTAAATAGCATGGGAGATCGCGGCAAGATGACAGGCGAGTGGCTAGCTTATTGTCAGGCATGTGTGGCTCCTGAAATTGCCAATGTGATGAAACGAGCAGGCATTACGTTTCGCTTATTGACAGGTCACCTCGAAGAAGATTACCTCTGGCAAGAACTTCGCGAATATGTCTGTGCAGCTGGTTTAGTCAGCGCCTTTCGGCAAAACCGAATAGGCGTCATGGGACATTATTACAATGGCATGCTCGATGTGTATGCAGACCTGACTCGACTCGCCGCAACAACCGGTTGTCATTTTGAGCTGATCGAATTTGGTGCGTTAAAAGGCACCCTCACTTCTCAGTCTTCTACCCTTACGGCAAGACGCGAGGAATTCGCCGCCCGTTTTGACGTAAGTCCAGAATGTGAAGAAGCCGAACTCGACCGCGCTGCGAAGACCGCCGTTGCACTCGACCGCCTCGTTGCCAAAAATCGCCTCGACGCCCTTGCTTATTATTTTGAAGGAGATAGCGATCCTGAAGCACTCAACTTGATCACTTCCGTGATTCCTGGTTTAACTCTTTTAACGGCAAAAAACGTCCCCGTGGCAGGGGAGTGCGAAGTGAAAAATGTGCTCGCCATGAAAATTATGGACATGCTTGGCGCAGGAGGCTCTTTCTCTGAACCCTACGCCATTGATTTTGAAGATGAAGTTGTGCTGTGGGGCCACGACGGTCCAGCGCATGTTGCGATTGCAGAAGGAAGCGTCGGACTAGTTCCCGTTCCTGTTTTCCATGGCAAACCGGGCAAAGGACTTAGCATTCAAATGAGTGTTAAGCATGGCCCTGTCACCCTTCTTTCCGTATGTGAAGGTGCTCAAGGTGAAGTATATCTTATGGCCGCTGAAGGCGAAAGTGTTGCTGGTCCAACCTTGCAGATTGGCAATACGAACTCACGCTACAAGTTTGCTTGTGGTGCGCGTGCATTCGTCAATGCATGGTCTAACGGAGCACCTGCTCATCACTGCGCCATTGGCACGGGACACCACCTTGGGTTTTTGCGTAAGCTGGCTGATTTTTGGAATATTCGCTTGACAGAGGTGGGTTAATTTTCGTTAGTAGGTCAGTATTGGGCGTCCCTATATGCATCTCAGATCCCAGATCCCAGATCCCAGATCCCAGATCCCAGATCCCAGATCCCAGATCCCAGATCCCAGATCCCAAAAATCTCATTTAACCACAACACTTCCCCTATATCGACTTCCGCTCACCGTTGTCGTATCCAGAAAGTAAATTCCCCGTTTTAGCGAAGTGAGATCTATGGTTCCTGTCTGAATTTGAGGTTGCAACATTAACTGACCAAGTGAATTGCGCACCTCGACGCGCTGTACAATTTCGTAACTCGGCAGATTAAGGTTTAATATCCCATCAGTCGGATTGGGATAAACATCCAGCGGTTTCGATTGAACTTCACCCGTAGAATTTGTCGTACACTCATATAATAGCACTTCTGTGGTACTTCGTGCAAGATTTTCAAATGACTGAAGCGTATCAATGACCGCATTTAACGGCGCGTATACTTCCAAGCTTGACTTCAGCATTGCTCCACCAGCAAGTAGCGCGATCTCATCAGCGTTCATACCTGCACGGTAGAAAAAGAGCTGGCTGAAATCTTGTGTAGCATTTGGTTCATTTCCAGAACAGCTTTTGAGGAATACTGACGCGCCGCCGGACTGTTCCTCATTGAGCGTCAATCGCTCAGATAGAGGTGTTCCTTCTTGTTCACCATCGACGTAGAGTAGTGTTTCACCTCGGGCGTAAAAGTGTGTCAACGTGATGGTGTTTTTTCCTCCTGCTCGCAAGTCTGTTATAGCAACAAGTGAGTCTCCGCCAGGAGATGAATACACCACCTGCCCTGCTGCGTTGACGTTTAGGCTACCCCACCCTTGTGTGAAATTAATGTCTGTCAATACTCCTGATTGTATAACCTCACAATCAAAACTGAGTGTGAACGAGTGTACCGTTTCTTGAGGTGCAAACCCAGCAGTGGTAAATTCTTGAAAGTCATCAGCTTGCCTTTCTGGCACTGGCTTTCCTGCATCGAGAGCATCGAAAAGACTCGGTACGATAGTGTACATAAATTCGGTATGACCGGCCAAGTTAGGGTGACCATTGTCAGCTGAATAATCCGTCGGCCAACGACCATTTCCATCATCAAGGGCGCCGAGTAAATTTACAGATGGCATGTCCCACTGTGCAATCTCAATATTGATGTCTTTTATAAACCTGTAGTCTCCGCTGTCGTAATCTCCTCGAGCGTAATTACTCATGATTATAGGCTGTATGCCGTCTGTTGTGGCCTGGTCTGTAAGCTGCATAAGGTTGTTACGGAACTGGTCGTAAATCGCCTGACCTCCATTGCGAATCCCTTCGTTGGCGAGCGAAAGTCCGTAGGCTACATAGTCACCGCATTGTGGCAATAAGTCGCGGTCGTAGCGACCCAAAACGTCTGTTGTTTTGTTGCCACCGATGCTCACGTTAGCCAATTCACGCGTTGGTCCCTTTCCGCTGCGGGCACGTTGGTTGAGCTGCTGTCCATACTGAAAAGCGTAACCTCGGTCATTGCCTGCGCCTTGCCCACGCGCTACTGAAGAACCCATGACAACCAGTTTTCCTTGTCGTGGGCTTGGGCAAAGACTTACTTGGTTGTATTCCAAGATTTGCATTGCATTGAGGTAGGCAAATGAGCCAGAGGCTATTTCGAGAGTTATGGTAACGGTTCCATTGGCACTAGGCTTTACCATTTCACTTACAAAAATATCGTCGTTGTTTTCTGAGCTTGCGCCAAAACCTGCATTACTCCCAGAACTTTGAAGTTGTCCGTCACTCGTGCGATCACCGACTATAGTGTATTTCGTTTCACGCAATTCTGCATTTTCCCTCGAAGCGTGCATGAAGAAGCGATAGCCGTTGTCTGGATTGAGGTTGCTGAGGGTAAGCGTACCTGAATTATCAGTAAAAAAATAGTCTTGCGTTGCGGTCGCGATGGCAAGTTCACCAAGTAGATCGGCTGACGGCATTGTAAGTCCGCCGTGTTGCAAGCCATTACTACTAAGTCCTGCTGGGGTAATGGTGATTGAACTTGCTACGCCATCTTCGGCTACGAGCGACACTCCTCCACCACTTGGATCGGTAAGGTTGGTCCATTGAATGCCGTTTGCGTCTACGCCAGTTGTTGCATTTCCATTCGCACCGTCATTGGCGCCAAGATCTACATAGTACCGTGTGAAGTCTTGGTTCGAAACCGTTACTGTTGATGTGGCTGTGATGGATACTGTAGGGTCAAGACTTGTTGCAAGGACGTTGACATCGGAAGGCTTGCGTGGGATGACTTCACCGTTGGCGCGAACGTAGGCAACGGTAAGGTCGTCGGTTGTCCATTTGACCGCGCGAAGAGTTGCATCTGCGGGACGAACCATTGCCTCCAGAAATGCACTTGCACCATTGACATTTATGTCTGCAGAGGTAATGTCAATGGCTGAAGCTGAATTAAATGGACTGCCCGTTGGATATGCGGTGATTCTGGCTACCGACAAGTATCCATAATTGCCCAGCAGACGATTAACATCTATTTCTATGGTGCCGTTTGCACTAGCGTACACAAAGACTGACTGACCTATTGCCGTGCGATTACCATTGTAGCCTGGACTCCCGAGGTCCATTCCTGATGTCTGAAGTACCACAAAATCCTCGTTAATTCCTCGAACAGCATATTCCGTTGAGCGGACTTGTTGACTCTGTACACTCGCGAAGAAGTCAAATGCATAAGGAGTAAAGGGTTCTAAACCAGCAATGAGAACTTGACCGCCGTCAACAGTTTCAAAGAAGTCACTTGTTGCGGTGGAGATGGCCAAATTTGCTATCTCTGAGGGTGAAGGGTCGGTCAAACCGCCTCGAATAGCTCCCCCACGGGCGCGCCAATTACCTGTTAGTTGTAACGTTACTGTACTTGGCTGATCGCGTTCCGTACGCAAAGCATAGATGGTATCTGGCCGACTATCTTCAGATATGTTATTCCAGTACTCAGTTAATGGCGGCGTAACTATTGTTGCTTCGCCGTCAAATCCATCTACTGCTCCAAAGTCTAGGTGAAAAGATTGCGCACAAACTTGATTGCTAAGACCAAAACTAAAAAAGAGTAACAACATGAAAAACGTACAGCTTCTTAGCCGCTGAAAAAAATAAGGCATCGCGTCAAAATATTTAGTCTAAATATACCATTTCTACCCTATCCCTGAATTCTTCGCGGTTCGAATACAAATGAATTTCCTCGCTGATATACCAGTAAGCTCACGTAGCGCAAAAATTGCATTTTACAGAAGAGCTGCAATTGCCTAGGCGAGGTCTTAAATTTAATGAACCGCATACCTTTGTTAACATGCTTGGCCGTAAAGCTTCATACATGAATGTTCCCTTTCTCTGCTTTTTGATACTCACCTGTTGTGTACTCTACATCGGCTGCGGGGAAGAGGAAAAAGAATTAGCTCAAGCGAACGCAGTTATAGTTGACACAATTCCAACCGCTGCTGTCATCAACAACCAGCTTACGCCAAAACAGCTCAAGGACATTAAAACCATCCACAAAACCTTTACAGAAGTCTATCCCGTATCGCTCGACCAGACGTCAAAGAACTTTCAAAAAGATCCAAATCCTGAACGCGAAATTCAGATCTGGATGAAGATGGTTGAGACCTACAAAAGTCTTACACGTTCAGGAAAGTACCCAAACTTGGAGCAGCGACAAGAGGTTTTTAGTGTCCTGTTAGCTAGCACGATGATGCCGTTAGAGAAAATTCTTAAAGATGTAGAATTGACCGAACTCGAAGACAGTGCTGTCGAAGAAATTCATCTGTTTTTCATGCAGAAATTTACTAAAAAGTAAATGTTGCCGACTAGCACAAAACCCTGGTTAGCAGGTAGTTTTCAGCGAAAAAATGCCAAAACAATCGCGTAAAACCTATGCCACATCTAACTATTTGCGCGTCCCATGCCTCTCTAAGAGATCGCTAGCACGGATTTTGCCGAGAAAGGTATTTAATTGTGGCTCAACACTGCAAGACACCTAACAAATCAAAAGATTAAGGTGGCGGGTAAGCAAAAAACCTACTTAACTGAAATCCAGTAGCGTTTGACTTCTCGTATATGCATGTACATCTAACGGACGCACATATAGTACGTCAATAAACTCAAGGAAAGAGGGTAAGGCACTAGCCCTACGCTCACGTTTTAACTAATCCCCAAACCCATGAAATACACTTCAATTTTTGCGACACTTTTGTTTGTCGCTACACTAGGCATGATGTCATGCGAAAAAGATGACGACAACGGTTCGAATACTACAGGAACTGTACGTTTCGAAATGACGGATGCACCCATTGATGATGCTAGCGTTAGCGCTGTATTCGTCACCGTAACTGATGTAAAAGTTGACGGAAAGTCTATTGAAGGCTTTAACAAAACCACCATCAATGTGCTGGCCCTTCAAAATGGATCGACCGAACTGCTCGGAAGCACCGCGCTTGAGGCAGGCAGCTACAGTAACGTAACACTCACGCTTGACTTCGAAGCAGATGCAAATGGTAATTCACCAGGTTGCTATGTAGAAGAAACAGGCGGTACTGTGAAGCATAAGCTAGAATCATCCTCTAACCAACTCACCTTGGCGGCTAACGTGCTTGTAGAAGCAAACCAGCAAGCTACATTTGTGATGGATTTCGATCTACGTAAAACCGTAAAGCGCGAGGATAACCAAGGCGACAATTTCGAGTTCGTAACGAAATCAGAAATGGAAAGCGGTATTCGTGTGGTGAGCAAAGCCCGCGCAGGAGTAATCCGCGGAACGTGCACAGACAACAACACGAACAGCGATAAGATTGTCGTGTATGCCTACAAGAAAGGATCGTACGACCGCAGCAGTGAAATTTCTGGGCAAGGCTCAAGCAGTGTTGAATTTGCAAACGCAGAGTCAAGTGCGCAAGTCGATGCTAGCGGAAACTACCAGCTCCATTTCCTCGAAGAAGGAGAGTACGAAGTAATCTACTGCTCGTATGAAGAAAACACGAACGGAGAAATGGAATTGCAAGGAACATTAATGGTCAACATTGCTGGTTCGTTAAATCTCGGATCTATCAATGTCGAAGCTGAAAGCACAACTTCAGTTGATGTCGTTGTTACTGGACTTGTAGGGATATAAACGCTCAAGGGTTAAGCCATTTAAAAATTGCTGCATCGTCGAACGACGATGCAGCACTTTTTTATTTACCCAAGCGCCTGTCTAAGCCTTCAAGTCATACGTCAATATTTCAAGCCCTTCTTGAAACGACTCGCGCTTTAGTAAGCTACCACCAAGCGATGTTTTAGAATTTCCAAAAATAGGTACGCCTGTGCCAAGGATAATTGGATTCAATTTGATGATCAGCACATCTACTAAGCCATGATCTAGTAGCCAACCCGCAAACTCGTCGCCTCCACAGAGGTACACATCCGTCGGTGATTATTCTTTTATCTCCACTACACGCTCAATGGAGATTGGTTCGACGTGAACGCTATCCGCCCGACCAGGAAGCTTGATTGAGTTTGAAAAGATATGATGCGTGGTGCGCATAACCAGGCTGCCCAGGAATCAAACCAAATTGATATCCGAACTCATAGGTGTTCTTACCCATAATGACCGTTTTGAATTCCTGCAAATCAGCAATGTATTTTGCTATCCCGTCCTCACTGGGCACAAATTTACTTACGTCATTGTCTGGACCTGCAATGAATCCATCTAATGAACTAGCTACGTAATACACGATCTTATTCATCTCCAGACACTACGAGCAAGTTAGCAACAATAAAAAGGCTTTGGGACATCTACCTACTAACCAAAGAGGGGAACCATGTCTCCATGATTCCCCTCTATTGTTCTGCTCGATGTAGACAGTAATTCCTAGTCGAAAATACGGTAGCCTACTGCTAAACGTACATATAGGTCAATAGACTCTAAACTATCAAAAAATGGGAGGTCATCCGAAAGGATGTCAAGCAGGTCATTGTCGCGAACGACAGCATAACCACCGCCAGCCATCACATCGACGATGAACTTGTCTGCAATGATGTACTTCGCGCCGAGACCTAAGCCTAGAGAGACGCGATTATTTTTTAAGTCTTCTATTGGATCCGATGATCCGTTGATTTCGCGATCTTTGAAACTGAAATTACGAAAGCGCGTGTACCCCGCAAGGTATAAACCAGTAGTTGGCTGGTCAGGATTGAAATAGTACTTCGCACGCAAGCTCGCCATAACGCCCGAGCGCTTCCATGAAGTTTCTGTCTCGTTACCACCAGAAGTGACCGTGATGTCATAGCGACCAAGAG
>ENA-ORXU01002719-ORXU01002719.1-marine-metagenome-genome-assembly--contig:-NODE-2719-length-11715-cov-4.309246_pt1 | contig 11715 bp, 18 predicted proteins | sample MGYA00237869_ERZ511484 | MGnify/ENA metagenome assembly ERZ511484 | reverse complement strand
TCTCTCGCGATCTCGGACTGAAAGAGGGTGCTACTTTTGTGGCGCACCCCTGCCATGAAAACGCATAACGACTGTATCGGCGGCGGCGGTTGCTCTCTCATCGTCTCATAAGGTGAAATGTCCATCGGCTGCTGTGACGGCCGGGACCGATAGGGATCAAGCCATCAGGGACCTCTTTCGTTAGGGTTTTCGACACGCATCGAGAAGCCCATCGAATGGCATTATCGGTTAGGGGTGTAAACTCCGGAGGTCTTTGACGACCGATGCCCGAAACGGCGGCGGCGGCTTTCGGCCACCTTGGAATCAATCGGGCTGTCACACGTTAGTCGTTTGATTGGACCACGTCTTGCACAGAATCGCGCGAGCGTTGCTTCTGTAAAGCGACGCACGCCGCGTGTTTCCTCCGCCGACTCTGTCTCAAGCCGCTGAACTGGCGGGGTCGTAGCCGTCCGAGCCCCTCACTCCTCGGCCCACGTGTTGCCCCTCGTCTGTGCGCCCTCGGGCGCGCAGACGGTCTTCTCGCAGCTCCCGCTATGCTCCGACTTTGTCGGAAGGCCTCCCCCATCCCAGGACTCTCCTTTCACTCCAAGACCTCCTCGCTTTGCACGGCTGGCGGCCAACTACGCTCCGCGCCACCCTCTGAGCCTCCAGCCTTGCAGTTGTGGGTTAGAGGGCAACCGTACCCTGGGCATGCTCGTACATGAACACAAAGCACAGAAGACCAAGAGACTGTGGGAACGCTCCGCTTTTTCATCGCCTCTCATGGCCCCCCCCCGCCCGCCCCCCGTCTTATCCCGCATCTACCTACGCTCATCCCCACGGGTAAAACTGGTTGACAAAGTAGCGCATCCCGCGCAAGACAGCCGCCGGCGCGGTGATGGGGGGCGCCACCACCTCCCTCCCCACCGTACGCAGCAGGTGACCAAAGTCCGGCACCACGTGTACCATGCGCAATATGCTCCCGACGGGCACCTTCCACAGCTTCCAGTCAGACCCGTCCTCTGGGACTGCCCACCGCAGGCGTTGGCAGCGACGGAGCACCAGTGGACACCGCGCCACGCCTGCGACCACTTGCATCTCGCACAGGATGGCATAGTGCGCGCCGCCCACCCGAATGAGCGCTCGGAGCTCGCCGTAACGCCATGTCCCAGATCCATCGTCTGGCGCCTCAAACGCCACGGTGTCGTACCATGGAGAGTTGCGGAAAGAGAAAGAAGCTCGGAGAAGCTGCGGCAGGACAGCACCGCCTCCGAGACGAGCCAAGATACGCGTGCAGCTCAACACGCTCACCAGCTCGGCGTTCCGCTTGCCAAGCACCGCACCAACGCGGGAGAGGCCTGGGCGGCCCGACAGCTGCCCAACCGTGTAGCGCGTCGCGTGACCAACCAACGCGGGCGCCCCGGTCCTGGTTGACGCACCACCGTGCTCCGAGGAAGCTGGCCAGCTGTCGGCCAGAATGCAATCCATCTCCTTGTCGCTGTCGTAGCCGCCGTCGACCGTCAAGCGTCCAACGGCGTTGCTGGGCACAGGGTCTACGCATGCCGCGCGTTCACGCTCCTGCCGCTCATGCGTGGCAAGGATCTCCCGCGTCCCTTGAGCATGACGCACATTCTGACCTGTAAAAGAGTCGAAGCCTCGGTTGGTGCGAATGTAGAATGGCTTGTCCGCCTTGTGCTGCGCCTCGTTGCTCGCCGTGTTGCCATTGGAGAGGTTGCCATGGCAGCGCACGGCGTCCATCATGTGACGGAGCAGCCGGTGGATCTTAGTCGTGTTGAGGACACCCAGAAGCGGGGTGACAAACTCATTCACGAACCGAGTCGCCTTCCCGTCGAGCACCTCGGCCTCCTCAAGCGTGAGGGGCGGCGCCGCGACGGACCCGACCTGCCGACAAAGCATGGCGTAGAGCAAGGCGTACTCGGAGAACATGGCGGTGACGGCGTCTTGCACGGGCGTTTCCCCAAAATGCCGCCCGGTAAGCCACCAAGTCGAACTCAAACGTAGGCGTCAGCCTCGCGGCCGCTACCTCCTCGTCCCCGTCGGACTCGTTACGTGCCGTCGGGGTGCCACGGACCTTGGCGCGCTTGCCAGTTGGCTTGACGGTGCCTTGGCCCGAAAACTCGGGGAACATGTGCTCCTCGTTATCGAGGCCGTCGATGTGCTCCCGTGCGATGCGCGCCGCCTCCTTGTCGGCGACCGCTTCGCCGCTTCCGCTCGCCTTTGGCCGTCCGATTCCAAACAGGCCGTCGACAGCGAATGGCAGCGCGTAGATGCCGTCACGCTGCTGGGCGCCGGTGAAGGTTGCCTGCTTCTCTGTTTCAGCCACAATGTACCTGATATCAGTGCAACGAAAGGCGGCAGTCGGAGAGCAGCATACATGAAGGGCGAGCAATGGCAAACATAGGAACGAAGCGCAAGAGCGCATGGGGTCAGTATTCAACACTGGAGCCCCTGGTTCCAGCGCGGCACGCTGCCACAAATGGGCGCACATCGCTGGAAAAAGGATCCCTTCCACGTAAGCAGCACATCAAACTCACCCTGGTGCGAGTGACCGGGCTCTGCACCGACGGCCCAAGCGGGCCAAACGTCTGTTGGCTGCTCTGTACGTCTCTGCGAAGGAGCCCATTAACGGGTAGTGCCCCTTGCAAATGTAAGGAAAAACCCGTACCAGTCGATGAACCAATAGCCGGGTTACGCCGAGGTCAAGCACCTGTGCACAACGGGGCATGAGGGGTGACACAAGACCAATACAGCAAGCACAACAGTGCACAACCAGTGCGAGAGCCAGCAGTCAGAGAAGCACACACTGGGCCGCGCGATTCGTTGAGGCGACCGACGATACGACCGACAACAGCCGCCACACACCCTCTCGGCTCCTCGCCTCAAACCCCAGGACAGGAAACATACGTGTAGGACATCGAACCCCACCATCCTGTACAACCAGTGAGGGGGGGTCGCCATGCCGGCCATTGATGCCAAAGCCGGGACGTGGCATTGAATGGAGTCCAGCGACTCGAGGTGGGTGCGACGCGACCTGTCAGCGCCGCTAGCCTTCAATGTGGACGCTTCCACTTGCCGCTCAAGGGTGCGGATGACCTCCCGGTCCACAGCCTGAACAGCCATCGGCGCTCCGCACTCCGACTTGTGCACGTCATGCAGAGAGCATGGGCGCTCGCACATTCCCTACTTAAGGCACAGGACAGCCCGTTCCTCGGGCTGGTCACATACGTACAAAAGCACCTGCGGAAATGCCCACAGGCTGACGCCGTTCGACTGCTCTGGTAGCTCATGGCCGTAGGTGCTGGCGTGGATGGCGGACCGGAAGGCCAGGTACAAGACCCGCTGGAGCACCCCACACCGCCGGTGCCGCGCCTTTTCTGCTGCAGACGGCTCTGACAGCTTCTGCACGATCGGCACGTACGCAATCGTGTGCCACTCGATGTCGCCCGACACGACGTTAACCAGTCGTATTCGAACTGGGTAGAGTTTGTGGGCTGTGGGACGGACGAAGAGCAGTGCAGCCAGTCACAAAGATATCACTGGAAGAGCAAGAAGAAACGCGTAAGTCACTGCAGCAGCAGGGGCCAAACCGATGTGTCAAAGACAGCACCGCGGGCCACCTTTGGCCGCACGCGGGGCGTTCGCGCGCTGACTCACGGCCTTGTCGAGACTGCCCCCCACGCACTCTTAGCGCCCACCCAACGGTCACTCACCATCATCTCTGCCCTATAACGTACCACCAGACCAGGACAGCAGGCTGCTGTCACTGTAAACATGCACCCCCATGAGGAAGGCACCCGGCTTTGTCGGATTGTCACCGACGACCACCTCCTAGTTGCGGCGGAAGGCGTCCCCGTCCATTGGCGTCTCGCGCATCGCCGTCGGCTCGCCAGGTTTGTCTCCACCACTCCAGAACCGTACCCGTTTGCCCGACCGGAGCTCGGCGCGCAGGACGTCCATTGCCGACCGAAAGATGGTCACGTACTGCTCCCCTCCCTCTTCCAGCGTGCACTGCATCCAGCCAGCTCCCATAACTGCAGCGTCCAAGTCGTCGCGGATGGCACATTGGAACGCGTACGAAGAGTTGAACGTCTTTCGCAGAGCCCGTTCATGCCCATCGTCAATCAGCATCCCTGGTCGCGTTCCATCCCAAATGTCCAGGAGGTCGAACAAGTCCTCTTGCTCACGTAGTGACAGGCCCGCGCGCCCAGTCCGCAGGACGAAGCGCTGCAGCGCCTGCAGTCGATAGCTGTTGAACTGCCCCGGCCGCGCACGCTTGCGCTGCGAAATTAGCGGCTCCGCCCGCTGCCAGTCCTGGACCTCTTCGTAGAGCGTGCGGATGCGGGTAGCTACTGTCGTGTAGTCGTAGGTGGCGGCTGTCGGCAGCCCGTCGTTGCCCTTGGGCAGCTTGGACGGTCTGGAATCCTTGGCGACGCGCGTCAGCGCCAGCAGCGACTCGAGGTGCGCCCGGATCGCGTCCCAGTCCTTGTTAAGAGTAGGATTAGCACCTACCTCACTCGGCTCCGCCGGCGCCACAATGGGTGAGACCTGGCACGCTCCTCCGCTGGCTGCTCCACCCTCTTGTGGCTCTGCAACTGGGTGGTGGGCATGGGCCACGTCAGAGGGCGGAGAGACCACCGGAGCGGGTGGGACGTTTTGCGAGTCGCCACCAGCGGCTCTGCCGGCGCCAATATCAGGGGCCTCAACGCGGCCGCCGTCGCTCGCGACGGCACCACCGCCGGTGTCCGCGACGTCGCCGCTACCGCGCCTTGAATGGTGGCGTCGGGCAAGATGCCGCTCACCGCCATGGCCTTGGGACTCTTCGTGGCCGTCACCGCCATCGGCGGGACGCCACCGCCCGAGAGGCGCACGCCGACACGTCCGTCACCAGTGTCGACTCGAACTCGCCCACGGCCCTTGGTACGACCGGCGTCGCGGTGGTTGCTCAGCCCGTGCCACTGAAGCGCGGCGGGCGACCGCGACGCCCAACCGCACACCAGGCAATGAAGCTGCCTCTTAGAGATGGGAACGTCGGACATGGTGTCGCCGCCCGCCCAGCAGAAGAGGGAAGTGGGAGGTGGTCCCGAACACCAGCAACGTTGCGCGGCAGGAATGGCTTGGCGAAAACATGCGCGCGTGTGACGGTGGGGGTGTGGGGGAGTAGGAGAGTGTGCGACAAAAGGGGAGACCTTCTTGAGAGCGTCGCTCGCGCGTCAGTTGGTTTCCAAGGCGACACCAGCTTGCCCTCTCGATGCTCAACGGTCCGTCAACTAGCGAGCACCTCACTACTTGCCTCGATGCGATGCAGTGACTGCCAAAAGCTTCAGTGCTCCCAGTCGCGCTCCCTCTTGCGATACAAAAATAGAACGGTACCTGGTAGACAGTAGCATGGTCGTCTTCGTCCCGCAGAGTGATATAGGATGCCGGCCGGCCGACTTCAGGCAGGCAGTCTAGAAAGCAAGGAGGCACGGTGAGAGAGACGGCAATGTCGTGACAGGCGCTGTCAGTATCCTTCAACGACAGGGTGCCAAGTGTGCCGCCCCGAGGCGGCACCTGCGTGGCAAGGCCGCTCGCGTGTGACGCCGTCCAAGACTCCATGAGCGTGTCGCCAAGCCCATGTCAAAACCCGTGCAACGCATCAAGCACCACGCGGTCCGTACCTGAGGCGGAGCGACCGAAAAGCTGGAGCTGAGGCACGATAGCGCCGCAAACAGTGGTAAGAAGGCGGTCTGGGGTAACTCAGGCACACGCGCCGCCCAAGACACGAGCTATGCAGCGGATACCCCTAGACAACCCTACACATGGGACGGCCGCACGGCAGAGCTGGAGGACAGGCGCACGTCTCGCGGTCCGCGCGTGCCCCCCCTCAGTGTATGCCTTGCGATGGCAGCACGCAGCGGTCAGCTGTGCCCCCGGTGTCGAGCACACCGAGGCAGCCACCGTCCCTCCCTCTGGCCGTCCGCCCGCTCACGTGGAACCCTCACAGCGACTGATTGCAACGGCTGAAATGCCGATGCAGGGCAGCGGGCTTCGAAAGGCCCCGAGAGCCGACGCGCCAGTGGGACGGCAGGAGAGGCCTGACAGAGCTCTTGTCCAAGTCACAAGATAGTTACAAATGACAATCGGAACTACTCCGTTTTCAATTCCACCGCTTCCGCAATGTAATCGAACCTCCAGGGGCTCCGACTCTGCACAGCAAAGGATCCGGATGACAAGAAAGATTCTTGTCCAATCATTCGGTACTGGATCGATTTCCAATAGGCTGGCATCGCCCGCAGAGAGAGCCGCACAGCCAACCACACAAACGATTCGTTCACAGCTTGCCACGGGTGTGCGCCCTCGACCGCAGAGTCAATAGTCCAACACGTGGCAAAACAATTTTCGGACTTCTACAGTCATGGGCCTATCAGGACCCTTAGCACATTTTGAAATCTGACTATTTTCCTGATGAACAGGAAGTTTCGACGCGCCGATGGCGCACGCCGACAACCTCCCCGCCATTGCCGCCGCCTGCTCCACGTCCGTACTCCCATCTGCACATCGACGCCCCCTATGGAAGAATGCAGGGGCCGCCCAACCGGTAGCGCCTGTGTCCACACCCCACGCGCCATCAGCTCCGGGGCACGCTCTCAATGTGAGGATGAATGAATGCCCGTCGCCCAGTAGTTCCTGCTGAAACGTCTTTTTCGAAACAAAGCGGCGTGTGCTTCGCTCCGTCCCCGAGACTGATGCGTTTTTTCTGAGCGCCCGCGTTGCGTCTCGCATCAGCACCACTTGGTGCGCGCACCTGCGCGGTCCCTGCGGCGGTCGCAGCTCGTTTAATTTCTCCTTTCTTTTTTTGCCGCCTTTCTGCTTCAGCGTCTTCCGATTTGAAGATGATATGGGCGGCTCGGCAGCCTTTTTGGAAGCTGATTACAGGATACATCGTATGCATCACCCAATGAGACGCTTTAGCTGAGCTTAGCGTCATTCTTAGGTTCCTAGTTGTGCCAGTCCGGCGGTTACGTCGAAGAATGTTCATTTTTCATAGATCCGCTTCCCTTAGTTTTCGAAGCGAAATCTCGGGGTCCTGGATTGTATTTGGGCCAATCTCGAGTTGTGTGAAGGCGCGTGGCATTATTTGACACAAGCTGTTCTCTGATTGATTCCGTCGTGAGAGTAATTTCTTGGAGCACACGACCCGAGTCAACGGCCAGCAACGCCTCGAGAGCTTGAGGCGACCGATCCAACTCGTGCTGTCAGACGGCGGATCACCGACTCGCCGGTGAGACCCCAACCCGGGGCCCCCACCCCCGTGGCACTCGGCGGTTTTCACACCCGCGCCACCTCGACGCTGCCACCGCCGCGTCATCTTCGCACCGCCTCGCCACCAAGCGGCCTCGAGGAGCCCTGGCGCATCTGTTCTCATCCCACCCCCTTGCCTGCGGCGCCCCGCTGCGCCCGTAAGCGGTACCTAGGTCGTTCTTTGGGGTTAGTTTTCGCAGCGCTCTGCGCTCCACAATGGGACCCGACGGTGCGGCCGTCGCTCCTGCACGGCCATCGTGGAGTGCGAGTCACTGCGTAACAGCATGGCGCTAGCGAGACGGAGCGACCTGACGCAGCCTTAGGGTGGTTTCGCGGGGGTGTGCCTGTGCTCGTTTCGAGCCTGTGCGCCGAGGTATGATGCGGTCAAGGGCCTTCGCTGCACGGCCTTTGAGCCTCAGAGCCCCACTCGCCTCTTGTTCGGGAAGCGTCGATGCGTCGATAGAGCGCCATCCCTCGAGCGCACTTGACGGTGTGGTGTGTCTGCTTCGTCAAGGGCGAGTGCCCCCTTTGCTGCAGTGCCATTTCTGACCTCTTGACACGTAGTGCTCTCTATGACTTGTTATGCTCTACCTGGGTACCTCCGTCGTTGGTACGCCGCGTTCCCCCCGCCCTCCCGTTCTTGCGCCCCCCCGCCCTTTGTGCATGCCTTCGGATCCAGTACACCCAACAGCGAGAACGCGGCGGTCAATGGGTTTCCCCCTTCCCATAAAGGAGGGGACATCCATCCCTTGCGTGCGATTCACTTGCACCAACACCACACCTAGCCGCCCCGCGCCCATCCCTGTGACTTCTCTGCCCCCCGCCGTCCCCCTCCAGTCATCACTTGCGTGGCGCCCCGCTCAAGGCTACCCTCCCTGTTGCAAGAGCCGCTCGCCTTCGTCGCGGCCGCCATGGACGCTGGCGACGCGGGGCACGGCGAGCACCCGACTTTCGGGCAGCGCCCTGCGGACGAGCTCCCTGCGGACGAGCGCCCGCCTGCGCCGACAGGCCGCCCGACGGTCGACGCGCACGGGCATCTTGTCCCCTCTCCGGCGGTGGACCTGTCTGGCGTGCCCCCCGCAGTGGCTGGCGCATCCCCGTCGCTTGCGGGGGCGCCGCACGAGGTGCGAATGGACGCATTCCACGCGGCAGCGGTCGCGGCGGGGAACTTCAACCCGCACAACGGCATGCACTACGGTAGCCCCCGTGCGGGCAAGCGCCCGGCTATGCCAGCGCTCGGACCGGACTACACGCCGCCGACGCCGGCGCCCACAAGCATGGAACGGGCCATCAAGAACAATTTGCGCGCGCAGAGCCTCGCCGCGAAGTTGGTGGCGGCGGACGAATCGACGGCCGCGGACGATCGTGACATCATCGGCGACTACGGCACGCAGTCTGTGTACGACTTGCAGTCCTACTACGGCCCGATGCCGCCGCCAACGCCGGCGCCGGCGCCCAGCTCAACAGCTCTCTACGACGCTGGGATGATCAACATCTCGCTTCACGCTCTGCCCCCGTCTGAGGTCGGGCGCAACGACGCAGGTGGGTCGTCGGTAGTGGCCAGTCAGCCGCGCGCGGGCCCGCCGGCGCGGCGGGCGTGGCGGCGCGCCAGAGCGCGCGCAACCCCGCGGCGACGCCGTCGAGCTTCCCCGCCGTGCCTGCAAACGTGTTCAACCAGGCGGCGCTCTTTGAAAAGTTCGACCTCGACACCCTCTTCTTCATCTTTTACTACCAGCAGGGCACCTACCAGCAGTTCTTGGCGGCCAACGAGCTCAAGCGCCAATCGTGGCGCTTCCACAAAAAGTACCTGACGTGGTTCCAGCGGCATGAGGAGCCCAAGATCACGACCGACGAGTTTGAGCAAGGAACGTACGTCTACTTTGACTACCACCTCAAGGCCGACTCGGCCAACAGCAGCCAAGAGTACGGCTGGTGCCAGCGGGTCAAGAGCGAGTTTGTCTTCCAATACGAGTACTTGGAATGAGGTGGCGGTGGTCGGTGCGTGCCTGGACGCGGGGGGGGGGTGCCCCTCCCTCGCTCGGCATGCCCCCCCCCCCCGAGGTGCTCCTCCCTCGCTTGGCATGCCGCGGCTGGTCGGCACGCAGTTGGTGGATGCGTCGACGCGCCTCTGCCGCGGTTGTCTGGTCTGTCGTTCCTCGGCGGTTGCGGTTGCGCGGGACACCACGTTTACATAGATTCGCCTGCGTGTCCTTTTGTCATTCTTTTCGTGTTCGTATGTTCCTGGCCTATGTGGCTCAGTTGTTCCATCCCACGGCCCCTTCTCTGTCGTCTTTTCCGCTGCCGCCGCTGCCGCCGTGCGGGACTGTGTCGTTGGCTCCTGTGCTGCCGGGGTCGCGACCGTTCTCGCGCCAGTACCCCAGTAAACCCTGGCTGCAAACTGTCGTGTTGCAGACACCAATGCATTCGCAGTCGCAGGCGACCCTGCTCAATGCACCTCGACACTTGCCACCCCGCTCTTGCCGTGGCGCCTCGTCCTGTTTCATACTGAGCAGGCCTGGACGAGTTGGCAACAAACCGTTGAATGCGCAAACAAGATGAATCTATTCACACGGACGCCCACACACTAACCGATTCGGTCACGCTCCCGGTTGTGCACGCACAGTCCACACGCAGTTCACGCATACAACCCAGTCACACCCCTCACGCAACACCAACGCACAAGCCCATTGCCCGCCGTCTTAGGCCGCAGCGACCTTGACCGTCTCCACCGAGGCCGCTTGTTTGGACTTGACGTCCTTAATGGCCGCCCGGATGGCGTCCTCCGCGAGCATGGAGCAGTGGAGCTTGACCGGTGGCAGCCGAAGCTCCTTCGCGATATCTCGGTTCTTAATGCTGCCCGCCTCGGCCAGGCCCTTGCCCTTGATCCACTCGGTGGCCAAGGAGGATGACGCAATGGCGCTGCCGCAGCCAAACGTCTTGAAAACCGACTCTGTGATAGTGCCGGTCTCGGGGTCAACCCGGATTTGCAGCTTCATAACGTCCCCGCAGGCGGGCGCACCGACCAAGCCAGTGCCGACGTTCACATCCTTCTTATCCATGCTCCCAACGTTCCTACGAGCGAAACAAACACAAGAGCGACGAAAGAGGAAGCGATTAGTGGAGTAAGACATGCAATAGGAGGATGCAACAAGAAAGCAACCACAACGAGGTACCGAATCCCAGAAGACAAAGAGGAACGTGTGGGTCAGCAACAGGAACTGGAAGAACACGAGCCGCTGGAAGACACAGAGAAAGAAAAAAAACATGCACGACACATCCGTTGCAGCAACCTACGACAGCGCACGGCTCGGCAGCAGCCGAGCGCACGGCGAAAGGAAGCGAAAACATACCTTGGGTTGTCATAGTGGTCGATGACGTTGGCGTGGTAGGCACGCGCACCCGTCACGCCGACAGGTGCAGCGACCGAGCGGGCGGCGGCTTGGCGCGACACAGACGCAACGGCGCGGGCCGTCCGGAGGAGCGACATGGTGAGTGTCACGGGCGGGCGGTGCCGCCGAGGGCCCCAACACTCGTCGACGGCGACAGCGAGGAAGGCGTACGACAAAAACACCAGGTGAAGCGAGTGGGCGGGCCAAGCGGCACCTGCAACGTCGGGGTGGCTTGGGGTTGTTGCCGCAAGCAGAACCTGCTGCGTCGAGGTGGCGGAGGGTTGTCACCGTACAGGCCACGTGAGTGGAGCGAGCGCCACGGTACGGACGGCTGTGGATGGACGAGTCGAGGCCCAGCACGGGGGCCGCGACGCTCCACGGCGGGAGCGCGTCCTTTCGATTGGTGGATTTTCGGTCATAAGTCACGAAAGGCGTTGTGTGAGGATTAATCTCCAATGGCAGGCAGATTTTGGCTGGACGATGATGGTTTGGATATGATCTGCCCAACATTGGCTGGCCAGATATTGGGTTGATATTCCGGGGCATCCCGATGAGCCCGGCGATGGCAGCGGCACCTGTGCTCCTGGATACTGGAGGGCGGCGAGCAGCGGCGGTAAGCACGTCGAGCAACGGCACCCGACTTCTCGCTTGCACACACAACCTCTGCGCGGCGCGCTACCCACCACCGCCCCGCCGCGCGTCCCGCCGCCGCGCCGTCGCCCCCCCATCCTCCCACCGCGTGCCGCGCAGCGCCACGTTGGGCTCGTACGCGTACTGGGTGAGCGCGAGCAGCGCGTCCAAGGAGCGGCGGTCGTCCCCCCCCCCGCCACCATCATCCCCCTCCACGCCGCCCGCGGCGGGTGCGTCGGCGGCCCCTTGCGCGGCGGCGGTGGCAGCAGCGGCGCCCGATGGACGCCCGCCACCGACACCACGGCGTGCGCGGCCGGCGGCGGCGAGGCGCGCCGACGAGCGCACGGGGGTCAGGACGAGGCGGCCGCCCGTCGCCTCGGCTTGCGCCGCGGTGCACCGCACGGGGGTGAGGGTG
>ENA-ORXU01002718-ORXU01002718.1-marine-metagenome-genome-assembly--contig:-NODE-2718-length-11718-cov-2.679667_pt1 | contig 11718 bp, 7 predicted proteins | sample MGYA00237869_ERZ511484 | MGnify/ENA metagenome assembly ERZ511484 | reverse complement strand
CTGCAATCCAGCTACGGCGTCAACAACGTCTGCCTCGTCGGCGGCCGCCCCATGACGCTGAACCTGAAGGACATGATCGAAGAGTTCATCCTCTTCCGCATCGAAGTCATTCAGGTTCGCGAGAAGAATCCGCAGGATATTTCGAAAACGACGATAAGGCTCCGTCGTTTGTTTGAAAAGATCTTCACCGAAAGGCACTTCATTTTGCCAATCGACACTACCCGCCCAGAGGCGAAGAATGTCGGCGCCGTACTTGTCGAGCCTGGAGGGCCCGATACCGGGCACGCTGCCCAGTTGGTTCGTGGACGTCGGGTGTTGCTCGGCAATCGCCCTCAAGGTGGCGTCGGGGAACACCACATAGGGCGGGACCCCATCGTCTGATGCTCGGGTGCGTCGCCAGGAACGCAGGGCCGACTCGAGCTCGTTGTCGTCGTCGGCCGAACGCCGCGCTGGAGCTGTGGAAGCCGGCCTCGATGCTGCTCTGGCGGCCGGGTCGCGGCGGGTGCTGACCGTCGGCACGCCGTTGGCGGCCCTCGCCTCGTCGAACTCGACGAGGAAGGGGCTGGGCCTCGGCCCCGAGATCACGAGCAGACGATCAGAGGCGCGGGTGATGGCCACGTGCATGACCCTGCGTTCTTCTTCCACGTCGAGGGCCAGGTGGTGAGGGAAGAGGTGTTCGTCAGCCCCCGTCACGATCACCACGGGCCACTCCAGGCCCTTGGTCGCGTGCACCGTGGCGAGGTTGATGCCCGCCGGGTCACCAGGTTGGTCGAGCAGTTCGGCCAGCCAGGTCTCGAAGCGTTCGGGGTCAGGCTGTAGTCGGGCGACTTCGGCGATGGCAGCGAGTTCGTCGGAGTGGGCGGCCCGGCGCGCGACGCGCTGTACCTGGTCGAGCTTGCCGGCGACGCGTCCCAGCCCGACCTCGTCGACGATCATGGTGAAGAGTTCGGCGGTCGAAGCCCCCCGGTCGGCGGCGGTGCGGATCGCCGCCAACTGATCGGCGAACTCGCCGACGGCCATCTGGTCCTTGTCGTTGCGGAGCCGCCCGGCGAGCGACCTCAGTTCCGACACCGAGGCCTGCTCTCCGGCCCAGTCGAGGATGCGAGGGTGCAAGGATCGAGGCGGTCGCCGAAGGGCAGCCGAGACATCGGCCGAACCGAGCGCTCGCTCTGGGGCGATCGCGAGGCGCAACCAGGCGAGGGCTGCGCCCACTCCCGCCCGTTGGAGCACGCTCGGCCCGACCCCGACGGTGTGGCTCACCCCGATGCCGGCGTGGCGTAGCCCGACCATGGCCGGTAGCAGCGCCGCTCGCACGCGGGCGAGGATCGCGATGTCGCCGGGAGCGACACCTTCTGCGATACGGGCCTTGACCGCGTCGACGAGTACCCGGCTCGGGTCGGGGCTCGTGACCGTGATGAGTTCGCCCTCCACCGGAGTCCGGGTGGGTGAGGCGCTGATCTGTTTGGTGACACGGTGGAGGTTGTGCGACAGCAGGTTGACCGCCGCGTCGACCACGTCGGGTGGACACCGGTGGTTGATCTGGAGAGGGTGATCGGCCGCGCCCGGGAAGAGCTTGCCGTAGTCGATCAGCCAGCTGGGGTTCGCACCGGCGAAGCCGTAGATCGTCTGGTCGTCGTCGCCCACCCCGACCACCTCGGCGGCCGGCCCTGCGAGGAGGCGGATCAGGAGCACATGGGCGGGTGTCAGGTCCTGGAACTCATCGACGAGGAGCACCGGGGCAGCCCGCCTGGCCGCCGCTCTCTGCTCGGGGTCGGTCAGGAGCACCTCGATCGCGGCGAGTATCTGCTCGTCGAAGTCGAGCAGGTTGCGGCTCTCGAGCTCGTCTCGATATGCGGAGCACACCCCGGTGAAGCCGGTGATGTCGGTGCCGAGCGCTCCCTCCACCTCGGCGGGGTCTCTCAGACCGAGCCGGGCCGCCGAGAGGGCATCGATCCAGGGTTCGAGCGGGTCGGTGAGCGCCCGGCGTCGTCGCGAGGGAACGATGCCGTCGAGGATGCGTCGCATGGTGCGTTCGTCGATCGTCTCCCGACGCTGCCGGGGGCGGCCTGCTCCGAAGCCGCCCGTACCGGTGGCGATGGCCAGGGCGAGCGAGTTCAGGGTCCGTATCTCGAGGCCTCTGAGGTCGTTGGTCCGCTCGGCGATCTCGTCGCGGGCGCGTCGGTTGTACGCCACGAGCCCGAGCACTCCTGGGTCGAGTCCCCAGTCCTCGATCAGGTGTCGGGTCCGTTCGGTCAAGACTCTCGTCTTGCCCGAGCCGGCGGGCGCCACGATTCGACAGGGGCCACCTGCGTGTTCGACCGCTGCGACCTGATCGGGTGCCAGGTCGGCGCTCGACCGCCTGGGTTTCTGGAGGGCGATCAGCCTGCCCGCGAGGAGATGGGCCGCAGGGATCAGTCCGTGTGAGAGGCCGGCGATGGGGGCGAGGGGGCCACCGTCGCACCACATCGGGGTGTCGGCCACCAGGACGTCCGCCGGGCCCTCGCAAAGGGCTCCCAGCGAGATCGCTCGCTCCACCGGGGCGCAGCGAGGGGCTTCTGGGTCCCTCAGGTCGACCGAGTTGGCCAGGAGCAGGTGCACGAGTCGTTCATCGGGCAGGTCGGTGAGGGGATCGAGCTCGTGGAACGCCACGTTCAGGGTCGGGGGAGAGGTGGGGAGGGCGCCCTCCACCTCGACCACGATGCGCCGTCGCTCGGCCCGGGCGACCGACAGGGCATCGAGCACCGAGGGATCCGGACGGGCGGCGTCGATCCCCACCTTCTCTGCCTCGTTCCAGGCGGAGGGCACCTCGCCACCCGGCCCGATGAGGAGGTTGCGCCCCAACCCGTCGGGTCCGGCCAGGGCCTCGGTCCGCCGGGGGTCGATCTTGACTGGAGTGGCGCTGGCGATGGGCGCAGGGGGTCCCGCGGCCTGTGACGAGGATCGCCGTGGGCTCGGACGGGCCACACCTGAGGCGGCGCTCGGCGGCTCACCGATCTGGCTGTCCAGCCAGGCCTGTTCTGCGTTTCCCGGTTCCTGGACAGGGTCGGCCAGGCCATCGGAGACAGCAGGCCCTGCGCCGTGGCATTCGCGCACCTCGGCCACGCTGGGGTGGGACTCGCCACAGTTTCCGCATCGGATCGATCGCTGCACCGTTGCATCCTGACACGGGGGTACGACACTGGCCTGGCTCGACGACGGTCGGCCCGCATGCTTGGCTCACCCGATGGAGACGGCGTTCGACAATCCATGGATTCGCCACGCCGACTGGTGGGTCGAGCGTGTGGCCGACGGTGCCGATCCCGACTACGCCGAGGTCATCATCCCCCTGGTGCTGGGGCGGATCGGCCTCGCCCAGCGCATCCTCGACGTGGGGTGTGGTGAGGGCCAGGTGGCAGCTCGCCTGGCCGAAGGGGATCGAGTGGTGGTCGGGGTCGACTTCAGCCTTCCGATCCTTCGCTCAGGTCTTGGTGGCGCTGGGCGGCCCGATCGAGTGAGTCGACCGGATGATGCTTCGCTTCGGGATGCCCGGGCGGTGGTCGGGGACGCTGAGCCGGCGGAGGACCCAGCTCCGCCGGGTCACGCCGCACACGTCGAGCGGCGTCATGTGCTCCTCGCCGCCGATGGCCTCGGTCTCCCCCTTCGGTCGAGCGCCTTCGATGCCGTGGTGGCGGTCTTGTTGACCGATCACCTCGACGACCTCGATGCGGCGTTCCGAGAGTGGGCGAGGGTGTTGCGCCCCGGAGGACGACTGGTGGTGGTGGCCAACCATCCGGTCTGCCTGGCACCCGGTAGTACCTGGATCCACGACCACATCGAGGACCCACCTGACCACCACTTCCGACTGGGGCGCTATCTGTCTCGCTCGATGCAGCCCACCCGGGTTTCGGCCGAGGTCTGCCTCGACTTCCATCATCGACCCCTCGGCGCCCAGGTCGAGGCGCTCTCGGCTGCCGGATTCGTGGTCGAACATCTCGACGAGCCCAGGCCCCGCGAGATGCTTCCCGGCGTCGCTCACTCGGTCGAGGTGCCCCAACTGATGGTGCTCACCGCTCGCTTCGGCGATGGCGCACATCGATGAGACGCATCCGAGGGTGCGGGGTCGTTCCGCTCCTCCTGCTTCTGGGCGCCTGCTCGGCGTTGGTCAGCGCCGGGGACGACTGCGATGGTTGGCCCGAGGTCTTCGTCGTGGCGCTGGACTCCACGCCTGGACCTGAGCGTGCCTGGGCCGAGGCCGAAGATCTGGCCGATCTCGGAAACTCGTGCGCCGAGGTCTCCCACCTCGACCTCAGCGGCGACCCGGCGGGCTCCGAGCCGGACACGGACGGTCTGGTGCTCGCAGCGCTCGGTGCTCGTCGAGCCGACGCAGGTGTGCTGAGTCCAGAGGGCGTGGTCCGGTCGGTCGAGCTCGACTTCCCGATCTCGATCGTCGGGGTCGACGCCGCTGCGCCCGTCGATGCAGGCGATGGTCCGAGGCGGCTGATGGTGGTCCGTAGCGAGTTGGCCGGCGCTACACCGGACCTGATCGTCGCCTGGCTCCAAGCGCACGATGCAGGTCGACGCCGTTTGCCCGCGTCGACCGATCCAGGACACGACCCGGGTCGCTTTCCGAGTCTTCGAGAACAGTTCACCCCGAACCACATGGGCGTTACCGAGGTGCCTGGCGCCGTCCTCGACGAGCTCGTCGCCCAAGGCGTCGAGGCAGAGTTGGACGGTCTGGTGAGTCGCGCCCCGTCGGTCGAGCGGCTTGCCGCTCTCGTCGACAGCGCACACCTCGAGCGGGCGGTTCGCGCCGAGGGACCGTGACCCGACCCCTTCTCGGGCTTGGTAGCTTCATCCGATCAGACTTCTCATCGCACGCCTCGTCCTTCTCTTCGGTCGATATCGCTTGGTCGGCAACAAGCCGACGGTCGACTCCATGGTCTTGATCGCCGCGCCCCACACCACCAACTGGGATTTCCCCCTGATGCTCGCAATGGCCTGGTTGAGCGGGCTCGACGTCCACTTCTTGGGCAAGAAGAGCATCTTCAACGGACCGGCCGGGCCCTTCATGGAGTGGCTCGGCGGCATCCCGGTTGACCGCGAGAACCCCGCCGGACTGATCGAGGATCTCGTGAGTCGGCTCGAGACCAGTGAGCGTTTCGCCTTGGTGGTTCCCGCAGAGGGGACGCGATCGAAGAAGGAGTACTGGAAGTCCGGCTTCTACCGGATGGCCATCCAGGCGGATCTCCCGGTGGTCCCGTCCTGGCTCGACGGTCCGAGCCGTACCGGCGGGATCGGCGACCCCATCCACCTGACCGGTGACGTGGCGGCCGACATGGACAAGATCAGGGTCTTCTACTCCGACAAGCAGGGCGTCAAACCGGAGAATCGGACCGAGCCCCGCTTGCGTGAGGAAGAGACCGGCTTCCAGCTCGACCCGCCCACCGGGACCTGAGCGCCAGCTCCCGGCAACCGTGGCCGGATTCACCGGTGGCACCGGGCTGCTCTCCGCCTCGCCTCGGGATCGACCGGGTTCACCGAGACGAGATCACCACTGCGGGGCGGCAGCTGGCACGGGTCGCCGATGCTGATCTCGCCGCCCACGAGCACCCGGCAGATGACGCCCGCTCGGCGACGCATGGCGGTCTTGGCGCCCTCGCCGAGTTGATCGTCGAGCAGGCGACACGGCGCTGCATCACGGACCACTTCGAGTTCGACCGGGCCCAGGCTGAGCCGGCTGCCCGGGGTGCGGGAGAGCAGCCCGGCGTCCACGAGCACGTTGCGGCGGGTGAGGGCCGGGTCGATCCGACGCCCCAGACGCTCCGAGGCCTCGGCGAGTTCGCCGACCGACATCACCGACACATGACGGTGCCTGCTCGCCTCGTAGCGATCCCCCACCAGTCCACCCCCGGTGTGAGCGGTCACCGACTCCACCGTCTTCATGGCCAGGCGCGAGGCGGGGGCGATGAAGAGCGACGTGACGGTCGGGAACGGCTCGGGCTCGGAGTCGACCGGGCTGAGCTGGGACTGCTCGGCGTCGGAACCGTGTGGCCCGGACCGATCAGATCCGCGACCGCTCGCCGTCGACCGTGTCGGGTCAGACATCGAGGCGGCGGACGAGTCCTGCGGTGCCGTCGATCTCGACCCTCTCGCCGTCGACGATCCTGAGGGTGCCGTCACCTGTGTTGACCACCGCAGGGATGCCGTACTCACGGGCCACCACCGCCCCGTGACTCACCGAGGAACCCACGTCGGTCACCACTCCGGCAACGACCCCGAACCAGGGGGTCCAACCCACATCTGTCACCTGGGTGACGAGGATGTCGCCCTGTGTCAGCTCAGTGGCTCGGCCGAGCTCTGTGATCACCCGGGCTCGTCCGACGGCGCGTCCGCCGTTGGCGGGAACCCCGGTCACGAGGTCGTCGCTCGGGTCGATCGCGAGCGACGTCAGGGGCTCGGGACGACCGGTCACCACGTCGGGGAACCGGAGGGTCTCCTGCCAGGCCAGCGCCTGACGACGGTGCTCGGCGGTGGTCCAGAGAGCGGGAGCGTCGCCCATGGCGAGGGCGCCCAGCTCGGAGTGGGTGCAGAAGAACACCAGGTCGGCGTCACCGAGCCGGCCCTCGGCCACGAGCTGGTCGCCCAGTGCCCGGTAGGCACGTTTGTGGGCGACGGTGATGTCGACGAGCACCGACTTGGACGCTTCGCGCAGACGCACGGCCCGACGAGCTGCGCCTGCCAGGCCCTTGACGATGCGGCCCTCGGTACCCGAGAGCACCTCCTCGATGCGGTCGGCGTCGGCGCTCGCCAGCGCCGACTCTGCAGCCTGCGGCGACAGGGGGTCGGCACCGGTCGCCTTCGTGGTGCCGCTGGCGAGTGAGGCGACCAGAGTGTCGATCACCGGGGTGGGGTCGTGGGCCCACTCGGGCTGGCGCAGGTCGAGCTCTCGCACCGAGCGGTGGCCGTGGGTGGCGATGAACTCCGACCAGCGGGTGCCGACCACCCCCGAACTCGGCGACTCCAGCCAGCTTCGGATCTCGGACGGGTCGCCCTGCATGGTGGCCAGGCCGTCAGGGTGGCCCCTGATGAGGTCGGTCAGGGACTCGATCTCGCTCACCACCGTGCCGCTCTCGGCGTTGGCCCCGGCCAGCAGATGGGCGAGGGCGGCATGGTGTACCGGCTCGGGTTCGGCCCCACCGGCGAGGATCTCGAGCATCGTCGGGGCCAGTGCGCCGGCTGCCGACGACGCACCGAGGTGGTCGTCGTAGGCGGCGATGATGTCGGCGCGGTGATGGTCGATCACCCGCCAGGTCGTTGCTGCGTCGACGCCCGGTTCCAGCCGGAGTCGGTCTCTCACCCGCTGGATCCGCCGGGTGTGGCTACCGGTGCTGAGGATCTCCTTCACGTAGCGCACAGCTCGCGGTCCGCGGATCCGCCAGGGTGGAGGGTCGTCGAGCACGAGCTCGGGTAGCACGCGTCCGGTGATCGCCCTGGCCATCACGTCGGCGTTCCCGCCGATCGATTGGCTGCCCATGCGGCCCAGCTCGGTCAGATCGAGAAAGAGGTGGCCCAGCACCATCGGCACGAGGTGCCTGTCCGGATCGCGCCCTTCGACCACCCCGACTTCGGCCTGGATGTCCTGGCTCGCGAGTTCGATCCCGCGAGCGGTCACATCGTGGGTGAGTGGACAGACCGGGCCGGGCATCATCTCGCCCACGTTGGCCCGCGTGAGGACGTGGTCGTCGGGGATCCGGTCGTCGAGCTCGGTGGGGTCGGGGGGCAGTGCGGTGACGGGACGGGCCTGGACCCACCAGGTCGTGCCGGCCTCGTCGATGGCCCACTCGGCATCGAGGGGATGACCAGCGGTGTCGGCAGCCGATCGGGCGGTGAGGGCGATGGATCGAGCCTGGGCAGGGGTGATCACGGGGTCATCGCCGACCGGGTCGCAGACGAGCACCTCGGCCGACCCGGGCGCGTCGCCGCAACGGATCACGAAGCGATCGGGTGAGGCCGAGCCGGCCATCAGGTCTTCGCCCACCCCGCCGACCACGTCCAGCAAGACCAGGTCGCGGCGTCCGCTCGTGACATCCGCGGTGAACACCACTCCGCTCGCTGCGGCCTCGACGAGGCGCTGCACCACCACGTTCATGGTCGGCCCCGCAGCCTCCGGGGTGTGCTGGCCCGCTCGATAGGCGGCCACCCGATCGGTGTTGGCCGACTCGAGGCAGGCGAGGATGGCACCCCGGGTGGCCTCGGTGCCCACCAAGCCGAGGTGACTCTCGAACTGACCCGCGAAGGAGTGATCGGCTCCGTCCTCGTCGGCCGCCGAGGACCGAACGGCGAGGGGTCCGTCGCCCAGGCTCGTGATCCACTCGTCGAGGTCGGGCGGGAGGTCATCTGCTCCGGTCGCTCCGGTGACGGCGAATCCCGTGGGCACGTCGAGGCCGAGTCCATGGAGCCAGATCAAGCCGTCGGCCTTGCCGCCGAGACGGGATGCTCCGACGGGACTTCGGTCGAGGGGGACGCAGGAGGCAGCGGTCACCTCATCTGGCTACCAGAATTCAGAGCGGCCGTGCGATGCGCCATACGGTGCCCCCGGTGGCCGACCTTCGCAGTCTCTCCCTCGAACAGGCGCGGCGAATCGCTGTCGGCGCCCAAGGTCTCACTGTCGAACGGCCGAAGGGACGGATCGATCGGCGCCACCTGAGGCGGGTGATGAGCACGCTCCACCTCATCCAGCTCGACTCGGTGCCCGTGATCGCCCGAACCCAGTACCTGCCATTCTTCAGCCGTCTCGGCGCCTACCGACCCGAGTTGTTCGACGACATGGCGTGGGGTCGCTCGGCCGAGTGGTTCGAGACGTGGAGTCACGAGGCCTCGGTGGTGCCACACGAGCTCGAGCCCCTGCTGCGGTGGAGTCGGCGCCGGGCCGCCAAGGGTGAGACGTGGCGCCATCTCGCCGAGCTCGCGAGCCGGGAGGAGGCCTATGTGTCCGAGGTGTTGGCCGAGGTGACCGAGCGCGGACCCCTCTTGGCATCCGAGCTGAGCGACCCACGCCCGATTCCCGCATCGGACTGGGGCTCGCGTCTTCTCGGGGGCGTGGCACTCGACTGGCTGTTTCGCATCGGTGAGGTGGGGATTCGACGCACGGCCAACTTCGAGAAGCGGTTCGACGTGCTCGGCCGGATCGTGCCGCCCGAGGTGCTGGGCTCAGCCACGCCCGAGGAAGGCGATGCCCACCGACAGCTGCTCGACCTCTCCGGGGCGTGTTGTGGGATCGGACGCCCCGGCGACCTCGCTGACCATTTCCGCCTCAAGCTCGCCCGGTGCCGTGAACCCCTGTCCGAGTTGATCGAGGAGGGCCGCCTGGAACAGGTGAGGGTCGACGGCATCGACGGCACCTTCCTGCTCCACGCCGAGGCGACCATGGTCCGACGGGGCTGCGAGGGGCGTTTGCTCAGCCCGTTCGATCCCATGGTGTGGCGGCGACCCCGCCTCGATGCCCTCTTCGGATTCGACTACAAGCTCGAGATCTACACGCCGGCCGCCAAGCGCCGATGGGGCTACTACGTGCTGCCCTTCCTGCTCGGTTCGTCATTCGCTGCCCGACTCGATCTCAAACTCGACCGCTCACGTGGTTGGCTCCTGGTGAGGGCCGCACATCTGGAGCCGGGCGCTGTGCTCGACGAGGCGACGGGACCCCTGGCGGCGGAGGTCGGAGAGCTCGCTCGCTTCCTCCGGGCGCGACACATCGAGGTCGAGCGCGCCGGTCCTCTGGATCGGGCGCTCGGCGCCGAGTTGTCGGACTGGACGGCCGCCTGATGGTTCTGTTGCCGGGAGCGTTCGGTCGGGCGGTGTCCGGGATCGGGTCCCGGTTGTTCAGCCGGCGATCATGTCGCCGAGTCTACCGGCGTGGATGATGTGGGCCTCTTGGTTGTCGGGTTCGTCGACCTCACCGAAGTGGACGGCGCGTTGGCCGACCCGGCACATGATGATGGCGTGGCGCACAGCGGCGTAGGTCCGGTACCAGTGGAGATCCTCCATCTCGATTCCGCCCGCATCGCGGTAGAGGTCGCCGATCCGGTCGGGACCGAACAGGCCCGGCACCCCGGGGAGTTCGAAGACGTCGGCCACGTCTTGAAAGAAGTCGTGGAAGAAGGACAACCAGCCCAGGTCCATGGCAGCAGGTGCGAGCTCGGCCATCTCCCAGTCGAGCACTGCGACAGGGGTGGCATCCTCGCCGAAGATGATGTTGCCGATCCGCGAATCGCCCCAGGAGATCACCGCAGGCCCGGGGCGTTCTGGACGGTTGGCGTCGAGCCAATCGAAGCCGGCGTTGATGAGTCCCACCCCTTCGTCCCCGCACGTCCATCGGTGGTAGGCGCGCCAACGGTCCACGTGTTCGCTCAAGAGGTCCACCCCGTCGCTCGAACGCCAGGCGTCGGATCCTCTACCGAGGATGTCGGCGACCTCCTCGTCCACCTCGATGGCGTGGAGGCGCGCCAGGATGCTGACGGTTGACGATTCGAGGCGGGTCAGTGCCTCCTCGTCGAGTTCGGTCATCCAGCCCTCGAAGGTGTAGGGCGGCACATCGGGCGGCACACGCCCGTCGACCTTGTCCATCATGAAGAAGGCAGAGCCGATCCAGGCGGGATCGGGTTCGAGGGGCCCGACTTCGGGAACCGGAACGTCGGAACGCTCTGCCACCAGTGCCATGATCCTGTGTTGGAGCTCCAGGTCGTAGCTGGCGAAGATCGGCACGTCGTCGGCGCTGGGCTGGATCCTGACCACGAGCGAAGCGTCCACGGCGCCGTCGTTGGTGTCGATCATCACGGTCTCGCTCGACATGCCGTTGGAGTCGGGCACTGAGACCGAGGTGATGCGACGACTGTCGCCCTGACGCTCCTCGAACCATCGGTCGAGCGAGTTGGCCAGCTCTTCGGCCGATCTGGATGAGCGTTTGCCCGCGTCGATCGAGTCGGCCAGTTGCACTCGCTCGTTCATGTCGTTCGCCATCGCGTTTCCCCCTCGTGTTCGGCGCCCGGGCGCCCCCGGGCCAGCTTCGCACAGGGCCGTGGGACGGGTGAGCAGAACGGTGACCGTCCACACATCAGGCGCTGTTGGGTCAGAATGGGACGATGGCCGAAAGCGTGAAAGAGCTCCAGCATGTGGTGGCGACCAGCGCCGGCCCAGTTGTGGGAATTGACCGAGAGCACCACCTGCGGTTTCCCGGAATACGGTTCGCAGCTCCGCCCACAGGATCTCGGCGATTTGCTCCGCCCGAGCCGGTTGAGCCTTGGACCACGCCACGGCTGGACGATCGGCCCAAGATCGCGCCCCAGGTGATCACCGGCTCGGTGCAGGCCATGCATCTCGCTGTGCCCCGTGATCTCTCGGAAGACTGCTTGACGCTCGAGGTGTTCACCCCCGCCTGCGACGAGCGTCGCCGTCCCGTGATGGTGTGGCTCCACGGCGGAGCCTTCTTCGCTGGCACCGGGTCGCTTGCTTGGTTCGATGGGGCGACATTCGCGGCCCGGCACGACGTGGTGGTCGTCTCGCTCAACTATCGATTGGGTCTGCTGGGATGGACCGAGCTGTCGGGGGTGCCCGACGGTCCCACAGGGGCGGGAAATCTTGGCCTGCTCGACCAGATCGCGGGTCTCGAATGGGTCCGAGACGAGATCGCCCGCTTCGGCGGGTACCCCGGCAGGGTCACCCTGGCCGGCCAATCGGCAGGGG
>ENA-ORXU01002715-ORXU01002715.1-marine-metagenome-genome-assembly--contig:-NODE-2715-length-11722-cov-3.214856_pt1 | contig 11722 bp, 15 predicted proteins | sample MGYA00237869_ERZ511484 | MGnify/ENA metagenome assembly ERZ511484 | reverse complement strand
AAGCGCCTCAAGGCCTCAATCAATCCCAACTTCCGCGCTAAAATCCTCGCAAGTTAACCATTCGTGATTTCGCCCTGGCAGTGAAAGGCGCGTCTATTGACAATTAACTTTTCTCCTGCATATATCCTCACTAGCTTTGAGGTCAGAAAGCGCAAGCTCCCCTCATCCGCTACTCGATAAGAAAGCCCGTCGCATTGCGGCGGGCTATTATTTTGCCTGTAAATTTTAGCGGTGGCAACCTGTGCAGCGGTCAAGCCCATCGGAACCTTTGAGCAGATTCTTCCTTTTTTTGCCAAACCCATTGGCCAAAAACGGTTCTCTGATTGCGGTTAAGTCAAGGGGGATTGCGATGTGTCCGTTCGGGGTCATGGTTCTCTCCGAGGTCGCGTAGTGCGCCTCATGATGGTTTTCGGTGGTGGACCGTCTCCAATGTCGTTTGCGGGTTGAACGGCACGCGCCCTTTCCCAACCGTTTTTACGAGATCGATCACCCTCCGTCCCGTCGGGACTTCGCTTCCCGCCTCTCCAGCGGAAATTCAGATCAGGTTGTGGCCTCCTGCGTCCATTGATACTCGGTTTCGGTTTTCCACAGAGTCAGCATGAGCACGGCGATCTTGCGCGCGGTAGCGACTGCCGCCTTGCGGAAGCCCCGCCTCCCAGCCAGCCGAACCGCCCATGATTTGATCGCTGAGAAGCGCTTGACCTGCCGGATCAGGCAAGACGCGGATTCGAACAGGAGCCCGCGCATTGCGGCATCTCCGCATTTCGACACGCGGCCTGACCAGTCCATTTCGCCCGATTGATGTCGGCGCGGCGTCAGGCCCAGGAAAGCGCCTACATCCGAGGTTTTGCCGAACCTGTCCGGATTATCGACCAAGGCGACAAAGCTGAGCGAAACGATAGGGCCAACGCCGGGGATCGTCATCAAGCGCCGTGCGACCGGGTGGCTCTTGGACTTTGCTTTCAAGGCGCGATCAAGATCAGCCGTTGCCTGACACAGCGTGGCATGGGCAGCGATGAACCCGTCGGCAATGGCAGACAAGACAGGATCGGTCTGCCCGGCGGCAGCGAGTTGATCGCGAAAAGCCTGGCGTTGCCGTCCCTGGCTGATGCCGGTCAGGCGAATGCCAAAGGTCTTCAACATGCCCCGGACATGGCCTTCCAAATCCTTGCGGAGACGGATCAGACGCTCTCGTGCGCCAATGAGGCTGCGGAGCCGGTCCGACTCCTCGCTACGGATGTGAACCGGGCTGAACCAGTTCATGCGCGCCAGTTGCGCAAGGCCTTCAGCATCGGCGCTGTCGGACTTGTTCAGCCGCGCAGACAGGCTCTTGTGTGCCTTACGGGCGTCGATGCAAATCGCAGGCAAACCGAGTTCGACCATGCCACGCTGCAGCCAGATCGAGAGCTGGCCGCTCTCGTGCACGATCCGCTTGGGGGTCAGGGATCGGTTCTCAAACCAACCGGCGACCCCGTCCGGGTCTGCTGGCGCGGTGCCTCGCGCAATGATCGTCCCGTCGTCATCGACGACACAGATCGAAACCTCTTTGAGAGATACATCAAGTCCAGCATAATACGTCATGGTCGTTCTCCTCACGGCAATTATCCATGAGGCCACTATACCGGACCTCGTTCGCCACCGGAGAGCGGCCACCGCAATCACACCATGTCGTTTTTGGCACTTTGTTGAGATCGACCGGAAATGCTCAGTTTTACGAGTGTCAAAAACCCCCACCGAAACCGCTTGAGTTTTGGTAGGTTTCTGCCGTTGATCCAATGGCTCCTTCGCGCTCTTCAATGACATTTACTCCGTCAACCATACTGGCTGTTCAGTCGCGCGATCAGCCCCGGCAACCCGGCCATCGTCTCGATGGTATGGTCCGCATGAGGCGCGAGATCATCGAGCGAGGCCGGACCCGTCCCGATGGCCACGCGGATCGCTCCGGCGGCCTTTGCGGCGTGCAGGTCGTGGGTGCTGTCGCCGACCATGACGATGCGCGACGGCTCCACGCCCAGATATGCGGCAAAGGCGAGGATCATGCCCGGCCCCGGCTTGCCCCCGTGGCCGCTGTCGGCCCCGTTGATCGTCTCGAACAGGTCGGTCAGGTCGAGCCTGGCCATCTGATCCCGCGCCGACCCTTCCTGATCGTTCGTGGCGATTCCGAGCGGCAGGCCCATGGCCCGCAGCGCACGGATCGCCACGGGCACCTCGGGCGGGGCGACGACGCATTCGACCCCGCCGACCAGGATGTGATCGGAGATCCGTCTGGCGATCGACGGGTCCGCACCGGGGACCGACGACCACGCTTCCATCGAATCGCTGGCGGTCCCTGCAATGAAGACCGATGTGGGCGCGAAGCGTTCGGCATCGAGATCGAAATCGACGGCCTTCGCCAGCGCGCGCGCCTGATCGGCGTCCCTTGCAACATGGCGGATCGCCCGTGCCGTCGCCGGTTCCCATGTCGCATGGAAGTCCACCAGAACCCCGTCCTTGTCGAACAGGACGCCTGCGATGCGGTTCCCGGTCGATTTCTGGTCGAGCAATTTATTCATAATGATTCCAGTGTTTTACCGGTGTAATAAGGGAAAAGTTCAGGATTTTTCGACGGAAATCCTGCCCTTTGCCCGTTGGATAGACGTCAACAGGGCGGATCGCGGCATGGGGCCGCTGAAATGCCCACGGAACCAGAATGGAACTCAAGCCATGAAAAAGCTCCTCGTCGCCCTCACCGCCGCCCTCGGGTTTGCAGCCGCTTCCGTGCCTGCTTCCGCCGGTGGTTCCTACAGCGTCTCGGCATACATCAGCGCGCCGGTCTACAGCCAGAACCACTATGCCCCCCGATACAGCTATGTCGCGCCGTCGTATACCTATGCTGCGCCGGTCTACGTCGCACCGCGCTACTATGCGCCCGCGCCGGTCGTGACCTTCAGCTTCGGCAAGTCGTACTACAAGCCTCACCGCAAGTATCGCAAGTACCGCAAGCATCGTCGTCATCATGGCCACAAGCATCACCGCCGGGCTCATCGCAACCACTGGTAGGATGAGGCCGGGGTCCGTTCCCCGGAGCGGCCCATTTCCCTGCATCGCTAGGCATCGCTAGGGCATCGACCGGAGGAGGCGCGCGTCCATGACACCATGGCGCGCGTTTTCTCATGAAACCGGAATCCAGGGGATCGCTATCATGTCCCGGACCCTCCTGACCGCGATCCTTGCCGCTGCCGTGGCGCTCTCCACGCTTGCGCAGGCCCGGAAACCCGCATCCCACCCGTGCGCATCCTCGGTATACGGCTCCGACCTACGATATGCAGCCCAGCCACGTGCCGCCGCCGCCGACGTATCGGTAGGGCGGCCTGGTTCGGGCGGCGCCTGATCCTAACGGTTCAATGCCGCAACCACCGCCGCCCCACACGCCACCGTATCCGCCGATCCGCCCAGATCGCCCGTGCGCGTGGCCGGGTCGGCCAGCACCTCTTCGATGGCCGCGACGATGGCGTTCGCTGCCTCCACATGCCCCAGATGCTCCAGCATCATCGCCCCGGCCCAGATTTGCCCCACCGGATTCGCGATGCCCTTGCCTGCGATATCCGGGGCCGAGCCATGGACCGGCTCGAACAGCGACGGGAACTTCCGCTCCGGGTTGATGTTCCCCGACGGCGCGATGCCGATGGTCCCCGTACAGGCGGGGCCGAGATCCGACAGGATATCCCCGAACAGGTTCGAGGCCACCACCACGTCGAACCAGTCCGGGTGCAGCACGAACTGCGCCGTGAGAATGTCGATATGGTACTTGTCGACCTTCACATCCGAGTACCGTTCGGCCATGGCTTCGACCCGTTCGTCCCAATAGGGCATGGTGATCGAGATGCCGTTGGATTTCGTCGCCGAGGTCAGATGCTTGCCCCGTTTCATGGCCAATTCGAACGCAAATTCCAGAATACGGTCCACGCCAACGCGGCTCATCACCGTCTGCTGCATGACGATTTCCCGCTCGGTCTCGGGATACATCCGCCCGCCGATGGAGGAATACTCCCCTTCGGTATTCTCCCGCACGATCATCATGTCGATATCGCCCGGTCCCCGCCCGGCCAGCGGCGACGGCACCCCCGGCATCGCCCGCGCAGGCCTGAGATTGACGTACTGATCGAAGTTCCGCCGAAACAGGATCAGCGACCCCCATAGCGACACGTGATCGGGCACCGTCTCGGGCCAGCCCACTGCCCCGAAGAAGATCGCATCCGACCCGCCCAGCCGCGCCTGCCAGTCATCGGGCATCATCTGTCCATGCTTGGCGTAATACGCCGCACAGGCGAAATCGTGATGGGTGAACTCCAGCCCGATCCCGAATTTCGAGGCGGCAGCCTCCAGCACCCGCAGCCCTTCCGGCATGACTTCCGTGCCGATCCCGTCGCCGGGAATGACCGCGATCTTATGTGCCATGGGATGCGCCTTTCTGAATGCCGAGGGGCACCGTGATGCGCGCAGGGCCACGGGCTGTCAATCGCCCTTGCAATCCCCGCCCCCCATCGCCTATCTAGTCCGTGAGGAGTCGCCGGACGAGCCGACCGCCAACCTGGTCAGGTCCGGAAGGAAGCAGCCATAACGGTTTGGTTTCGGGTCGTGCGGCTTCTCACTTCTTCCCCCTCGCGGTTCCATGATACGATGTGCTCTTTGAACGGGAGCAATCGGCGGAACGGCAATGCCCATGATGAACCGCAAACTCTTCGTCAGTGCGACCGATGCGGGCGGGGCGTTCACCGGGCGCGGCATCGTCTCGGCCAAGCGGGCGTCGGAGGTGCTGGACGACTTCCTCGCGGCGGGGCAGGGCGGACAGGCCCTCTTCATGGTGCAGAGCGACCACGACGGACGGATCGAACTGCGCCATCATGCGGGCAGACTGACGGCCATCGTCACGGCTCGGGCGGCGCGCAAGGCGATGCTCTGGGGCCTGCTCCCTGCCCGCGAGGCGACGGTCCTGCACCCGGACGATCTCGACGCGGCACAGGCCCGACAGATCGTCGATGCGCTGTTCCGTCTGCCCGCCGATGCCTTCCGCGCCGCCGTACGGCAGGAACTGGCCCCATGACCCCCATCCTGACCACCGACCGCCTGTCCCTGCGCCCCCGTGCGATGGCGGATGCGGAGCAGATCGCTGCCCTGATCGGTGACTACGACGTGGCCCGGATGCTCTATTCCGTTCCCTATCCCTACACGCTGGAAGATGCCCGCGAATGGGTGTCCGGCTCGCTCGGCAAACCGGGAGATCTCACTTGGGTTCTCGATGATGGGACGGGGGCTGTCGGCGTAGCGAGCCTCAACAACTTCGACGGCATCAAACGCACACTGGGCTTCTGGCTTGGCAAACCGTATTGGGGCCGGGGATTTATGTCGGAGGTCGTGAGAACGGTCATAACATGGGCATTCGACGAAGGCGGGCTTGACCGCATCGAGTCCTCGGCCTTTATGGACAACATCGCCTCCCGCCGCCTCCACGCCAAATTCGGATTTACCGAAGGCGAGGGTGCGCTGCTCGATGCTCCTGCGCGGGGGGAGCCAGCGCCAACCGTCACGTTCTCCCTTTCCCGCGAAGACTGGACCCCGACCCCATGAGATTTCTCGATCAGGCGAAAATCTATATTCAGTCCGGTGCGGGCGGCAATGGCTGCTCATCCATGCGGCGCGAGGCGCATGTGGAATACGGCGGGCCGAATGGCGGCGACGGGGGACGGGGCGGCGATGTCTGGGCCGTGGCGGTGCCGGGCCTCAACACCCTGATCGATTTCCGGTATCAGCAGCATCACAAGGCCCAGCGCGGCCAGAACGGCATGGGTCGCGATCGCACGGGGGCCGGGGGCGAGGACAAGATCATCAAGGTACCCGTCGGCACCGAGATCATCGACCTCGATACCGAGGAACTGATCGCCGATCTCACCGAAGTCGGCCAGCGCGTGCTGATCGCCGAGGGGGGCAATGGCGGCTGGGGCAATGCCCGGTTCAAGACCTCGACCAACCGCGCCCCGCGCAATGCCAATCCCGGCCTGCCGGGGATCGAGCGCACGCTGATCCTGCGCCTGAAGCTGATTGCGGATGCGGGATTGCTCGGTCTGCCCAATGCCGGAAAATCGACCTTTCAGGCGGCGGTGACGAATGCCAAGCCGAAGATCGCCGATTATCCCTTCACCACCATGCATCCCGGCCTCGGGGTCGTGACGGTGGATGGCGCCGAATTCGTGCTGGCCGATATCCCCGGCCTGATCGAGGGCGCGAGCGAGGGGGCGGGGCTGGGGGACAGGTTCCTCGGCCATATCGAACGCTGCGCCATCCTGCTGCATCTGGTGGACGGCACGTCGGAAGACGTGGCCGAAGACTACCGCATCATCGTCGGCGAGCTGGAGGGCTATGGCGGGGGCTTGGACGCAAAACCCCGCATCGTCGGCCTCAACAAGACCGATGCCCTGACCGACGGGGAAATCGCCGAAAAACGCGCGGCGCTGGAGGCGGCGGGGGCCGAGCGGGTCATGACCCTCTCCGGCGCGGCGGGCATCGGCGTCCAGGACGTCCTGCGCGCCATGAAACGCGAGATCGACGCGCAGCGCGCGGCGGAGCAAACGGTCGTGGAGGAGGTATGGACGCCGTGATGCGTCCGTACTACCGTAAGAGCGGATCATCAGGCTAAGAAAGGAGCAACCGATGGATACCATCGACAAGGAGACGGTATCGGTCGGCGGAACGGCTCTCGAATTCGCACGGAAACTCGTGGCTGATGGTTTCTATGCAAACGTGTCCGAAGCGGTCAGTGCCGTACTGGAAGAAGAGCGCGACCGCCGCGCTGCCGAATGGCGATCAATTGAGAAAGAAGTCGTAAAACGCAGGCAAACGCCGCGCAGCGAATGGATCTGGCCGGAGAGCGACACCTATTTCGAGGATCGCTTTCGGCGTGAATGCGGAAAGGGCGGAGACGAAACGTGATCCGCAAGGCGTTTCATGCGGGTTTTCAGTCCGATATCGACAGTATCCAGGCTCATATTCTCGATATTACCGGCGATACGAATGCGGCGACGCTTCGCGTGCGTGAAGTGGATGCGCTTGTAAAGCGCATCCTGGATAATCCTCTGTCGGGTATGCGTCTCGACGGCAAACTGAAAGGATGCCTGCGTCGAACCGGCGGCAGGGACCACAAGATCGTTATCGTGTTCGAGCCTTTTATCGAGGAAAATTTTGTTCTGTTTCTCCTCGCGTCCTTCGGCGGCCAGAATTGGTCGGACATTGCGAAGGACCGCCTGTGACCGACGCGCCCGCTCGCTTCGATCCGCTCGCTTTCCTCGCCGCCGGAACCTCCTTCGTCGTCAAGATCGGGTCGGCACTGCTCGTCGATCCCGACACCGGGGGGGTGCGGCAGGCCTGGCTCGACGGGTTGGCGGCGGATGTGGCGGGGTTGCGGGGGCAGGGCAAGCGGGTGGCGCTGGTCTCCTCCGGGGCCATTGCGCTGGGGCGGGGTATCCTCGGCCTGCCGCGCACCGCATTGCCGCTGGAGCAGGCACAAGCCGCCGCCGCCGCCGGACAGATCGCGCTGGCCCGTGCCTATGCGGAGGCCTTCGCCCCCCATGGCATCGCGGCGGGGCAGGTGCTGCTGACCCTCGACGATACCAAGGACCGGCGGCGCTATCTCAACGGGCGGGCGACGCTCGGCACCCTGCTCGATCTGGGCGTGATCCCCATCGTCAACGAGAACGACACGGTGGCAACCGACGAGATCCGCTATGGCGACAATGACCGCCTCGCCGCCCGCGTGGCCCTGATGACCAGCGCGGATCGGCTGATCCTGCTATCCGATGTGGACGGCCTCTACACCGCCAATCCCATGACCGATGCGGGCGCACGGCGGCTCGATCTCGTCCATGGCATCACGCCCGAAATCGAGGCGATGGCCGGGGGCGCGGCCTCGGCCCTGTCGAAGGGCGGAATGCGCACGAAGATCCTTGCGGCGAAGACGGCGTTGCAGGGCGGCTGCGCCATGGCCATCGCGCGGGGCGACCGGCTCAATCCCCTTGCCGCGCTGGGCGAGAACGCGCCCTGCACATGGTTCATCCCGACCGACACGCCCCAGAACGCCCGCAAGCAATGGATCGCGGGGCTGCGCAGCGAGGGGGCGCTGGCCATCGATGACGGTGCGATCGGGGCATTGCGGGCAGGCCGCTCCCTCCTCCCCGCCGGTGTCCGCCGGGTGGACGGTGCCTTCGGACGCGGCGAGCCGGTCACGCTGCTCTCTCTGAACGGCGAAGCGGTGGGCGCGGCGCTTTGCACCTATACCGCCGACGAATCCCGCCTCATCGCCGGTCGCCAGAGCACCGAAATCGAAGCTGTCCTCGGCTATCCGGGCCGCTCCGCCGTCGCGCATCGTGACGACATGGTGCTGTGGGACTGAAGGGCGTCGCGGACCGCGCTGTCGTCGACAGTTTCTTGTTCAACCGAATGGCCTTTCGCTCTAGAAGCGGGGCCATGTTCGAACACGCAACCCGCCCCGCCCTGACCCATGCCTCGCTCGACCGCGCCGCACATCTGCGCATGGATGAAGAGGCGCTAGCCTCGATGCAGGCCGATCCACGCGCCCGCGCGCTGCCGTTCAGCAAGCGTGATCCGCTGCTGGTAGGGGACGATCTGGGCGCTCTGGGATGGCGGGCATTGGACGATCCGCTGGTGGCGGGCGCGGACCTGATCTTTCTCGGGCTGGAGGAGGGAGCGCCGCGATACGCCGCCGGTCTGGGCGAGATCGAAGCGCCCGACGGCGCGTTCGTCGAAATGCGCACGGCGTTGCTCGGCGGGGCCTTCGGAGGGGATGCGGCGGCCATCGCGAGCGGCGCGCTGGCGCTGGTGAACTGGCACCGCAGCCATGCCCATTGCGCGCGGTGTGGCGAGAAGACCCGCATGACCCAGGGCGGCTGGCGGCGCGATTGTCCGGCTTGCGAGGGGACGCATTTTCCGCGCACGGATCCGGTGGTCATCATGCTGATCGAGCGCGAGGGCCATTGCGCCATCGCGCGCAACGTGAATTTTCCCGAGAACCTCTATTCCTGCATCGCCGGGTTCGTCGAGCCGGGGGAATGTATGGAAGAAGCCGTCGCTCGCGAGACGCGCGAGGAACTGGGGCTTTCCACGGGCCGTATCGCCTATGTCTCGTCGCAGCCCTGGCCCTTCCCCATGTCGCTGATGATGGGGGCCATCGCCGAGACGACCGGAACGGATTTCACGCTGGAGGAAGCCGAGATCGCCGATGCGCGCTGGCTGTCCCGCCCCGACCTCGAGCGCCTGTTCGAAGGCGGCTGGGATGACATGATGCCCCCCCGCAAGGCGGCGATTGCCGGGACGCTGCTGCATGACTGGTATGACGGAAAGATAGGCTGGACGTGAATTTCGGCATGGCGCGTAGCGGCGCGATGGATCGTCGGAACAAGTCCGACGATGACTGTCTTCCTCGGGTGATCGCCTCCCGCCCCGGTCATCGTCGGGCTCGTCCCGATGATCCATGTTTCCGCAAGCACCGGATGCCGAGCGGATGACCAAACAGATGTACGTCTACATACTCGCCAGTAAGAAGAATGGAACGCTCTATATCGGTGTCACGAACGATCTGGTTCGCCGGGTGTATCAGCATCGCGAAAACCTTATCGACGGCTTCACGAAGGAATACGGCGTCCATCGCCTTGTGTATTTCGAAATTTATGACGACCCCGAACGCGCCATCCAGCGGGAGAAGACGATGAAACGCTATGTCCGTCAGTGGAAGATCAATTTGATCGAGCAGGACGATCCTGACTGGACCGACCTCTACGAAAGTATCGTCACATGACCGAACATCCCCTTTCCGCCCTGCGAGCCGATGCCCTCGAGGGCATCGCGGAAATCCCCGGTGACAAATCGGTCTCGCACCGGGCGCTGATCTTCGGAGCCATGGCGGTGGGGCAGACTACCGTGACCGGGTTGCTCGAAGGCGAGGACGTGCTCGATACCGCCAGGGCCATGCGGGCGCTGGGGGCCGAGATCGCGCGCGACGAGAGCGGGACGTGGCGCATCCATGGCGTCGGAACGGGAGGGTTCTCCGAACCGGAAGACGTGATCGATTGCGGTAATTCCGGGACGGGATGCCGCCTTATCATGGGGGCGGTGGCGACCCATGGCTTCGCGACGACCTTCACGGGGGATGCGAGTCTCCGCTCGCGGCCCATGGGGCGTATCCTCGATCCGCTGGCCCTGTTCGGGGTGCGGGCGGAGGGGCGCAGCGGAGGGCGGCTACCCCTGACCCTGATCGGAACGCCCGATCCCGTGCCGGTGGAATACACCCTTCCCATGGCGAGCGCGCAGGTGAAATCCGCCGTGTTGCTGGCGGGGCTGAACGCACCGGGAGAGACGACCGTGGTCGAGCCGGAAGCGACCCGCGACCATACCGAGCGGATGCTGCGCGGCTTCGGCGCGACGGTCGAGATCGACACGACCAAAGGGGGCCGGATCATCACGCTGACCGGCCAGCCTGAGCTGAATCCCTGCGAGATCGCCGTGCCGCGCGACCCGTCTTCGGCGGCGTTTCCGGTGGTGGCTGCGCTGCTGGTGCCGGGGTCGGAGATCACGGTCCCCGGCGTCTCGCGCAACCCGACGCGCGATGGCCTCTATCATACGCTGCTGGAGATGGGGGCCGATATCACCTTCGAGAACGAGCGCGAGGAAGGCGGTGAGCCGGTCGCCGACCTGCGGGTGCGGGGTTCGTCGCTCAAGGGCGTCGAGGTGCCACCCGAACGCGCCGCCTCGATGATCGACGAATTCCCGATCCTGTCGGTCGCCGCCTCCTTTGCCGAGGGGCGCACGGTCATGCGGGGCGTCGGCGAACTGCGCGTGAAGGAAAGCGACCGCATCGCCGCGATGGAAGCGGGCCTGAACGCCAATGGCATCAGCACATCCTCCACGGAAGACAGCTTTACCGTCGAGGGACGCGGGGGCGATGGCGTAGAGGGCGGCGCGACGGTGGCAACCCATCTCGACCACCGCATCGCCATGAGCTTCCTCGTCATGGGCATGGCCGCCCGCAACCCCGTCACCATAGACGATGCCCGCCCCGTCGCCACCAGCTTCCCGAATTTCACGACCCTGATGGGCAGTCTGGGCGCGGATTTCGGCGGCAGTGAACCGGCATGAGCGACACGCGAACCGGCAGGTGCCTCTGCGGCGATGTCCGCTATACCGTGACCGGACCGATGCGGCCGGTGATCTACTGCCATTGTCGGCAATGTCGGCAGACGAGCGGCCACCACGTCGCCGCGACCTCCGCCCCGCGCGAGGCGATCAGGATCGAGGGCAAGCCGGTATGGTACGCCTCGTCCGAGACGGCAAAGCGGGGCTTCTGCGGTCGCTGCGGGTCGAACCTGTTCTGGGATGGCGGCGCGAGTTCGGCATTGTCGATCTTTGCCGGGACGCTGGACGATGCCGGCGGCCTGACGGCGGCGGGGCACATCTTCTGCGCCGACAAGGGGGCGTATTACGAGATCACGGACGGATTGCCCCAGGCCGATGCCGCCGATGCGGCGCTGACGACGCAGGTGCCTAAAACTCAGTCCGGGTCGTCCTGAATGTCCTGACGTACTTTGGGGTCGGCGAACATCCGGGTGGTGGTGTCGAGGCGGTCGAAGGTGCGGTCGATCTCGAAGGTCAGCCTCGGGGTGGAGCGCAGGCCGAGACC